>ENA-ORSL01002143-ORSL01002143.1-human-gut-metagenome-genome-assembly--contig:-NODE-2143-length-14844-cov-2.195551_pt1 | contig 14844 bp, 18 predicted proteins | sample MGYA00242190_ERZ509157 | MGnify/ENA primary metagenome ERZ509157 (study PRJEB26280, sample SAMEA2338664) | human gut metagenome | biome: human gut; feature: human-associated habitat; material: faeces...
CCTACCACAAAAAGGTAGGAGCATTTTACTCTTCGGTAAACTCAAGCACATCGTTTGGTGTGCATTTTAGGACAGAGCAAAGTTTTTCGAGCGTATAAATTGTGATTGATTTGTTGTGCTTCAGGTTGTTGATTGTGTTCGGACTGAAACCCAATTTATAAATCAGGGTGTAAGTTGTGATATTTCGTTCTTTCATGGTTTTCCAAAGAGGCTCGTAACTAACCATAAACAACCCACCCTTCGAGAAGATGACAATATTATCTTCTGTAAATTGCCACTTGAACATACTCAAAGATGTGTCTATAATGTAAGAAGGTGAAGCGATGCAAGGAGGAATTGTCAATGGAATGGTTGGAAGCGAACCCTTTGCCTGTTGAGTGCGAGAATTGCCAAGAAGAGGATTGCTATAATTGCGACCACGCTGGAAAGCGTTGGTATCTATCCGAAGAGGACGAATTGCGAGTTCGCCGGAAAGGACTTGTGAAAGCGGTCGAGCGTTTGCAGCGTCAAATCAAAGAAATCGACAGGAAGTTGTTGCCCTTCACCGAACAGCAAAAAGCAGCCTTGGAAGGTCAAATCGAAATGACCTATGATTTGTTTTGGGAATGCCTGCAAGTCTGCTTTGACGCTGACAACATGGACAGATATTACAGAACAAGTAATCGGAGGAAGTACCTTCACGAACTGCCATGTAATCCCTCAGAATGCCAACCATTGCAGAACAGAGGGGAATGACCTGAACCTTGCCGTTCTTCGTGTGTCTGAGAACAATCTGCTTGCGGCTCAAGTCTACATCCTGATTCTGAATGTTGCGAACTGTAGCAGCCCGACAACCGCTGTTCAGAAGGAAGTTCACGATGACCCAATTGCGATACTCACAGAACTTACAATCGGCTTCAGGCTTCTTCAGGAGCGTCATGAGTTCGTCATCACTGTAGGTTTCCTTCACAGTTTCGGATGCCTTGTAGATTTTGAGATTGGTTTTTGTGTAGCCCTGTTCGTTACACCAAGAGAAGAAGACCTTCAGCGTTCGTGTGTAACTGTTGATTGAGCTGTCGGACAAGCCATCCTCACGCATCCTCAGAATCATCTTGTCAAGGTCTTTGGAAGTTATCAAAGAGATGTTAGAATCCACATCCAATCTCTTTGAAATTGCGTTGAAGTGTTGTTCGTAAGTTCTGAGCGTCTTGTCTTTGACTCCTCGTGCGGCAGCCGAAGCGAGGTAAAGGGTGAAAATCTCAGAAAGTTTTGTTTCTTGGGTTTTTCGCATGGTTATTCTAGCCATAATTGCACCTCTTGAATACTTCAAAATTCAGAGAAATACAAGCGGTCTAGTCCTTGTAACCCAGAGTCCAAAATCAAGCAAAAAATTCGGAAAATAAAAGAAAAACACCGAAAACCATTGAGTTCTCGGTGTTTTGGTGGAGATAAGCGGGATCGAACCGCTGACCTCTTGAATGCCGGTAAGGAATTACTGTATCACACCGCTGGTTACAAACTTCTCTTCATCCTGCATACTGGGTTGCGTGTGGGCGAAGCTTTGGCGCTGACCTGGGCAGACTATGACGATTACAGCAAAACTATTCTGATCGACAAGAACATGGTCTATGTAGACGGCGAGAAGATCACCCAGACACCGAAAACTGAATCCGGCGAGCGTGTCATTGTTCTGAATAAGCAGGCCGTGATGGATTTACAGATGCTTCGCAAGCAGTTTGATGAACAGTCCGAGGTTATCAATAAGCGGATGGCAGAAGAACTCCGACAGGCAGAGGTGGACTATGCCGGTCCGGAGCAGAAGTCTGCCAAGCGTGTCATCAAAGAAAAATACGATGCAATCCGCCGGGAACACAAGTATATCTGCGGATCCTCCAACTTCCCCTTTGGCAGTGGTGTCAGTTGCAGTACCAGCCAGGGACATCGTAAAATCTGCAAAAAGATTGGTCTAACTCACACCGTCACCGTCCACGGCCTTCGTCATACTTATGTGACCCACTATTACATCAAGCACAAAAATGATCCCGACTTCGACTTGGCTACCTTCTCCAAATCCATCGGTCATTCCAGTATCCGTACCACTATGGAGATTTATGCACATTTGGATATGACCCAGAATCGTTTTGTACAGCGGTCCATGGAAGATTTGAAGGATTTTTAAACTTCTTTGCCACGGCACTACTCCAATCAGCTGAGATTCGCCTAGAGAATCAACGATAAATCACGTTGCACACCCAAATTACTACATTTTTACAACATTTTTGAGTTCCGATATGATATGAGAAAGTCAAAAGCAGTCCCGATGAGGCACGAAAAATGCCTTTTTCGGGACTGCTTTTTGTTTGTCTGCCATTTCGTCCAAAACGTGTTCTTCCGGTAGACAAACATATTTTGCTGTATGTAATTATAGTGCTCAACTGGCTTAATGATGGGCATATGTCACGCTTTTGACGAAAAAAGTGGTTGCAGCGCAACCACTATTTCTGATAGATGGGCATTGGGAATACAAACACCTTACCTGTCAAAATTCTTCAAGTAAAAGCGTGACAAATGTACTTGATAAAAGGCTTGTGCGGAATGATTATCTGTGAATGTACATCCGAGTCATATCAGGTTCGCCGTCACCCTGTACCATGCACAGGAATTCCCAGCCGTACCGCTCATAGAAGCTAACATGGTCAGTCACCAGAAAGGCAGGAGAGATACCTTTGGCGCGTAGATCTTCGACTGCCATATACTCGGCAATTATTTCACTCATACAATTCAGGGCGGCGTAAGGATGGGTAGAAGTGGGCGGAACGCTTATTTCCGAGGGTTCGAAACGAGGCGATCAGATCTTCGTCAATCTCACAGACCAGGAGGAATGCCTTGCCATCAAAGCAGGCGGAAACGACTTCTCCTCTGGGACCGGTGACCAGACATCCGCCGCCGAAGCTCGTATTATCCCATAAATTACAGCAAGCCATGTAAATGCGGTTGTCATAGCTTCTGGCCGGGATATATTTGCTCCAGATTTTTTCTCTGTTACCGGAGATGCGCGGCACCGCATGGGGTGCGAAAACCACCTCAGCCCCCCTTAAGGCCAGAGTTTGGGTGATTTCCGGATAATGGGTCTCCACACACAGCTGAATGCCGATTCTGGTTCCATTGGTCAGGGAAAGGATCTTCAATTCCTTTCCGGGAGAAAAGACTGTCTTTTCCCGTTGACCCAAATGGGTTTTGCGGTAGTAGTCCCGGGTACCATCTTTTCGGAAAAGACCGTGGGTAATATAAAAAGAATCATCTGATTTTTCCATAAATCCTACCAGAATGTCGATGGCATTTTCCGTGGCGATTTTGGATACCTGCTGCAAAGCGGGAGCGTTTAACGAAATTGCGTTGCATACAGCTTTGTCAGGACGATATCCTGTGAGATAACATTCCGGGAAGCAAATTACTGAGCATCCTCTTTGTGCTGCTTCGCTTGCATATTTTTGCGTTATTTCCAGGTTGTTCGACAAATTTTCATGGGCGCATTCCTGGACAACAGCGATTTTGATCATACTTCATTCCTCCCAGGGAAAAACCAGCTTATTTTTTCCTGAAGATCTGCGTGCTTCAGATATACGATATTAAACTCCCGGACAATCTGTTCTCCTCTGATTGTAAACTTTGCAATGTTAGGATCACTGTCTGCCAATACTTCGTATACGAACGAAACGCCAAATCCTTTTTTTACCAGATCAAGAATCACAGGGAAGCTGGAGATACAGATCTGCCGCTTAAACCGGTCAAGGGATTCGTTGTAACCCTGCAACTTCTGCTCCAGGATTGCCCGGGTACCGGAGCCCGCTTCCCGGTGAATAATGGTTTCCTGAAACAGCTCTTCCAATGAAACCTCTTTTCCGGCAAATGGATGATTTTGCGGACAGATACCCACAAAGGGCTCCTTGCGAAAAAGCTGGCTGTCAAACAGGGAACGGTCAAAATAGCCTTCGATCACCGCGAAATCCAGCTGATTCTCGTCCAGCATTTTCAGCAAATGCTCTGTGTTATCCACAACCAGTGACAACGCATGATCTTCCTTGCTTAAATACCGCTGGATATCCTCTTTCAGCACATAATCGCCGATTGTTTTTGTGGCACCGATCTTCAACTCCCGGACCGTACTGCTGAGTTTATCACGCAAATGCTGATCCTGCAGGCGTATAGCCCGGGCATACTGCTCCAATGTGATGGCCGCTTCTGTTTTCTGCAGCCGGGAATTCTGGTATGTAAACAGTTTGCAGCCGTATTCGCGTTCCAGAAAGTGGATCTGCTGTGTGACAGCAGGCTGTGTAATGCCAAGGGCATCCGCAGTTTTTCGATAATTCATTAACTGACACAAAAGCAAAAATGTGTCCACTCGACGGTCTACCATAAAGAACCTCCGTGATAAGATTATATGATCGATTCATAAATATTCTTTAAGTTGATTTTATCATGAATGCTATGCTATAATCAAGTAGAAATCGATATAAAAAGCACGAAACAGTGCTTTTTTGAAGAAGAAAGATAGAAATAACGGAGGTAAAGCCATGAGCGAAAACAAGAACACCATCAAGTGGGGTAAGTCTCTGGCAATTATCCTGTGCATCGTGGTCGGTGTACTGGCAAACGAGACCACTACCCTGCAGAAGGCCTGGTTCGGAAGAACCGTTATTGGCGGCCCCATGCTGGCGTTGTTGGTAACTATGATTATCTGCAATGTGCTGCCCAGCGTTTCCAAGGAATTCAAGGCAGGCACCACCTACTGCTCCAAGCAGTTCCTGAACTGGGGCATCATTGCAACCGGCGCGACTTTGAATTTTGCAGCAATTCTGGGTACCGGTATCCGTGCATTGCCCCTGATCATTTTCAACATCCTGCTGTCCTTCACCGTTGCATTGGTGATCGGCCGCAAGGTTCTGAAGGTATCTGAGAATACTTCCATCCTGGTTGGCGGCGGTACCTGCATCTGCGGTGGTACTGCGATCGCAACCCTGAGCCGTATCATCAAGGCAAAGGAAGAGGAAATTGCTTTCGCTATGGCTGCAATCTTCCTGTTTGATACCATCGCCGCATTCTCCTACCCCTACATCGGCCAGCTGCTGAATCTGACCGACAATCAGTTCGCATTCATCGCCGGTACTGCTATCAATGACACATCTTCTGTTGCAGGTGCACAGGCAACCTGGCAAGGTATCATTGGCAATGCTGATTTCAACGGTGCCCTGAATGTCAAGCTGGTTCGTACCACCATGCTGATCTTTGTTGCTCTGGCATGGACTCTGATCATGGCATCCCGCGCAAAGAAGAATGGCGAAGCTGACGCAAACGACAGCCCTCTGGCTGTTGCCAAGAAGACCTTCCCCATGTTTATCCTGTGGTTTGTGGTTATGGCCGGTCTGAACACTTTTGGCTTCTTCACCGCTACCGCTACCAGCGTTCTGAGCAAGCTGGCAAAGTATCTGTTTGCAGCAGCTCTGGCAGGCGTCGGCTTCAAAATCAAGTTTAAGGATGTCTTCTCCAAGGGTCTGAAGCCCATCGCACTGGGCGGCATCACCTGGCTGTGCGTTGCCATTGCTTCCTATGCCTTCGGCTTCCTGTTTGCAGGCTACATTGGCTAAGTACTGAACGGTTGCAGAAAACCGGAAAAATAAAAAAGGAGTTACTGATATGAACGTTGTTGTAATCGGCGGTGTTGCCGCCGGTACCAAGACCGCTGCCAAGCTGATGCGTCAGGATCGAAGCGCGAAAGTCACCGTTTACACCAAGAGCAAGGATATTTCCTATGCTGGCTGCGGCCTGCCCTACTATGTTGGCGGCAGCATCGAAAGCCGTGACGAGCTGATCGTCAACACCCCTGCAAAGTACACCGGCCTCACCGGCGTTGAGGTCAAGACCGAGATGGAAGCTGTGGGCGTTGACGCTGCTGCCTGGACCGTTACTTTCGCAAACGGCGAAGTCGTTTCCTACGACAAGCTGGTCATCGCTACCGGCGCTGCCCCCTTTGTTCCCAATGTGGCCGGTACGAACCTTCCCGGCGTATTCACCATGCGTACTCCTGATGACGCCATCGGCCTGCGCGCTTATGTGGACGAGAACAAGTGCCGCAACGCAGTTATTGTCGGCGGCGGCTTCATTGGTCTGGAGATTGCAGAGAACCTGCTGGCCAAGGGTCTGAAGGTTACTGTAGTTGACATGGCTTCTCAGGTTATGCCCAACCTGTTCGACGCTGAGGTGGCCGACTACATCCGTAAGCAGCTGCAGGCAAAGGGCATCCGTGTTGTCACCGGCGCAGGCCTCACCGGGCAGCGACAAGGCAACCGGTATCCGCACCTCCGTTGGCAACTTCGACGGCGAAGCTGTTGTTCTGGCAATTGGCGTCCGTCCCGCTACCGCATGGCTTGCCGACTCCGGCATTGAGCTGAACCGTGGCACCGTTGTGGTGGATAAGTTCCAGCGCACCAATCTGAACGATGTTTACGCTGTTGGCGACTGCGCTCAGGTATTCAACCGTCTGACCGGTAAGGGTCAGTGGTCCGCCATGGGCTCTACCGCCAATATCACCGGCCGTCTGCTGGCCAAGAACCTGACCGGCGAAGCTGTTTCCTACGGCGGCTGCCTGGGCACCGGCGTTGTGAAGCTGGCTGAAGGTCTGAACGCAGGCCGTACCGGTCTGACCGAGGCACAGGCTAAAGAAGCAGGCTACGATGTGATCACCGTTACCTGTGTTACTGACGATAAGGCACATTACTATACCGACGCTTCCACCTTTATGACCAAGCTGATTGCTGACAAGGCAACCCATAAGCTGCTGGGCATTCAGGTTCTGGGTGCAGGTGCAGTGGACAAGATGGTTGACATTGCTGTCACCGGCATTGCCATGGGTGCTAAGGTTGAGGATTTCGATACGCTGGACTTTGCTTACGCACCTCCTTTCTCTACTGCGATCCATCCTTTCGTCCAGGCTTGCTACATTCTGGAGAACAAGATGTCCGGCGAGTACCAGACCATGACTCCCGCCCAGTATGCCGCTACCAAGGCAAAGGGCTACAAGGTCATCGATGTCAGCCCCGCTCCCTCCATCCCCGGTGCTCAGTGGATCGATCTGGCAAAGGTCACCGGCCCCATTGACGGCCTGGATCTGGATGCTAAGCTGCTGCTGGTCTGCGCTAAGGGTAAGCGTGGCTACTTCCTGCAGAACCGTCTGAAGGCATACGGCTACACCAACACCCTGGCTCTGGAAGGCGGTCTGTTCGCAAACCAGGTAAAGATTCAGTTCGAAGGCGGTGTTCTGCCTCCCGAGGAGATCAAGCGCGTCAAGGGTCTGGGCTGCCTGCAGGATAAGCGCTACCCCGACGTATTCAATGTTCGTGTCATTACTCGCAATGGTAAGATCACTTCCGATGAGCATCGTGCTGTGGCAGAGGCTGCAGAGAAGTTTGGTTCCGGTGCTGTTGCCATGACTACCCGTCTGACTCTGGAAATCCAGGGCGTCAAGCATGAGAATATTCAGCCTCTGATCGATTTCCTGGCTGAGCATGGCCTGTCCACTGGCGGTACCGGTTCTCTGGTTCGTCCTGTTGTCTCCTGTAAGGGTACCACCTGCCAGTACGGCTTGGCCGATACCTACGGTCTGTCCGAAAAGATCCACGAGAAGTTCTACATCGGCTACCACGGTGTCACCCTGCCTCACAAGTTCAAGATCTGCGTCGGCGGTTGTCCCAATAACTGCGCTAAGCCCAGCCTGAACGACCTGGGTATCATCGGCCAGAGAGTTCCCATGGTCGACTACACCAAGTGCCGTGGCTGTAAGAAGTGCCAGGTAGTGGAGTCCTGCCCCATCAAGATCGCTCAGGTCGTTGACGGCAAGATCAGCATCGATCCCAATGCATGTAACAACTGCGGCCGTTGTGCCGGCAAGTGCCCCTTCGGTGCATCCACCATGGTGGAGTTCCGCAAGCGTTTTCCGCCCAAGGCCATCGCAGCTATTCTGGCAGCGTCGGCAAGAAGGTTGCCCATGGCCAGCCTCTGACCAAGATTTTCACCAGTGAAGAAGAAGTTATGGATGTTGTCGAAAAGGCAATTCTGCTGTTCCGTGACGAGGGTATCTCCGGCGAGCGCTTTGCCGATACCGTCAACCGTCTGGGCTTCGACTATGTCAACGAGAAGCTGACCACCGGTACCATCGATAAGGAAGCCATCCTGAGCAAGACCGTTAAGGGCGGCGCCACCTGCTAATTTCATAGGAAATCAATCATCCCCCTGATTGGAAACTGCCGGACCGCGTAAGACGGTGAAAGGGCTTTGAAAGTTTCCCCTCAGGAGCCATTGCCTGAGGGGAAATTATGCCTTTTTGCCACAGCGGTCCTTTCTTTTTTCGTCTGTGTCATGATAAATTACTATTAACTTGAATGTTCGCCGTGAGGTTTATATATGAAACGAATGATAGCACTGTTGATGAGCCTGTTTTTGCTGACCGGTTGTGGCGCATCCGGAACGGCAGAAGCCGGAGGCGTGACCTTTACCGATGATCTTGGAAGACAGATCACCGTGGATAATCCTCAGCGTGTAGCAGCGCTGTTGGGTAGCTTTGCGCAGATTTGGCAGCTGGCCGGTGGTGAGGTGATCGCCACCGCAGACGATGCCTGGGATGATCTGCAGCTGGAATTGCCTGCAGATACAGTCAATCTGGGCAACACCAAATCTTTGAGCATGGAACTTCTGCTGTCCGCTGAGCCGGACTTTATTTTAGCCAGTACGAATACCCGACAGAATGTGGAATGGAAGGAAACCTTGGAAGCCACAAAGATTCCCGTTGCCTATTTTGATGTGGGCGATTTTGATGACTATCTGCGGCTGCTGAAGATATGTACCGATATCACCGGAAGAAAGGATTTGTATGAGGTCAACGGTCTGACCGTACAAAAGCAGATCGAGGCTGTTTTGGCGCAAAGTCGTCGGCGCTTGTCGGAAGAGGAAGCGCCTACGGTTCTGTGCATGGTGGCATCTGCTTCCAATATTAGCGCAAAGAACAGTAAAAATAATGTGCTGGGCGAGATGCTGGCATCTCTGGGTTGTGTCAATATTGCGGATTCTGAGAAATCCCTGCTGGAAAATCTGAGTCTGGAATATATCCTGACAGCAGATCCTGACTATATTTTCATTGTTCAGCGGGGAGACGATACTGACGGCATGATGGAGAAAATTGCTCTGGAGCTGGAAAGCAATCCTCTGTGGAGCCAGCTGTCAGCGGTGAAGGACGGCAGGGTCTACATCATGGAAAAAAACCTGTATAATTTAAAACCCAACCACCGTTGGGGAGAAGCCTACGAAAGATTAGAGGCGATTTTAAGCAATGAAAAGTAAGAAAACCGTCATTGGGGGAGCACTGCTGCTTTGCGTGGCTGCAGCGCTGCTGAGTATTTGCCTTGGCTCCGTGAAACTGACCTTGAACCAACTGTACAGCGCACTGCTTGCCGGTCCCCAGGGAACTGCCGGATTTATCTTCTGGTATTCCCGCCTGCCCAGAACGGCTGCCTGCCTGCTGTCCGGCGCGGCTCTTGCGGTGTCCGGTGCGGTGATCCAGATTGTGCTGCATAACCGGTTGGCTTCTCCCAGTATTATCGGTGTCAACGCAGGCGCAGGCTTGGCGGTAACGGTTTGCTGCGCTCTGGGTGCGTTATCCGGCTGGGCCATTGCCGGTGCGGCTTTTGCAGGTGCCATGGGTGCCATGCTTCTGGTTGTTTATGTAGGGCAAAAGACAGGTGCTTCCCGTACGACTGTGATTTTGGCAGGCGTTGCGGTCAATGCGATCTTAAACGCCCTTTCCGAAGCAGTGACCACCTTGATTCCAGAGGTTGCCATGATGAGTGTGGATTTTCGGGCAGGCGGCTTTGCATCCGTCTCCCATACCCGTCTTCTGCCGGCAGGGGTACTGATTCTTGCTGCAATGACTGCCTTGCTGCTTATGCACAATGAACTGGATGTTCTTGCACTGGGAGAGGACACAGCAAAAAGCCTGGGCCTGCCGGTGAAGCGAATGCGCACCGTATTTTTGGTGCTGGCGGCACTGCTGGCGGGAGCGGCGGTGAGTTTTGCGGGACTGCTGGGCTTCGTTGGCCTGATTGTGCCCCATGCGATGCGCAAGCTGACCGGCAGCGACAGCCAATATTTACTTCCTGTGTGCGCCTTGGGTGGCGCGGGATTTGTGACATTGTGTGATACGGTCTCCCGCGTGGTGTTTGCACCTTATGAACTGCCTGTGGGTATTTTGATGTCTGTTATCGGTGGCCCCATGTTCCTAATGTTGCTGCTGAAACGCAAAGGAGGGCACGCTCATGCTTGAAGTGAAAAGCTTAAGTGCCGGTTATTTGGACAAACATGTGTTGGAACATGTAGATTTTCGGATCCCATCCGAAAAAGTAACCGTGATCCTTGGCCCTAATGGCTGCGGAAAATCCACACTGTTGAAAGCCCTGTGCGGAATCATCCCAGCAGACAGCGGGCAAGTGGTACTGGATGGCGAGAATATCCTGACGCTGCCACAGCGACAGCTAGCTCAGAGGGTGGCATACCTTGCCCAAAGCCGCCAGGTTCCGGATATTACGGTGGAGCGTCTGGTTCTCCATGGCAGATTTCCTTATTTGGGCTATCCCCGCCGCTACCGAAAAGAGGACTATGCCATTGCGGATGCTGCTATGAAAACCATGGGTGTTGCGGAGTTGGCAGATGAGTTGGTGCAGAATCTCTCTGGCGGACAGCGGCAGAAAGTTTATATTGCTATGGCGCTGGTCCAGGATACGCCGGTGATCCTTTTGGATGAACCGACCACCTATCTGGATATTTCCCATCAGCTGCAGCTGATGCAGCAGGCGCGGATGCTGGCTGCACAGGGAAAGACCGTTGTTATGATCATTCACGATCTTCCCCATGCCTTTCAAACGGCAGACCACATGATACTGATGCGGGATGGAAAAATCGTAGCGGATGGAACGCCGGAGCAGATTTATGCATCCGGAATGATTTCTTCGGTATTTGGGGTACGGCTCTGTCGTACCGGTACAGAAGGCGGCTGGCGATACTACTGCGAGGAGAGTAAGCTATGAATCATTTTCCCATCAGCGTTAATTTGTCCGGAAAGACGGTTTATCTCATCGGAGACGGACCGCAAATCCGGCAGAAAGCAGAGAAAATGAAGCCTTTCGAGGCTGTATTGACCCATAAGCAGACTTTTACGGAAGCAGATGCCCGAACCGCGCCGGCTATGGTGATTGTGGGGGACACGGATGTTGCGAAAGCAGAAGAAATTGCTTCACTGTGCGGACAATACCGTATCCCGGTCAATGTGGTGGATGTGCCGCGGCTTTGCAGCTTTTACTTTCCCGGACTGATCACCAAGGGGGATCTGACCGTGTCCATATCCACGGGAGGAACTTGTCCTGCGGCTGCTGCGTGTTTACGGGAACGAATTGAGAATGCGATTCCGGATGGCACAGAGGATGTTTTGGAATGGGCGCACCAAAACAGGGAGCGACTGAAAAAACACCGTGTTTTGAAACAGGCAGTTACCAAAGCGTTCTCGTTAAACCGTCCGTTGACAGAAGAAGAAATCGGAGCGATTATTGGGAATCTGTAGGAGAATCTGCGGGTGCTTTTTGCTGCGGTGGAGATGATTTCTAAAAGCGTGATGTCATCACAGAAGAGCCCAAAATAATATTGTATATGGAGGTTATGCGTTTACGGAAATGTAGTCTCTAGTGTTGGCTTGGTTTTGCCCGCTTTATTTCACCATAAATTTCATAGAATTCCATCATCAACAGAAATTCAATTATTATCCACAGCTTTCGACTGGATATGAGTATTTTGAAAATTGCATCGCCAAAGCGGTGCGTGACGCATGAATTTCTATCGTTTTCATGAATGCGGCATATAAAAATCCCCACAGTCTTTTCTCTCTTACCGGAGGATCGACTGTGGGGATTTTTGCGTTTATGGTTCTGTGCATATAAACCCGTTTTTTCAGTTTGTGGGTACAGATGCATAAACGAGCTGGGATTGTAAAGGGACTGCAGGTTCCTTCACTTCTGGGTTTCCAATAGGGGTGAAAGCGCCCTGTTGGCACACGATTTTCCGTTGGAAAGTCTAGTGTGTTATACCTTTTGCGACCGTGGGTGGCTCAAAGGGGTTGACCGATGAAGGAGCAAGCACTTTGAGATGCCCACAGAACAGGCGGATTTTGCGAACCTTGCGGTTCGGAAATCTGAGAATTTGCTATGAGCAAAATTCGGCTGTTCGGGTGTAGGTGGCGCGGCGGAGCGGAGAGAATTTTGTGAGAAATTCTTATAGCGGAGCTGCATCACCGGGGGAGCAAAATGGTATATCACACCCCCGTCTTGCCGCAACAACGCATCCTTAGTTCCTCCCGAATGCCTCCGTCATTTCTTTCGGCAGTTGCGTCTTGTAGCTTTCCAAAATGATCTCTATCGCTTTCTTTGCGTACACATTGCTGATCGTGGTATCCCAATCGGCAAGTCGGACAATTTCCGTTGTCCCTGCTTCAAAGTCAAATTGAATCTCGCCCCATTTGCCGTCGCAGTCTGCCTGATACTCGTAGGTTGCGGTGGTGATTATCTTTTTCTTCCGGGTGACTTCCTTTTGCCGGACGGTCACGATCCGGATAGCATTATCCTCTGCCAGATTCCGGGCCAGCCGGTTCACTGCACGGTGGTAAGCCTTTTCCGCGCCGTTGGCTGTGGTGAACTCAAAGGTATCACCGATCTGATCAAAGGTTTTCCTTTTTCTCAGCGGTTCCACTTTTCCGCAAGTCATGCAGATAGCATTCCGGGCTTCCAGATAGAACTGTTCCTCCGTAGTGAGCCGGTCAAAGGCTTTTCGCACCGCCGATACATGAACCCGCTTCTGTAGAATCTCCGCATAGTTCCAGAAGTGGTCTTCTCCCACTTCGTTGACCACATCGCCGTCCTCATCAGTTAGAAGATATTCTTTCTGATTGCGAATGGTCTTGGCTGCCTGCAGAAATTTCTTCGCTGTTTTGGGCTTGCAGTTGTATTTCTTTATGAATTCTTCGGCTGGATTTTGCAGATTATTCAACATCCATGCAGCAGTACGGACCTTCTTGTAATAAGCGAGCTTTTTGAAGGACCAGCTCTCTTTCCGCATCTGACACTCCCGGATCGCATCGTAGATATCGTGATAGATATAGGTGGTGAACTCCGCATTCTTGGATGGATCATAGGTTTCCAATTTCTCCAGCATCATGTGAACACAGTTCATCTTCATGTCCATCAGCAGCTCCGGGTCGTACCGGATATCCGCATCCTGGGCAAGCGCCCCACGGATTACTCGGTTCAGCCTCGGCTCATATTGATGGAGGAAAAAGGAGAAGTATTGCAGATCTTTCTTTTCCAGAGCGGCGAGTATGTAATCGTTGAGATTCTCCATCTTGGGCGGTGCCGGATCTAACTGAAAAATCCGCTCCGCAATCTCACGGGTAAGGAGCATATTTTCCTGCCGAAAGCCCCTGGCCATGATGTAGTTGTCCATATTCCAGGTAAAGCCTTTCAGCAAGAAAATCACTCCTTCCCGTTATCGTTTCAGCAGCGCCAAAGCCTCCGCTTTGATGGCATCGGCCTGCATTTCTTTTTTATAGGTATTCTGCAAATAGGTGTTGTCCCGGAACGCTTTCGTTCTCTTTTCTTCTGCCAGCTTCATAATGATGACAGCAAGCTCCTTGTCCATGCTGCCCCGGTGGACAGCCTTGCTGACAGAATTTCTCCGGGTTTCGTATTCCTGCTTGATGGTGTGTCCCTTGGGATCTTCTTTTTCGCCTGCCTTGGCGCCCACGGAGCGGCAGGTTCTGCCTCTGGGGTCCTTGGGAGCCAGACCGTTACAGTATTTTGTAAGATACCCGTTGGTGGTCAGAAACCACCGGTTGCAGTTTAGACACCGCTTCGGGCCATGACCCCAGCGCAGTCCCTCAAAGAAATCTGCCCGGAGCATCCCCACAAAACTGACATAGTGCATCCTTTTTACCAGGAGGGCATGTCCCCTTTCCGGGTGCGGGATGGTCACATACTGTTGGGTCACATTGGTCATACTCATCCAGCCACCAGCATCCTGAAAGGTTGGCTCCTTTGGAAAATACTGTTGGAAGATTTCTGCGTAGCTGATGTCGATCCGCTTTTCTGCGCTGTGGATGTGTTCCGCAAAGGGCACCATGGTTTTCTTGAACTCTTTCAAAGAATACCCCAGATGGGCCAGCACCGGCAGCAGGCGGCAGAGTAGAATGCCGTCTTCGTATCGACCTTCCAACTGCTCCGTCAGCTTACCGGTTCGCTGAGCCTGAATAAAGGCATTGGCAATTTTCACGCTGTTGGGTACGAATGCTTTTTCGATCAGACCCCGGAACGCTGCCCCATTGAGATAGCTGAAAGGCTTGTGGGCCAGCATCAATTCCAGCAGCTTAAGGGCGCTTTGCCGTGCAGCGGGTAAGAGGGCAGGATCGCCCTTGCCGGAATTGAAAGTACCCATAAACTGATTCAAACCCTTGCACAGGGTTTCCATTTTGGAAATCACATCATCCGGGATGTTCAGCGCATGGCAGGAAAGGGTCCCTGCCGGAAATGTTTGCCCTTCGTAAATCACTTCCTCTTCCCAGAAATCCAGGGTCAGAACGCTGCTTTCTCCCGTGATTTTCTCTGCCATAGATGCACACCTCCTTATTGTGTTCCTATTATATCAAACGAATGTTCTAAAATAAAGTACTTTTTTATTTCGCTTACACAAAATATATCAATCACTCCGTCCAAAATAGCGGACAGT
>ENA-ORSL01002160-ORSL01002160.1-human-gut-metagenome-genome-assembly--contig:-NODE-2160-length-14757-cov-2.664399_pt1 | contig 14757 bp, 11 predicted proteins | sample MGYA00242190_ERZ509157 | MGnify/ENA primary metagenome ERZ509157 (study PRJEB26280, sample SAMEA2338664) | human gut metagenome | biome: human gut; feature: human-associated habitat; material: faeces...
CTGCCGCGTAGCAGAAAATGGTCACTTCTCACCGTCCTGAAAGACGATATTCCTGTAATCTTCTTATCGTCCTCGTAAGACGATATCTCTGTAATCTTCTCATCGTCCTTGAAAGACGATATCTCTGTAATCTTCTCATCGTCCTTGACAGACATAACCGCCATAGATCCAAAAAATATACCTTTATTTCCCCGATGCAACACCGACTATATCCGTCACCTTCTTCATCCCGGCATCGGCTAACTCAATCAACCTCGCCCGCCGCTCCGTGTCAGCCGTCCCGCGGCGACCGCTAAATGCCGCGGACGATGCAAGCGATATAAGCTCTCCGGGTGCCGTCAGCGTCGCGGGGAGCGGCGCCGCAAGTCCCGCATAGGACATAAACCCAAGTATTTCCGGCGTGTTTCCTATTGCCACCGCCGGAACTCCGGCGATAAAACTGAACTCAAGCACATGCAACCGCATACTGACCGTTACAAGACACCGGCTCAGTATGCCGACCGCTTCGCCGGGGGTGATATTGCCGAGCACGCGCCCCGGACGTTCCATAAGACGCCTGACCGCGTCCGTAATGCGCCGGTCGTCAGGGGACGTTATCAGAAAAAGCGCCTCTGCGCCACATACCTGCGCTATTCCGTCCAGCGCGGCGGCTATGCGCATGAGCCGATGCTGCTCTTCACGCCCCGGATCGTGTACTCCGGTGTGCTCAGGAGAGCGCAGCGATACCGCAAAAAACGGTCCGTCGCCCCCCAGTAAAAACGCAGTGCGCCCCACCTCACACGGAGGCGTCAGCAATGCCGGGTCGGCATAGACAGACCCGCCGTCAAGCCGAACCCCAAGGCTGTGCGCTATGTCCAGCGCCAGTGGCTCGCGAAGAACGACACAGCCTGCACTGTTCAACAGCAACGCCGCTTGACGCCGCGCCGTCTCGCCGTACATCGGGCCAAGGCCGGCCCCCCATATCATAACTCCCATTCCTCTGCGCGAGGCAAGCGTCGCCAGACGGCGGTAATACCTCAGATTTCCGTGCCATTGCTGTATCAGCGATCCGCCGCCAAGCAGCAGTATCGTGGCCCTGCCAAGGGAGTGCCGAATGGCAAAAAAATTATGCCTGCCAACGCATTTCACGCCAAACCGTCGCTCTGCGCGACGGTGCTTTTTGGTTATCATACATATCTCGGAAGGCCGCAGTCCCGCTGCGCGCAGCCGGGCTATCAGGACATCGCCCGCAGCGTCCAGACCGAGATTCCCATGTCCCATGCCGCCGCAAATGACCACGCGCGGATGTGCTCGGACGTGCAGAGCTGCCGCAGAACGGTATACTTCCAGCGTTTTTTCAGCCGCGGCAGACGCCGAATGGTGACGTATAATAAACTCACGTCCGGCCAGACCGAGCTTTTTTCGTTGTTCAACATCTAACCTTGCGAGCCGGCATATGTCGGCAAAAAGCAGCTCAGACAGTGCCTTAGTGTCGGTTTTCGGCGCCGCCCGGGCGCACAGATTGGTAGAATCGGCGATGCTTTCCGACTCGTCCGGAGCGAATATACCGCCATAGCCTTCGTCTCCGGCAAGTATCACCGGCAGGCCGCAGGCGGCAGCTTCCATGGCCGCTCTTGAAACGCCGACAAAAATGTCGGCCTGACGCAACAGCGATTCAATGTCGCCGCGCGCGCCGGTCATCCGCACTACCCGGTCGCCGCAGACGGTATTCATCAGCTCGGCAAGCGATGCCAGCTCGGTATAACGGTCTCCGCCGCCGACAATGGTTATTGTGGCACCTGAAAATTCGCCGCGCAATCGTCCGGCAAGACGGCACAGCGCCGATGCGGCGGAGGAGCAGTCGTGGTCCAGCCTGCTTACAAAAATGATGTGGGGAAAACCGGTGGCCTGGGGGACGTTTTGAGGGAAATTTTCAGTCTCAGTGGGGGTAACCGTACATAGTTCGGCAGATATTTCTGCCATAGTGGTGGAAGGACGCGGGCAAAAACGTGTAGTGTCAATGCCGTTTGAGATCACGCTGATATGGTCCGGCCACAGTCCGCAACGGTCTGCAAGCATTTGCTTGATATCCTGACTGACCGCAATCGTCCGCTCCCCCCAAACCGACAGTCGCGCCAACAGAGGTGTCATGCGGAACATGGCGTGCGCCGTGACCACAAGCGGAATGTGATTGCGGCGTGCGGCGACGCGCAGCAGCAATGCGGGCAGGCGTGCGTGGGCGTGTATTATGTCGAATCCGCTGTGAGCCAGCTTTGCCAACCGCCGCCTCGAGCGCAGCAGCCCCCACGGTGTGCGCCGGAACGGTGGCAACGGCACAAATTTTACCCCGGCCGGCAGTGCGTTTGCCAGCGCTCCGCGCGGGGCGGCGACCGTGAGGCGGTGTCCTGATTTTGTCAGCTCTCCTGCAAGCGACAGAATGTGAGTTTCCGCGCCTCCGTAGCCCATGGCGTCTGTGCATATGAGTATTTTCATGACTGCCCTCCGATACAATTTTGCGGTGGGCCTGTGTTCCGGGATTATGCACCGGCGAGGCCCGCGATATTACTATTTTATGCCGGGCAGGGCAAAATTAATCAGGGGAGGGAGTAATGACGCCCGCAAAACAGGAGAACACGGCCGAAAGCGATTCATTTTACAGACATAATAGCTCCGCGACTCGCACGGTAGTAAATGCTTTTTGCGTTGCTTAAATATAAAAGCCCATCCCAAAAGGGATAGGCTTTTATAGCTACCCGTCCGAACAAGCCGGCTCACGGCAACACATACCGCGCCGCGGTCACAGCTCGTTTTCGCCGAGATTATGTCCACAGATATCGCATAGCGGACATCCTTCACACCTCGGTGAACGCGCCGAGCAGACGTCCCGCCCGAAATTTACCAGTCTGTGGCACAGATCCGTCTGCTTTGACGGTTCCACCAGCTCTGACAGTATGCGCTCAACACGTACGGGATCGGTCAGCGATTCGGGGTACATGCCGAACCGGCCGCATAACCGGATGCAGTGCGTGTCTGCCACAATACCGGGTACGCCGTAAATGTCTCCCAACAGCAGATTGGCAATTTTTCTCCCGACACCCGGTAGCTTCAACAGCTCCTCCATGTCGCAGGGCACCCGCCCACCGTAACGCTCACGCAAAAGTCCGCACGCCGCCTTGACGCTTGCAGCCTTTGTCCGGTATAATCCGCAGGGGCGGATTATTTGCTCCAGCTGTTCTATCGGGGCATCGGCTACGGCATCCGACGTAGGGAAGCGCGCGAAAAGCTCGCGGCATACAATATTTACGCGTGCATCGGTGCATTGAGCCGAAAGACGCCCCATTATAAGCAACTTCCAGTCCTCTCCGCCGTACTCAAGTGCGCAGACGGATACGGGATACACCAGCTCCAGCCGCGCAACGATTTCGGCCATGCGGAGCTTCTTTTGTTGATTTGACAGTTCCATGATGCTCAGCCCCGGTTTCGTATGTATTTTTTGGCAGCTTCGTTGCCAAGACACCAGCCAAGCCCGCGGCAGGTGCAGTCGGTCGGATTTTTAGCGGGTGTGACACGCATGCCGAGCCGCTTTTTCATAAGCTCGGGCAGCCCGTCGATAAGCGCACCGCCGCCAAGCAGGACAATACCGCTGTCATAAATATCGGACGCCAGCTCCGGCGGTGTTTCCTCAAGTGTGGTCTTTATCATTCCGATGACATGCTCCAGCCGCTCGGACATGGCGGCGCAGACATCGGCGCATGTGACACGGGCACTGCCGGTCAGACCGCCGCCGAGGTCGCGTCCCGGCACCTCGGCCACACCGCGGTCAAAATTCTGCCAGGCCGAGCCTATCTTGATACGCAGTGCCTCAGCCGCGGGTTCGCCGATCAGAAGGTCGTATTTTTTCCTTATATATTGTACTATCGCGCGGTCGAGGTCGCAGCAGCCTATGCGCAGCGTGTCGGAAATGACAATGCCGCCCATGCTGAGCACCGCCACCTGACAGCAACCGCCGCCAAAGTCAACCACCATACAGCCCTTTGGGCCGGAGATGCGCAGCCCCGCGCCGATGGCGGCGGCGACCGGGGCATCTACCATGTATACCTGACGTGCACCGGCGTCGTATACCGTGTCCTCAAGTGCGCGGCGCTCAACCTCGTTGACACGGCAGGGAACCGACACTATTACATCGGGGCGGTGCATGACCGAAACGGCTTCCAGCTTTGAAAAGTAGTGGCGGAGCATGCGCGTTGCCGCCTCCGGTTCGGCAACAACGCCGCCCTGTACTGGCCGGCAGGCGCACAGCTCGGGTGGAGTCTTGCCGAACATGCGGCGCGCGTCCGCGCCGACGGCCACGGTCTTGCCCGAGCGCAGCTCGGTGGCGACGGCGGTCGGGGAGCGGAGAGCAATTCCTTTTTCCTTGTCAAATATGCGTGTATTGGAGCTGCCTATATCCAGCCCAAGCTGTCTGACCATAGTGTTTTCCTTTCTTTATTCCGATTTGTGGCAGAGCTGACCGAGGTCGATGCCGAGACCGTCACGCGCCAGCCGGTACATGCACCTGACCGGCAGCCCCATGACGGTGAAAAAGTCGCCGTCAATGCCGTCGATGAACATAGCTGCGCCCTGCTGTATGGCGTAGGCCCCGGCCTTGTCCATATAGGAGCATCTTGATAGATAGCTGTCGATCTCGCGGTCGGTCATGTCGGAAAAGCGGACGTGTGTTGCCGAAACGTCCGATACCGTGTGAGTGCCTAGGCTTAGTGCAATGCCGCTGAAGACGGTATGCTGCCGTCCGGACATAAGATGCAGCATGCGGCGTGCATCGTCCTCATCACGCGGCTTTCCGAGCAGGCAGTTGTCACACCAGACCAGCGTGTCGGAGGATATGACGAGCGTGTCGGAGGTGAGCTTTCCTGCTGTCGACAGCATTTCGCGTGCTCCGCGACCCTTGCGTTCGGCCAGCTCGCGTACCAGCGCGGCAGGGTCGGTTATATCGGAGGTCTCATCAACATCAGGCACCAATACCGAAAAGTCAAGGCCGAGACCGGAGAGTATTTCACGGCGGCGTGGGGAAGCGGAGGCAAGTATGATATTCATCAGAGGTATCCTTAATCAATAAACTTATTTTTTCCGGAACAGCATAATGCACAGTCCGACAAATGCCGCAAGCGACACAAACAGTATCACTCCCCACAGTATTGCCGTGCGGACGTATTGCAGGCCCTCCACTGTATGGCTGTAAGGCTCCCGCGTCGTTGTGTCGTGCGGGACAGTTGTGTCCGGTGTTGTGTCGGAGGGGGTGGTGATCGGTTCTGTATCGGGCGGAGTCGTGATCGGCTCGGTGTCGGGCGGAGTAGTAACCGGTTCTGTGTCCGGCGGGTCGGTTACGGGTATTTCTTTTAGCGTCAGCGAAACGGTTACGTCGTGCGCAGGCATGGTGAATGAGGCGTAGCCGTTATTTGCCGATATGAAGTGGCCGTCGTCTATCGTCCAGACTGCCTCCCAGCCGTTCGGCACGGGTTCTGCCGGTGTCAACCGGACGGTGTCGCCGCGGTAGTACAGTCCGCCGCCCGCAATACCGTACGTTACGTTATCTCCGGTATGGACCGTGTAGCGCCGGAGCGCATCGCCTGTGTAGGCTGAAAAGCCCCATTCGTATGTTCCGGTGTATTCGCCTATTCCGGTGAGCGTGACCTCAAGACGTCCGTACTGCTGGTTTTCGGTGACAGTGTAAGTATAATCGGCCTCGGGGAGCAGCGGTCGGCCGCGGAACGAAACATTCAGCTTCTTTATCATGTCAACGCCGGAACCGGATATGTCAAATTCAGGTACGACGTCGCAGAATTCGATGTGGCGGAGTGTGTAGTTGGCGGTGCATCCGGTACAGCGGAAGGTTTCGATTCCGTCCGTGATACCGACACTTACGAAATTATGCTCGGTTTTGGGGAACGACACCGTTCGGTATGCCCCGCAGAAGGGACAGGTCAGAGTCTGACTGCCCTCGGAGTGACAGCTGGGCGCCGTATACGCCGTTTCAACATAAAAACAGCCTGTCGGTACTGCTGCGCGGGCATATCCGCCCGAATATGAGCGTCCGTTTGGATACCACAGTGCCGAGCCGGTCAGCCAGGAACGGTCGGAATCGGTATATACCACCATGGACAGCGGTACTGCGCCGAACGGCATCAGCTCGTCCGTGCTGTTCTGCCCGCTGCATTCAGGCATATCGCAGTGCGCGTACAGCCGGGCAAGAGAGGTACAGCCCGAAAAAGCACCCGAAAGAATTCTTGTAAGTGTTGACGGAAGTGTGACACATGTCAGCGTGCTGCAGCCCGAAAACGCATTAATTCCGACCGTCCCCGAGCCTTCCGGAATATATATGGAGCGCAGTGAAACGCACCCGCGGAAGCATTCCTGACCTATATTTGAGCGCAGTGCGCGCGGCATGCGCACATAACGCAGGACGCTCAGCCCGCGGAAGGTGCCGTCGCCTATTGAAGTGACGGTGCACGGTATCATGACAGCCTGCAGGGAATCACAGCCCGAGGCAAACGATCGTTCGGATATCGCAACCACTGCGGCACCGTCTATAGTGTCAGGCAGTATCAGTGCGGCGGCTGACGTGCGGCAGCCCGTTATCTCAACGCCGCCCAGCGTGGTCTTGTACGTCAGTCCGGCGGCCTGCACCGACGCTGCGTTGCCGTCCGGCGCGGCGGTCGCAACGGCGATGATATTATGCCCGTTTGCCGCAACGGCTCCCAGCGTATCTGAGCCGGACGGAGCGTAAACCCTGATCTCCGAAGCGGGTGTTCCGAAAACGTCGGATGACAGCTCTGCGTCAGGGGAGACAATTATAACATCCTCCAGCAGGCCGCAGTCCGCGAGGGCGGCATCACCGACCGACTCAAGCGTGACGGGCAGTGTCAGGCTCAAAAGCGCGTCACAGCCCGCAAACGCCGACGCGCCCAGCGTGCGCAGACCGTCGCCTACGTCGGCAAAGTACAGCGAGGTACAGCGCTCGAATGCCGAGTCGCCGATATGAGTCACGCTGTCCGGAAGAGTAAGCTCCAGCAGGCCGGAACATCCGCGGAAGGCGGCCGCACCTATGCTCTGCACGCCGTCGGCGATGTGCAGTCGTACGAGCTCGGTGTGCGACTCAAACACGCCGTCCGCAATTGCCGTCACAGGCAGGCCGTTGATGGTAGCCGGTACGGCCACGGCGATGCTGTTACCGCTGTAGGCTGTTATTGTGACGGTGCCGTTCTGCTCGGTATAGCTGAACTGTTCTGCGTCGCCGTCCTCGGCGTATGTCGGCAGCGTACCCAGCACGGCAATGCCGGCAAAGCAGCTCAGAGAGATCAGAAGCGCCAGCGCGGCCGTCGCGGTGCGCCGCAAAAAGTTTTCTTTGATATGTGTTTTCATCATTTATCGGTGTATTCCTCTTAAGCTTTATCCGATGCCGGTTGAGCCGAAGCCGCCCGCGCCGCGCACGGTCCGGTCAAGCGTGTCGCACTCGGTAAGTTTTGCGGCATAGACGGGCATGAACATGAGTTGTGCTATGCGGTCGCCGTCGTGCACGGTAAACGGCTCGTCCGAGTTGTTTATCAGGCTGACCGAGATTTCGCCGCGGTAATCCGAGTCTATCACACCTATGCCGTTGGCCAGCGATATGCCGTATTTTGTGCCAAGACCGCTGCGCGCCGCCACAATGGCGACCACATCGTCCCGCCCCGTAGATATGGCAATTCCGGTTGGCACGCGGACGCGCTCGCCCGGCGCGATGGTCATACTTTTACCCTCAAGCGCGGCGCGCAGATCCATGGCGGCCGAGCCGTCGGTGGCGTAGGAGGGGAGAGACGCACCCCGTGTCAGCTTTATTTTAACATCAAGTTCCATAATTCAGAGCCTTTCGGTAAAGATATAAATAACCAGTATGAGTATAACATAATTGCCGCTGTAAATCAATAAGCTGACGCAAATTTTACGGCTTCGTTGACGTATCCTTCACAAATCCTTCAATAATAGTGTTTACAAATCCAAACTTTTATGGTATAATGTCAAAATAGGATAGTAGCGAAAGTGTATTTATTTATCATCACCAGTAAAGGAGGCCGGCCATGAGAAAAAGACTGCCGCCCAATGCGGCGGATGTACGTATTCCGCTGACAATCTGTATCATTATCGGGATTTTTCTGCTGACCGTTTATACCGTCCTGACCTCCCTGACCGACTTCTCTCCACTTATCCTGGGCATTATTTTCACGGTACTGTACCTGTATATTGCGATATTCGGCTTTGTGGCGGTGCGCAACAAGCTGAAGAGTGTGGAGCTGGAGCGCCAGCGGGCCGACGCAATGAACACCGAGATGTATCAGATGTTCCGCGAGTCGGTTGATCTGCCCTATGCCGTTGTGGCGGCAGACGGGCATGTTGCAATAATCAACCGCTGTCTGCAGGACATACTGAACCAGAATTTTCCTTACGGAGGTCGGGTGGAAGACTTCTGCTCGGCAACTGCGCAGGAGATCATCAAGGCAAGCACGCCGGAAGGGCAGCTTGCCATAAATCTTGACCGCCCCGGCACCACTGCCGCCGTCCCCGGTGACGGGCTTAAGGTCACGATACGCCGCCGCCGATTTGTCGCGCGCAGCTACCCCATGACCATCAAAGGCTCCGCCTGCCACATGATCGTGTTTACGGAAATTACGGCGCTTGTAAATCTTGAGGACAAGATGGAGCGCGAAAATCCCGTTGTGGCGTATATAGTTATCGACAACCTTGAGGAGCTGGCGCAGTATATTCACGCAAGCTACCGCGCCGCGGCAAACGAGATCGAAACAATACTCAAGAACTGGGCCAACAGCATGGACGGCATACTCCGCGAGTACGACCGCGACAAGTATCTTTTGATAATCTCACAGGAAAAGCTGGAGGAATGTGTCAGGGGCAAGTTTGAAATTCTTGACTCCGTGCGCGATGTCAGACTCGGCGACGACAACATGTCGGTTACCGTGTCCATGGGCATTTACGCCGGTACCGGCACACTGGCCGAACGTGAGACCGGCGCGGCTGAGGCGCTTGATCTGGCTCTTCAGCGCGGAGGCGATCAGGTCGCACTGCGCCGCGGCACCGAGATGGAATACTTCGGCGGTCGCAGCAAGAGCCTGCAAAAGCGGACGCGGGTGCGCTCTCGTGTCAACGCCACACTGCTGTGCGCCAAGATCGCAGAGTCGTCCAATGTTCTGGTCATGGGGCACAAAAACCCCGATTTTGACTGTATCGGAGCCTGCGTCGGCATTGCCCGGCTGGCAATGTTCTGCGGAGTACCTGTCAAAATAATCTCCGATCTCAAGAGCGAGAACCTGCGCATCGTCCAGCGGCGGCTGACAAGGTATGACGAGTACCGCGACATGTTTGTCGACGCACTGGCCGGACTTGATTTTGTACGGCCCAACACACTGCTGGTCATATGCGACGCAAATAACTTCAATATTATAGAGGCGCCCGAAATTCCCGACAACGTCGAGCGCATAGCCATAATCGACCATCACCGCCAGACGGCAAAGTTCGACTTCGAGCCGTTGGTCAGCTATATTGATCCCGCCGCGTCGTCGGCTTGCGAGCTGGTTGCCGAGGTACTCGAGCAGTGCACCCCCGGCGGTTCGCTGCTTAAGGACGAGGCTACGGCAATGCTTGCCGGTATCATGCTTGACACCAAAAACTTTTCCAAGGAAACCGGCACACGCACATTCTCGGCGGCGCTGTACCTTCAGAATGAGGGCGGAAAGTCGGAAGCCGCGCGCAAGTATTTTGACGAAAATCTTGATGAATTTCTTGCCGAGGCACGTTTCAGCAATGATATTGAAATATATCGCAACACTATCGCCATTACGCGCAGTGACGGCACCGGAAACGAACAGTATGACCGCACAGCCGCATCCAAGGCGGCAGATAAGCTGCTGGCGGTGCGACAGGTCGAGGCGTCGTTCGCGCTTGTGCGTACGGGCAATATAATCCGCATATCCGGACGGTCGTCCGGTAAGATAAATGTTCAGCTTATTCTTGAACAGCTGAACGGCGGCGGGCATTTCGACGCCGCGGGCGCCGCGGTCGAGGGTGCTATGGACAAGGCCTGTGAGCTTCTTAAGCGGGCCATCGACAACTATCTCACTGACATTAAGTAATTGAAAGAGAGGATACTACTATGCAGGTTATTCTGACTTGTGACGTAAAGGGGCAGGGCAAAAAGGATCAGATCATCAACGTGTCGGACGGTTACGCCCGCAACTTCCTGTTTCCCAAGGGATTGGCCGTTCCGGCCGATAAAAAGGCAATAAAAGATGTGCAGAACCGCGAAGCGTCCCGCCTTCACCGCCTGGAGCTTGAAAAGGCCGAGGCGCTGGAGCAGGCCGAGCGGCTTTCGGCTTTGCTGGTTAAAATAAAGATGGGCGCCGGTGCCGACGGCAGACTGTACGGCTCGGTTACGTCCAAAGATATTTCCGAGGCGCTTGAGCGTGAGCACGGGATAGTCGTCGACCGCCGCAAAATTGTTGTCAACGAACCCATAAAGGCGTACGGCAGCTATGTGCTGGACGTCAAGCTGTTCCCCGAGGTGACGGGAAGAATAAATCTGTTGGTCTGCGAGAATTAACGCGCGCCTGACGGAGAAGTATAAATGAATGAAGAACTGATACGCAAGCTGCCGTTCTCGCTTTTGGCGGAGCAGTCATTGCTGGGAGCGATAATGATAGACCCGGAGTCTATCCGGGAGGTCGCCGATATGATCAGCTCGGAGGACTTTTATATCGAGGAGCATAAACAGATATATCTGGCCATGCACGAGCTTTTCCTGACCGACAACGACATCGACCTTGTCACACTGGTGGATACATTGGTGCGCAAGGGCATTTACGACAAGTCGGGCGGGGAGGATTATATACACACGATAGGTCAGGTCGTTCCCGGATCGCAGAACATCAAGGACTATGCCCGCATAGTCAAGGAAAAAAGCGTGCTGCGTCAGCTCATCGCCGCCTGCGGGGACATATCGGACACGGCATATACCGAGCAGGAGTCGGTTACAAACATAATCGACAATGCTCAAAACCGCATTTTTGCCATTGCACAGGGGCGCGACACGCGCACCTTCCGGCATATACGCGATGTGCTTGGCGAGGTGTATTCCAATCTTAACCGGTTGTATGAGGGCGATGAGTCGGCCGTGGGAACGCCTACCGGCTTCTCGGGACTCGACAGCGTGCTGGCCGGTATGGGCAAGGGAGATCTTGTGCTGGTCGGTGCACGCCCCGGCATGGGAAAAACCAGCTTTGTGCTTAACATCGGCACCAATGTCGCCGAGAAAACCAAAAAAACAGTGTGTATTTTTTCGCTGGAAATGCCGGCCGAACAGCTTGTGTCGAGAATGCTCGCAAGCGAGGCCATGGTAGACAGCTACACGCTGCGTACGGGCAAGCTGACGCCCGATGACTGGACTAAAATAGCCGAGGCGTCCGGTCGGCTTGCCGGTGTGGACATACTCATAGACGACTCCACCGGTATGACCGCCACTGCCATGAAGGCAAAGCTGCGCCGGGTCAAAAATCTCGGGCTGGTCATAATCGACTATCTGCAGCTGATGCAGGGCGAACGCCATCAGGACAACAAGGTACAAGAGGTCGCCGACATTACGCGCAACATGAAGATCATGGCAAAGGAGCTGGGCGTTCCTGTCATATGCTGTGCTCAGCTCAACCGCGGTACCGACGGACGTACCGACAAACGGCCGGTGCTGTCCGACCTTCGTGACTCAGGCTCGATAGAGCAGGATGCGGATACGGTACTGTTTCTCTACCGCGACGAATATTATAAAACCGATAAGTCACCCACCGACGGCAATGAGTGCAGCATAGTTGAGGTCATTGTGGCCAAAAACCGTCACGGCTCGACCGGAATGGTCAAAATGGGCTGGGTGGGTAAATATACCCTGTTCCGTTCCATTGCGGACAGTGACTCTTTGCCGCAATAAGTGTATAAAATATACTGAAGGGTGGATTTTTAATGAAGCAATACGGTCTGCCGTTCATACCGCCGCACGAGCTGTCGGGCCTTGCGGCCGACACGCCGCTGCTGCTTGGGTTTTCGGGCGGTGCCGATTCGCGTGCACTGCTGGATCTGCTTGTGCGCTACCGCGAGAGCACCGGCGCGCCGCTGTTTGCCGCGCATGTCAATCACATGATACGCGGCGACGAGGCCGTGCGCGACATGCGCTTTGCCTGCGAGACGGCCGCTGCGGCGGGCGTTCACTGCTTTACGCTGTGTGCCGACGTTCCGGCACTGGCAAAGCAGAGAGGGCAGGGGTTGGAGCTGACGGCACGGCAGGTCAGATATGAGTTTTTCGGCCGCATTATGGCGGAAAACGGAATACCCGTGCTTGTGACCGCCCATAATGCCGATGACAGACTTGAAACACTGCTGTTCAATATCGCCCGGGGCTGCGGACTCGGCGGGCTGTGTGCAATACCGCCGCGCCGGCCTTTCGGAGACTGCGTGCTGATACGTCCGCTGATAAACGCACCCAAGGCGGATATTGTAGCATACTGCCGGGAGCGGGGACTGGCGTTTGTTACGGATTCGACAAACGCGGACGACGATTATTCAAGAAATCTCATACGTCACAAGGTGATACCGCCGCTATCCGAGGTCAATCCGGCACTGATTCGCAACGCGGGTAGGCTGGCTGCGGCGGCGCGGTGCGACCTTGATTTCATCATGGAGCAGGTCGACAGGTATTTCGCCGAAAACGGCGAAGCGGCCTGTGAGCTGGCACGGCTGAGGGCACAGCATCCCGCAGTCCGGGCGCGTGTGCTGGACGAAATGTACCGCCGCGCGGCCGAACGTCTGGCAAATGAGCAACCGACCTCAGGGCAGCCCGGAGAGGAGTGCTCAGCACAGGATACGTCAGCGGAGCGATCGCCCGATACCCGGCTGGTAAGTGCGCAACTGACAGAAGGACATCCTGCGCCGGAATACCGGATGCCGGAGCCGGCAAGCGATCCTGCTCGCCTTCACGCGCAGGCACTGGAGCAGCTTATCGAGCGCGGCGTGGGCGGGTCTGCGGTGTCATTGCCGGGACTGGTTCGGGCCAGCATCGTCAGGGGACGGCTGATTTTCGCCCGCGATCCTCGCAAGAGCTTCAGGCATCTTTGAAAACGAAAATTATTTTGTTGTATATACATTTGAAAGGATCACTATGAATAAGGATATCGAACGAGTACTGGTCGACGAGCGGGAGCTTGACCGCATTATTACCCGCCTTGCGGAGCAGATCGACCGCGACTACTCGACTCCCGGACACCGGTTGGTGCTGGTGTCAATTCTCAAGGGCTCGGTGATGTTCACCGGAGCGCTGATGGGTAAGCTCAAAACCCCGGCCGAGATCGAGTTCATGAAGGTGTCGTCTTACGGCTCGCAGACAAAAAGCTCGGGCTGTATCAGCGTATTGCTCGATCTCAAGCGTGACGATCTGGATCAGCTGGATCTGCTCATTGTCGAGGACATTGTTGACAGCGGCCGCACGCTTAACCTGCTGACCGGCCTGCTCCGCGACCGCGGCGCGCACAGCGTCAGAACCTGTACCATGCTGGATAAGCCCTCCCGTCGTGAGGTGAACTTCACTCCCGACTACATAGGCGCCGAAATTCCCGATGAATTCGTGGTAGGCTTTGGCCTGGATTATGATGAAAAATACCGAAATCTGCCCTATGTCGGGGTGCTCAGTCCCTGCGTTTACAGCACACAGCCGGCAAAGTAAGTTCAGCTTTTACGAAAGAGGAGTCCCATGAAAAAGAATTTCAGCGTAATTATATTTTATCTGGTGGTGATAGCGCTTATCGTGCTGGTATCCTCCCAGCTGTTGGGAAGACAGAGCACCGAAAAGTGTACCTATTCACAGGTTGAGCAGTTCTTTGAGGAAGATCTGGTCAAGAAATATCAGGTGTCCAAGAGCTATCAGCTGAAACTGGAGGTATATGTCAAAGACACGTCGTCGGAAGACGGCCTTGTCCGTGACGAGGACGGTAAGATAACAAACAAAACACAGCTGTATTCATATCAGCTCAGCGGCCTCAGCCTGTATAAATTCGACCGCAATGTCGATACCTATTCCCATAACCAAAACCTTGAGGCGTTTGATTTTGAGCCTGAGACCACACTGCCGTGGTGGGTCAGTCTTATTCCGGCAGCGCTGGTGATCCTGGCGCTGGTGGCGCTGTGGGTGTTTGCCTCTAATCAGGCGTCGGGCAAGGGCGGCGGAAAAATGAATTCATTCGGTAAGGCGCGCGTAAAAATGCCCGATCCCAATGATAAGGACCGCGTTACGTTCAAAGACGTGGCGGGTGCCGACGAGGAAAAAGCCGAGCTTGAGGAGATTGTCGAATATCTCAAGGCACCGTCCAAGTTTTCAAGACTCGGCGCCAAGATACCGCACGGCGTACTGCTCGTAGGCCCTCCCGGTACAGGTAAAACACTGCTGGCTAAGGCCGTCGCGGGCGAGGCAGGCGTGCCGTTCTTCTCGATTTCCGGCTCGGATTTTGTTGAGATGTACGTCGGTGTCGGTGCGTCACGTGTGCGCGACCTGTTTGAGAATGCACGCAAGGCGCCGGCCGCGATAATATTTATTGATGAGATCGACGCAGTCGGCCGTCACAGAGGCGCCGGCCTCGGCGGCGGACACGATGAGCGTGAGCAGACGCTCAACCAGCTGCTGGTTGAGATGGACGGCTT
>ENA-ORSL01002174-ORSL01002174.1-human-gut-metagenome-genome-assembly--contig:-NODE-2174-length-14672-cov-3.103783_pt1 | contig 14672 bp, 14 predicted proteins | sample MGYA00242190_ERZ509157 | MGnify/ENA primary metagenome ERZ509157 (study PRJEB26280, sample SAMEA2338664) | human gut metagenome | biome: human gut; feature: human-associated habitat; material: faeces...
AAGCGCGGACGCCGGCAGAAGGATCGCCGGCGTCCGCCTGAAAGGCCAGGAACCGGCAAAGGCCGGATTGCAAAAACGGGGATATTATGGTAAACTGAGCTTGTAATAGAAAGGAGTTGATTACCGGTGAAAAAAATCGGTGTTCTTTTATTGTGCGCCTTGCTGGCGGCTTCCGTTATGACGGCCTGCCAAAACGGAGGAAAAGACGGGAATTCGTCCCAGACTTCCTCCGCTGCCTCCAGCGCCCAGACCTCCAGCGCCCCGGCCTCCTCAGCGGAGGAAACTTCCAGCCAAGCCGCCTCCTCCCAGGAAACCAGCCCTTCCTCTGAACCGGACAAGGTGTATGAAAGCGGAGCGGATTATACCCTGGAAATTACCGAAATGGAGCCTGCCGGGATTGACGGAGTCAGCGTATCGATGACGGTTCCGGTGATGGGCGGCGCGGCTGCGCAAAAATACGGCGTCAGCGGGGAGATCACCCGGCAGGTCAATGGAACGGTTCAGGAGGTTATCGCGGATTCCGGTTATCACTCCGGCACGCTGACTCTGGAAAGCGAAGCCCCGTACTACTCCGAAAAGCTGCTCAGCATCGTGATGACTGTGGACTACACCGCCGAAGGGATGGCCTATCCGGTCCACACGGTGAAAACGGTGAACTTTCTTTTGGGCGAAAGCGGGTTTTCCGACTTTGCCAGCGCCATTGAGGATAACGACGCCTTCCGTGAGGCGCTGACAGCGAACAACGGTTCCGATGTGGATGACGAAACCTTGTTGTCCGGTATCAGCGAGGCCAGCGTTTACTTTACGGAAACCGGCGTGGGAATCGCCGTGCCGGTACCCCATGCCGTTGGAGACGTGGTCCGGATCGTGATCCCCTACAGCCAGACCGAGGGCTTCCGCACCGACGATCCGGCGTGGAACAGCTTCCAATAACCAAAAATTTTCAGCGGGGCCGCCGGAGCGGTTTCGGCGGTTCTGAACGGTTGTCTCCGCCGCGGGCGGAGGCAAGGCCCCGCTCTGAAGCGGAAAAGTAAATGGCGTTGGTTTTTCCCGGCACAGCCCGGTTTTCCATCAAATCCACAGGGTATGGCGATGGAAAATGAGGGTGAGCAAATTGCACAAATTTCAAAGAGAAAATTCTTGCAAATATACAGAAAAAAAGCTTGCAACTTCCGGTGAAAAATGGTATTATAATTGAGCGTGACTGCGATAGATATGCGATGAAGCGGGAGGTTGCGGCGGTTTCCGCCGGTTTTTCCGTGGAGTATGTCCGATTTTAAACCGGGCGACAGAAATATTTTGAGAAAGTGAAAGTGCGGCTTGCCTTGCTTTCATGGTACTCAGACGCTTTTTGACCGAACCCGGATTAGACTCGTAAGAGTCCAGTCCGGTTTTTCAATGCAGGTCGAGGAAACACCCGGATGGGTTGTCGAAAATAGAAGCGTCGCCCGCCAACTATTTTAAGGAGGCGTTGTTCATGGCAAACTTCAATTTCAATAAGGTTATCCTTGGCGGAAGACTCACTGCCGACCCCGAACTGAAGCAGACACAAAGCGGTATCCCGGTTGTATCCTTCAGCATTGCGGTTAACCGTAGATACCAGTCGAAGGACGCACCTCAACAGACCGATTTCTTCAACATTACCGCATGGCGCAACACTGCCGAGTTTGTTTCCAAATATTTTCGCAAAGGCTCTTCAATCTGCGTGACAGGTTCCATTCAAAACCGGACATGGACCGATCAGCAGGGGCAAAAACGCTACGCAACCGACATAGTTGCCGATGAGGTTATGTTTGTTGACAGCCGCCAGGAAAATTCCGGTGCCGCTGCTCAGTATACTCCCGATGCATACAACACCCCGTCCTTCTCCACACCGGCAGCCTCTGCCCCCAAGTTTGAAGAAGTCAAGACGGATGACGATCTGCCTTTCTGAGCGGATCAATTAAATTGAAAGGATTGGATTTTTATAATGGATAAGCAGGAAACCCCTCGCGTTCAACGCACTAACACTCTCCGCAAGAGAAAAAAGGTCTGCGTATTTTGTGCAGATAAAATCGACTACATCGACTACAAAGAAGTCGGCAAGCTGAGAAAATTTGTCAGCGAGCGCGGCAAGATTCTTCCCAGACGTATTTCCGGAACTTGTGCAAAGCATCAGAGAGAGCTTAATACGGCTATTAAGCGCGCTCGTCAGGCTGCACTTCTTCCCTACGTTTCCGACTGATTCAAAAAGCTACCCCCGGCACATTCCTGTAACGTGTGCCGGGGGTATAAATTTGTCATAAAAAGCGGAGTGGCAGCTTTGCCGCTCCGCTTTTTATTGTAGCCCGAATTATGTTTATTGTTTGACAAACGCCTTACCGTCGATATAAATAGTATTGCCGTCCTTTGAGAAGGAATGTTCCTGACGATCATCGGCAATTGTGATGTAAATTTTATCGCCATCTATTTCATACGTAGCGGTAAAAGGAACATCTATAATTGAAATCACAACTTTGTCGCTGAACAGGCTGAATTTATATGAGGTATATATAGACGAATCCTCACTGGTATATGTTCCGGAGATGCGGTTGCACGATGTAAGGCAACAAGCCAATATAATTAATGCCGCGACAAGAGCGGTTCCCTTAACAATATACTTTTTCATCAAGGCTCTCCCAAATACAAATATTAATAGCACTTTATTAGTATATCACACATTTCATGTTTTGTCAATCATTTTTGAACATAAAAATGGGGTGCCTAAGCACCCCGGGAAATTATTACTTCTTTGTGTACTTGATTTCGCCGATCTTCACATAATCGTCGCCCTGCTCAAATGTCATTGTGCCATTGTAGGACTTAGCTTCACTGTCTTCAAATGTGAAGGTGATCTCGTCGCCGGAGATTTTGTACTTACCTTCGAAGGTTGTAACAGTACCGAGAAGCGTGACCTTGATAGCAACCTTATTCCCGCCCTTGAATGTGTATGACATGCTCTGGCCGAGCACTGTCGCCTCATATGTTCCGGAAGGGCCGCCGCAGGAAGCCAAGAGAGCTACCAGCATAATGGTTACCAACGCAAGTGCAGACAGTCTGATAATGTTTTTGCTCATTTTTTTCCTCCTTACAAAGATTACAGTTTGTACTGCAAGGTTAATTATATCACAACAGCTTCATATTGTCAACAAAGTGCGGGCAGTTTATTCACGAATTAAACTATTTTTAAACAATTATTTTTTTATTAAGATTGGCAACACCCAAAGCCAAAATAAATATAATTATCAGATATATCCACACATTCCCGATTGCCGTGTACAACGTGATACCCGAATAAATATCCGCATCACATACAATAATTCCCTGCACATTGTCATCCAGGCAATCGATCACAGTGCCGTCCGGCCCTATAACGGATGATATCCCCGTATTTGCCGCTCTGATAACAGTTCTTCCGCTTTCAATAGCACGTAGCTGGTCATGTGAGTTGTGCATGCGCAGAGCCGCCGAATCTCCGAACCACGAATCGTTTGTGGACAACACGATAAGCTGTGCGCCGTCAAGTACACTGCGGCGTGTCAGCTGCTCGTATATGGAATCAAAACATATCAGCGAGCCTATACTCACATCATCTACCTGTATCAATCCCGAATCGGCACCGGGTACAAGGTCATTTTCAAGCATGGCCACTTCGGCCAGCGGAGGTATAAGCGTCATTATTACGAGGCGCATCGGAAGATATTCACCGAAAGGCACAAGGTGACGCTTACTGTATATTTCATCCGATATTGTGCCGTCTCGTCGGAAAAGCACCAGCGAGTTCTGATCCCTGCCTTCTGTATCATTTGTAAACAAACCAACCAGCAGGTCGGCGTTGCAACTTACTGCCAGATTACAGATACGCTGTATACGTGTGGGGTTGCCCTCAAGAGTTATCGGCAATGCCGTTTCCGGCCAGACTATCAGTTTTGCTCCCTGCTCTGCCGCTGCAATACACAGATCGGAATACTCATCTATAATGTCTTCCACGCTCATGTTCCACTTATCAGAGGATGAAATATTGCCTTGAAGCACCGCCACGCGCATTGTTTTAGAGCTGTCCTGCACCGAGTAGCCCAATGTAACACCTATTCCAAGCAACAGCTCAAGTACAACAAGTCCACCTGCGCATAAAGCGCAAATTTTCAAGTGGGGAGGTCTTACTATTGCCAATGCCAGCAACATCCCTACGCTGACGATCATAAATGTAACAAAATATGAACCGAACAACGACGCTGAACGCACCATTATCGGTATATTTACCTGGCCTAGTGCAAGACGCCCCCACGGAACCCCGAACCAGAAAAATGTCTGCCCCCATTCCATCAGCGCCCATAGACCGCCAACCAAAAACGGCATAACAAACGGCCAGCGGTGAGCAGCACGGCCACGTCCAAACCACACAACGATCGGAAAGATAAGCGCTCCGGAGACAGCCTGAAGCAGTGACAGTCCCAGCCAGCCCGCAAGCACAACGACCATGGCCGATCCGTGACTCATTCCCGTAAACTCCATGGGATACAGTTCAAAAAACCAGTGGAAAACAGTCAGGTAATAACACATGAAAAAGTACAGTCCCAACAGATATGCGCGCCAAGGCCGTATTTTTTCGTCTGCAAGACGCATGATAACAAGCCCGGCCGGTATCAGTGTGATCCACTCAATAAAGCCGATCTGTGGGAACATCAGCGTCAGGCCCGTCAGCACAGCACCGACCGCCAGCAAAACCAACCTCGTGAGCGTCGGATGCCTGTCTGCTATCTGAAGTCCTTTATAAACCATACTTCATCTTCTCCCAAACAGAATTCTTTGCCGCTAAGATAGCTCAGAATGTCGTCACCTGTGAAGTCGAAGCGAACTCTCCACGCGTAAAGCGCCTGATATTTATAGCCCTCTGCACGATCCTCACGATTATTAGCATATTTGCCTTCTCCCATGAGTGGATATCCGGCGTGCGCCATTTGAGCACGAATCTGATGTGTGCGACCGGTGATCAGCTGTATCTCAAGCAGCGAACGATCGGAGGCTGTGCGCAAAACACGATATTTTGTAACAGCCTCCTTGTATCCCGGCTTTTTTGTATCTGATACGGTCACTTTATTGCCGGCGCTGTCCTTAAGCAGCCAGTTGTGAAGTGTTCCGGAACTTTCGTTAGGTATACCGTGAACAGCGCAGACATAATACTTTGCAACCTGACCGTGCTTGATCTTTTCGTTCATGGCGCGCAATGCCTCTGCATTTTTCGCCGCAATGACTATTCCTCCGGTGTTGCGGTCAATGCGGTTGCACATTGCCGGCGCAAATGACTGCTCATTTTCCGGTTCATATTCACCGCGCTGATACAGATATGCCTTAAGGTGCATAACCAGCGTGTTGTCCTCGCCGCGGGCATCCTCGTGAACCAGCACACCGGGGCGTTTATTGAGCAGCATAATGTTGCTGTCCTCATACACAATATTGAGCTTAGGTGTGATAGAGGCCATTGTACCAGCGGTGTTGTCCCGTTCCGGAGAGCCGAAAAATTCATCCTTTATGAACAGCTGAATTTCGTCCCCTTGCGTCAGCACGTCATTTGGCTGGCACCTCTTGCGGTTCAGCTTGATCTTCTTTGTACGTATAAATTTGTACATCAACGACGCCGGAAGCCCACGCACGGCCTTGGACAGAAATTTGTCCAGCCGCTGCCCTGCGTCGTTGCGGTTAACAGTCAGTATTCGCATATATTTCTCCGCAGATACAAGTAATGGAGGACAGCACTGCCCTCCATTATCGTTTCTTGAAATGATTTCAATTATTTAGTGCCGAAAATACGGTCGCCGGCGTCGCCGAGTCCGGGAACGATGTAGGCATGCTCGTTAAGATGATCGTCGAGCGCAGCCGAGAAAATATCAACATCGGGGTGATCAGCCTGCAGCTTTGCCACACCCTCCGGAGCGGCGACCAGACACATCATACGAATGTGTGTGCAGCCACGCTTTTTGAGCATTGTAAGCGCATCGGAGGCGGAACCGCCGGTTGCAAGCATGGGATCGACCAGAATAACGATACGATCCTCGATATCAAATGGTAGCTTGCAGTAATACTCTACCGGGTTATGAGTATCGGGGTCACGATAAAGACCAATATGTCCGACCTTTGCTACGGGAACAAGGCTCAACAGCCCGTCGACCATGCCAAGTCCGGCTCTGAGGATAGGCACTATGGCGAGCTTTTTACCTGAGATCATTTTTGCCTTCATTTTGGTAATGGGTGTTTCTATTGTAACCTCCTCAAGCGGCAGGTCGCGGGTAATCTCATAGCCCATAAGCATTGCAATTTCACCCAACAGCTCGCGGAAATCCTTTGAGCCTGTCTTCTTATTTCTCATAATAGACAGCTTGTGCGTGATAAGAGGATGATCAATCAAATGGAACTGGCTCATAGTTGCTTCTCCTTTGGTTATTAAATTTTTCACACGGATTCTCAAAAGCGGCAGATATCCATGCCGAAATTATTATACTCTATCATCGCCGATTTTTCAAGAGAAATTTGCAAATTATTTGCCGGATTTCAAAGATTTCTGATTATGTTATTTACAAGTCGGCAAATTAGTGATAAAATTATAGAGAATAATTATCGAGGGGAGCGTTCATGGCAACTATCAAAGGCAGCGTGGGCCTGTATACTCTGGGCTGTAAGGTCAATCAATATGAAAGCGAGGCCATCGCAGAGGCATGCTCCGGGCTTGGACTTGACGTTTTGCCGCCTGATGAGGTCTGTGATGCATATATCATAAACACCTGTACCGTTACCGGCGAAGCTGATCGTAAGGCCCGGCAGTTCATACGCAGGGCTATATCGCGCAACCCGGACGCGTATATTATAGTAACGGGATGCTTTGCACAGGTGTCACCCCAGGCCGTGGCTGATATAAACGGCGTCGACGCCATATGCGGAAATGACCGCAAGCTTTCTGTCGCAGACATAGCGGCTGATCTTATTGCCTCGGGTCATAAAAATCCAAGTCCTAAGCTGTATCTCGGTGATATCGATACAGCCGGATTTGAAACAATGAGTATAAATTCATTCGGGCGCACCCGCGCCTGCGTCAAAATAGAAGACGGATGTGAATCGCACTGTACATATTGTATTATTCCTTCGGCGCGGGGCAAAATACGTTCCAAACCTATGCGTCAGGTAATAGACGAACTCACGGTGCTCACGTCAGGAGGTTGCCGGGAGGTGGTGCTCACCGGAATTGAAACGGCAGCATACGGCCGCGACCTTGAGGGCGTTGGTCTTGCTGATCTGCTTGAAGCGGCAGACCGTATCCCCGGTATCGGACGCGTCCGACTCGGTTCAATGGATCCTTCGCTGTTTCGTCCTGACTTCATACGCAGAATAGCAGCCCTGAAGTCGCTGACACCACATTTTCATTTGTCGGTTCAGAGCGGATGTGACAGCGTGCTTGCCGGCATGAAACGCAAGTACAATTCCGGAATGGTGCTTACTGCCATGCAAAATCTTCGGGAGAATATCCCGGAAATACAGTTTACAGCTGATATGATTGTCGGATTTCCCGGGGAAACCGACGAAGACTTCCGAAATACAATGGAGTTTGTGGACAAGGCAAGATTTCTCGGAATACATGTGTTTGCCTACTCAAAACGCGCGGGTACCCCTGCCGCCACTATGCCGAATCAAATTCCGGAGCCGCTCAAGCATGAGCGTTCGGCGCTACTTATCAAAAAACAAGCCTCAATTAAACACGATATTTTGGAAAATGTGATCAAAATGAACCCTGTGACCGAAATATTGCCCGAAACCTATGACGGACAGTTTGCATACGGTCACACGGCATCGTTTATAGAAGTCCGAATTCCGGTCCAAAAACGTCCGCCTGCCTGCCTAATTCCCGTCAGACTTAACGGCATCGACGGCGATGTATGCACGGCAAGTCTCATAAATAAGGAGTAAAAACATGAGCGAAAACAACACCACACCGTCTATGCGTAAGCACGGCACAGTCACCGGATTTGCGACATACAGCGATAAACTTTTACTCAGCATGAAAAACGATGTTGGACTTGATATGCCGTTATCCGCGTTGCGTTCGATACGGGATTATTATCATTCAAAATTGCGCCGGGACATCACGCTTGACGAGCTATATATGCTTGACAGATTGCTGTCTGCGCGGGAACTGACCCGTGCCCCGGTAAATGAGCTATTCACTGACTCCGATGCCATTGCGGCATCATACGCCGATCTGCAATCCAAGGCAGCGGCTACACGTCCGAAAGGTGCAGAATCCACGCTTGACAGTATGTCTGCCGTGACACGCGACTATTTGCACCGTGTAGGCAAGAAAACCTCGTTTGGTGACAGCGCTTTGATTTGCATCGGAGATTTGTGCGCATCAGAGCTTATGATGCGCGGATTCTCAGTGACAACACGTTTGAAAAATGCCGCACTTGGTATTCGCGGAAGGTCTGAACGCTATAAAGCTCCGGCAGGAAGTCTGCTCGTGCTTGTATATCCTTGGGGCGGAATAACACCGACGGAATTTGGCGATGCATTGGAAAGCGTTATGCTGTCGCAAGCAGGAGCGTATGTTCTTGACGGTTCGCAGCTTGACGACGAAGGCATTATCGGGTGGCTGACACAGCGCAACAGCGGTGCATATGTGGATACCACTACGCTGTCCCCCATAGCAGATCAAATTGATGGCGGCGCGGGAGAGCTTACACGACCCGAACTTATGGCCCATTCGCTTGACGGTGCGGTACTGGCGGTGCTTCCGGCATCCGGTGTCAATGAATTCATGCGACAGGCGTATGAAAAACGGCTGTGGTCATCGATCGTCGGGAGCATGACATCGGACAGTAAGCTGAGTGTAAACTACGGCCCGGTAACAATCTCCTACCCAATTGAATTTCTGAAAGCTCCTGCGCCGATTACTCAGCGTTCTGCAAGCCTTTCAGACAGCACAGCTCACGCCACTGAACTAAAATCAGGCGCTGACAACGCTGCTCCGATAGACACAGCAGTTGAAGTAGCCCGTGAATTTCCGTATATAATGGCTGCCTACAGTTCCGATATTGAGGGCTCAGCTTATCAGATCTCACACGATAATGTATTGTGCGCCATTGCGGATTGCATTGCCGGAGGTGCTGATTTTACTGACGTTTGCCTTACGTTCCGCACTGAGGTTACCGAAGCTGCAAACAGCCTGTCAACTGCCCTGCCAAGTCTTATCGGAGCATATCGTGCACAAATAGAATATTGCATACCGGATATGAACAGCAAATCGACACTTACATCCGACAAATCAAATTTTACGGTCGTTGCCGCAGCAAAGCTGCCCGAATCAGAGTCTGAACCGACAAATCAAACCTGCAATCGGCACAGTAACAAAAAAAAGCTGCCTGTGAGTGTAAGAACACATACCAATATTCCGGCAGTTACCCAGAAAACCGGCAGTGCAATTTACCTTTTGGAGCCTGCCACTTTACCTGATGGCGGCGTGGATTACGAGGATCTGCGCCACATGTGGCAGTACGTGACGCACCTTGCAGCAACCGGTATCGTTATATCTGCGCGGGCGGTATCTGCGAACGGAGTCGGCCATACAATTAATGCCATGCTTCCCTCCGGTAAGCGCTTGTGTGTTGCGGACGGAATTGAAAAGGCAACGCTTGGAAATCATGTACCGGGGGCGATAATTGTTGAAACCAATGCGGCTGTTGAAGGTCTTTTTCTGGGTCGCACGGCAGACGACTGAGTTTTGATTTTTGCCTGCCATTGCAATATTTATCTACATTTTTTCAAAAAGCCCTTGCATTTTTGAATATTGTATGATATAATACAAAATGTTGTTCGAATATAATAATTTTATCAATAAAGATGCACTTTCAGTGCATTGAGGAGGTGTCAGAAATGGCAAAATGTTGCATTTGCGGAAAAGGCGTTACCTTCGGTCAGAATGTTTCTCACTCGCACCGCAGAACAAACAGAGCATGGAAGCCCAATATCCGCAAGGTTAAGGCTGTCGTTGACGGAACCCCCAAAACCGTCACTGTCTGCTCCCGTTGCATGCGGTCGGGCAAAATCAACCGCGCTTGATTATTTTTTCATGCCAAAGTCGGCAGACACCGAGTGTGTCTGCCTTTCTTTGTAGTCAGAGAGGTCAGTTCATGATAGCCATAATAGACTCACGTCAGCCGAGAAAGATCAGTAAGTCGCTTGAGAGCCGGGGATTTAAAGTTATCGGCCTGCCCCCGTTTCCGTATTTATCGGAACCTGTGTCAGCACATCCGGATATGCTTATGTTCATTGCCTGCGGAGTGCTGCTTACTCACCGCGATTATTATGCAATAGCGAAATCAAAAATAGATACAATTGTTGCATCTGCCGGGCTTGACCTATTGTTATGTGATGCCCCGGTCGGCGGTAAATATCCTCATGACATATTATTCAATGTCGCCAGGGTAGGTCGTTTTCTTATCGGAAAACAAGGCTTCATAACTCATCAGCTTATAGAGATCTGCCGGAATAATTCTCCGGAATTTATTGATGTAAAACAAGGATATGCCAAATGCTCAACCTGCGTGGTTTCGGATACGTCAATTATCACATCTGATCGCGGCATTGCCACGGCCGCGCGAACACACGGCATTGACTCACTTATAATACGTCCCGGGCATGTTTCCCTTCCCGGCTACGACACCGGATTTATTGGTGGTGCCAGCGGAATGTGCGGTGGAAACGTGTATTTCAGCGGCAATCTCGATCTGCACCCCGATGCAGTATCAATACGTGCATTTTGTGCCACTCACGGGAAAACAGCCGTCTCACTGTCGGAAGGTACGCTGTTTGATGGAGGCAGTATATTGTTTGTATGATAAACGGATATTCTGATCCACACATAAAGGATCTCTCCGGGAGAACATATGCTATCCCGGAGAGATCCTTTATATTACATCTGTTTTATGTGATTTATTTTTCTTTCTTGCGAATCACTGCCCAGCCAAGGCCGATCACAGCGATAAGTCCTGCCGAAACCATAGCTGAACCGCAGCCCTTCTTTTCGGTCTGCTGAGGGGTAGCTGTCGTTGTATCTTGGGGAGCGGCAGTTGTGGTATCTTTGGGTGCCGGCGTGGTAGTATCAATCGGAGCCGGGGTGGTGGTGTCAATAGGTGCAGGAGTTGTAGTGTCGTCAGGGGCGGCAGTTGTGGTGTCGGCAGCCGTAGTTCCCCATACTACGGAAGGATCGATTTTGTCAACATTATTGCCGGAATACTCAACAATAGCAGTTTCACTGACGTTGGCAACAAATGGACCGTTAATGAGTGCCTGTCTGTTGTACTCACCCTCGTTCACACAGTCGGTAAACATTGCACCGGATGTAACATTGGCAACAAATCCGGCACAGAAGTTGGAACCTGTGATCTTACCGTAGTTCTCACAATAGTCAATAAGCACGGGGGTGGTTTTGTTGGCGTGTGCAATAAATCCTGCGACCTGTCCGTCGGCCATCTGTAAGCCGCAGTCCTCAACAGTGATGTCACCGAAATTGCGGCACTTGTTCATGCTGAGTCCGGTGCCTGTATAAGAGACAAATCCTGCAGCGCGTGCTTCAAGTGACGAGCAGTATGTAGTAATATTGGCGTGGTTTTCGCAGTTGTCAAAGGAAGTCATATCGCTGTTGCAGGAGCCGATAAAGCCACCGGCGTTGTGATATACCTCATCCACCTTGTCAAGACCGCTGCCAACCTCAATGGATCCGTAGAAACCGCAGTTGATAAATGTTACAGCACGTGAGTATCCGATAAATCCGCCGACATTTGCTTTACCGGTTGTAGGCGCAGTCACCTTAGCATAAATGTAGACATTTGTAAGCTTCATGCTGTTGGCGTTTTCCTGTGCGCCGGCAAGAACTCCGTGACTCTTTCCCGAAGATGTGATATTCAACACAACGGGCTGATTTTCCTTACCTATGGTCAGATCGGTAATTTCAAGAGTTCCTATTTTATTGGCTCTCTTAATCAAGCCGATATCGCTTTCTATACCGTTGTTATCTATAGAGAAGTTAAAAACACAGTGTCCGTTACCATCCAGCACGCCGCTGAATTCTTCAAAAATACAACACTCGTACTTTTTGCCGCCGAGATCAATGTCATTTGCAAGGTAGTATGTACCTCCGCTGACCATGCTTTCGAATTCGGCAGCAGTGGAAACAGGCGTTCCGTTTGACGCGGCAGATGCGGTAAACGGTACCAATGAAACAACAAGTGCAGTTACCAGGAGAACAGATAAAATGATTCTCTTCATAAATGATACTCCTTATTTGTTTTGTTTATTAATTATACTATAAAGCCGAAATAAAGTCAATAATTTGTTCAATTTTTCTTATTACCATGTTATGCTCTGCAATACAGGCAAAAAGTACTGGCGCTCCTTCAATGTTTCGGACACCTGTACACCGCTTATCGGATCAAAGAAATATTGGTAACAGAAATATGCCACTCCGGTACATTTTTCGAAATCCTTGGTGCGCTCCAGCTCCCGCTTGAGCACGTCCTTGTTTTCGATCCATTCACGCGCACCACTGCCTGCGTATTTATCTGTTTCTCCTTTTGAAGCGCTAAAAGCTTTTCCCAGTGTCATTCCTACAATCAGCTTAACGCTGTCGGTCTTGATCATGCTGTGATACTTTGATACCACCTTTACGAAATCGTAAGAGCCATGCTCAAGGCCGAAATAAGCCTGCGGGCATATATAATCAATGTAGCCTTGCTTAGAACACCACTCGTAAATATCGGCATAATGCGAGTCATAAACCGTATTGAAATTACCTGCCGGACTTATTCCGAACAGCAGCTCCGGGTTGTGCTGCTTTACCATATTCCACAGTCCAGACACCAATGCGTTTAGATTTGCGCGTCTCCAGTTGGCCAATGACTGCTTTCCTCCGCCGCTCAGATACTGATTATATGCAGCTGAATCGAATGAGGTGTCGGTTGTAGGATAAAAATAATCATCCATGTGCAGACCGTCAACATCATATTTTTCGAGAATTTCACGTGCACCGTCAATAATGAGCTGCCTAACATCTTCATATGCCGGATTCAGATACCACGTGCCGGATTTCAGGACAAGCTGTTTTCCTTTGGTAACCTTATCATTATACCACCTTCTGACCTGATATTTTTCCGGTATCTTTGTAATGTTGGCATCGGACATTCCGCGCAGAGGATTGATCCACGCCTGCACCGACAATCCGAGCTCGTGCGCCTTTTCAACTATGATTTCAAACGGGTCATAGTCGGCTTCGTTGCCGTAGCTTCCGACAACATATATGCTCATAGGATAGTATTCTGACGGATACATTGAGTCGGCATTGGGCCGAACCTGAACAATAATTGTATTAATTCCAACAGATTTGACGTTTTCAAGTATCTGAACCATATACTTGGTAAACGACTCCTCACTGCGTTGCTTGGAACCGGAACAGTACACCTTGTTAAGATCATACTGTGACAGCCACATTGCCTTAAAGTCACTGTAATTCAACACCTCATATCCTCCTGATGAAGTCTGCTGCGCCGTGGTGGTTTCTGCCTCCGTATCGACGACGGTGCTTACGGATTCCGATGTGGTTGTCACCTGCGATAAAACATCTGAGGTCGTTTTGGTTTCATATGTGGTCATGGCCTCATCCCTGTTATCCATACATCCGGCAAAAGGCAGAATGATAAGACACGCAAGCATCACAGACAGCAATATGCGCGCGTTATTCAAGCTGTAATTCTCCTTTCGTGATCACAAATCAAGCGCATGCAAGCGATTTCAATATGCTCTTATTTCGAAAACAGTTACGTTGTCAGCTCCGTTTGTAGTGAGGAAGCGGAAGTCCACACTGTCACATTCAACTGCCGGGAAATCCAGCACGTTAAGTCTCTGGTGATTGTCTCGCACCTCGATTTTATGCACGGGTGTGCCGTCCTTTTTAAGCACCACATCATAGTCCTTTACAAGCTCAGCGGGAACACCTATTCTCTGCTGGATCTGACGGTTATGGGCCATAGTAACACGTATCGGGTACTTGAAGTCGGAATCGAATGTCAGTCTCAGCTCGGATACTTTCCTGGGCTCGTTCCATGACATTGTCAGCAGCTCGCCGCCATCTGCAATTCCGTCCGATGTCCAGCCATGTACGACACCGTCAAGTCGGCGTGATATACCGTCTTTAAGCTGTACCGGATCTCCGCCCGGTGCGACTGAGGACGCATGAAACTCAGCCACTGTCGCCATATCTGCTGCATCATGCCCCGGAATATTGGGCAAGAAAGCGTCATCCTTAAGCAGCATCTGCTGAAGTTCTCCCACATGAGGTGCCAGCTCACGCGGATTACAGCCGTACTTTTTGCAGAGCGCCGCAGCTGTTCCGACTGCCTGCCCACCGACGGCACAACAAGCTATAATGCGGGTACTGGCCAATCCCAGCTTTGTGGTGCTTATATCCCTACCTGCAAGATAGAGATTTTCAATATTTTTTGAATAGTATGAGCGATAAGGAATTGTATAGACACCGCTGAAATGATGGCAGTCGCTGGGCAACACATCAAAATCAAGCAACCCGTGCGGAGCGTGAAGGTCGATACACCAGCCGC
>ENA-ORSL01002176-ORSL01002176.1-human-gut-metagenome-genome-assembly--contig:-NODE-2176-length-14650-cov-2.700445_pt1 | contig 14650 bp, 11 predicted proteins | sample MGYA00242190_ERZ509157 | MGnify/ENA primary metagenome ERZ509157 (study PRJEB26280, sample SAMEA2338664) | human gut metagenome | biome: human gut; feature: human-associated habitat; material: faeces...
AAATTCCCAGTGCCCCTAACAGCCCTTATCAGGCATCTGTACTTCGACGAACCGTGTAGCTATTCTGGCAAACATTGGAAAGACTGTTTTCATAACCAAAAGAAAAACACGCATTTTAGAACTGTGGTATTTCATAACGAAAGATAATCTGCTGCGAATCAACGTAATATTATTGTAACAAATCTCTTCTATCCTTTTGCAATCCCCGGATATTAATTTTTAAACAACGCCCAAATGTAAAAATCCCCTCTTCCAAATCAGAAGAGGGGAAATCATTTCTGTTACTTATGCATTCTTCTTTGCAAAGCGTGTTTTGAATACAAACCACAGCTCTGTTGCAATACAGATAGAAGAATAAGTTCCGCTCACAATACCTACCATAAGAGGAAGTGAGAAATCTTTAATGGATGCAACTCCAAGGATATAAAGCAGGAATACCATTACAAAGGTTGTAATTGAAGTATTTAAGCTTCGTGAAATTGTCTGGGAAATGGAGCGGTCAGCTATTTCGGTTAAGCTTTCCTTATCCACATTTCTTACCAGATGCATATTCTCACGGATTCGGTCAAAGATAACGATGGTATCATTGATGGAATATCCGATGATTGTCAGCATTACTGCAATAAATGTGCTTCCTACAGACAGCCGCAGCAGAGAGTAACAGGTTAAAATAACCAGTACATCATGAATCAGTGCTAAAATAGCAGAGGTTGCAAAACGAATGTCTTTAAACCGGAACCAGATATAAACCAGCATACAGATTGTTGCAATTACTACTGCCCAGACTGCATCTTTTGTCATTTCACCACTGATAGTGGAACTGATATTGGTAGAGGAAACAGTTGAAGTATCTACACCAAGATTTTCTTCCAATGTAGTATTTAACTGCTCTCTTTCGTCCAAATCAAGGCTTCTGGTCTTAAATACAACCTGTGTACTTCCTTCTACCTTCTGAGCCTGTACACTGGAATCTCCAGTCACATCCTCAATCAGAGGAATTACTTCAGAATCTAATTCTGCAAGAGTATAATCTTTGCCCATATCTACGGTTGTAGATGTACCACCGACAAATTCAAGGCTTAAGTTCAATGCGCCCTTGCCATTGGCTTTGTTTACGCCCATTCCCACAAATCCGGCAATGATAATTACTGCTGAAATAATAAAGAATACGTGGCGTTTTGCAATAAAATGCATTGGACGGCGGTCTTTCTGTCTTCCATAGAATTTTGCATCACGGAAACCAATTACATACAGTCCATGTAATACCAGTCTTGTTACAACTAATGCGGTAAACATAGATAAAACGATACCGATTGCCAGTGTATAAGCAAATCCTTTTACGAAACCGCTTCCCTTAAATGCCAGCACTGCTGCAGCAATCAGGGTGGTGATATTTCCGTCTAAAATTGCAGATAACGCTTTCTGGAATCCGGTCTTAATCGCTGTCGAAACAGTCTTGCCGGATGCAATTTCTTCCCTGATACGGGCGAAGATAATAACATTTGCATCTACCGCCATACCAATGGAAAGGATGATACCTGCGATACCCGGAAGGGTAAGTGTAATTTCAAAAAGATAAATAACTGCAACTACCATTGTAGTATAAATTCCAAGTGCTATGGTTGCTGCCACACCGGAAATCCAGTAGTAAGCAATCATGAATACCGCAATCAGGGCAAGACCGATTGCTGCTGCCTTTAATGCCGTTGAAATTGCTTCTGTACCAAGCTGTGCTGCTACTATCTGGGACTGTAACTCAGATAACTCTAAGGAAAGAGAACCGATACGGATGTTAGAAGCTAAAGTCTCTGCTTCTTCATAGGAACTCATTCCATCGATTACTGCGCTTCCGCCGGTAATTGCTTCTTTTACACGAGGAGTACTGATTGCCTCATCATCATATACAATTGGGCAGACCTTTCCAACGTTGGCAGTGGTTGCATCTGCAAATTTCTGTGCGCCTTCATCCGTAAGTGTAAGCTGGACCACATACTGCTTGTTGCCAAGGTTGTCCTGCTGTGTTGCAGCCTGTGCATCCTTTACATCATTACCGGTCATGTAAACATTTCCGTCCGGATCCCGGAACTCTAAGGAACCCGGTTTTCCAAGTTCGTCCAGAATCTTGTTGGCATCCTTTACTCCTGGAATTTCAACGGTGATACGGTCATCACCTTCCTGATATACAGATGCTTCTGTACTGTAGCCTTCCACACGCTTCTGAAGCTTGTAAATAGTATCCTTCATCTGCTCGGAAGTCGGATTCTCAGATTCTACCTGATATGTGATGCTGACACCACCTGCCAAGTCCAATCCAAGCTTAATGTTCTTATCTTCACCTTTTCCGGTTGAAGATAAGATGATAGACGCATAATACGACAGTCCTGCTAAAACCAAGAGAACTGCAAGTAATATGGCTACGCCCTTACTTTTCTTCATTTTCTTCTTCCTTTCTCCTGACTTAAATTTCCGCCTCTGCGGCTTTTATCATAATTGCGCATTCCACACGTTTCTTCTGTAATGCACAACCAATGTCATAGGTATTATGAATATCACCATGGAAATTATAAGAGTTCGCTGCACATCCACCGCTACAGTAGAATCTTGCAAAACACTCTCTGCATTTTTCCTTGGAATAAACATTACAGCTCTTAAAGGAATCCCGGATATCGGTACGTTTTAAGCCTTCAAAAACATTTCCCATCAGGAAATCTTCATTTCCAACAAACTGATGACATGGATATAAGTCTCCCCAAGGTGTTACTGCCAGATACTCGGTTCCGGAACCACATCCGGAAAGTCTCTTGGCAACACAAGGACCACCCTCCAAATCAATCATAAAGTGGAAGAAGTTGAATGCTTTTCCTTCTTTTTTCCGTTTTACCATCTCTTTTGCCAGTGCATCATATTCTGCAAAAAGCTGTGGCAGGTCTTCCTCACGGATGGCATAATCATCTGTCTCCTGTGCCACAACCGGCTCTACGGAAATCTGCTTAAACCCAAGGTCTGCCAGATGCAGTACATCCTTGGAAAAATCTAAATTATGATGGGTATAGGTTCCACGCACGTAGTAGCGTTCCTGATTTCTGCTGTCTGCAAATTTCTGGAATTTCGGAACAATCATATCATAGCTTCCCTGACCACCACGGAACGGACGCATATAATCATTGACTTCTTTTCTTCCGTCAATACTTAATACAACATTGTCCATCTCTTTATTGGCAAACTCCATAATATCGTCATTTAAAAGAACGCCATTTGTGGTCAGTGTAAACCGGAAATTCTTATTATGTATTTTTTCCTGCTCTCTTCCATATGCTACTAAATCTTTTACCACCTGGAAGTTTAAGGTAGGTTCTCCACCGAAGAAGTCCACCTCTAAGTTCCGGCGGTTGCCGGAATTGGCAATCAGGAAATCCAATGCAGCTTTTCCTACTTCATAGGACATTAACGCACGTCTGCCGTGATATTCTCCCTCTTCTGCAAAACAGTATCTGCAGGCAAGGTTACAATCATGGGCAATATGCAGACACAGTGCTTTTACTACAGTAGGACGCTTTGTTACATCACCGATGTATTCTTCATAATCATCCGGTGTGAACAAATCTCCGTTCTTCTGCAATTCCTCTATCTCTTCAATTGCTTCTTTTATCTCCGCCTCATCATAGGTCTTATTCAGTCTCTGTATGATTTCTTCACGGCTTGTCTCTTCCCACAATGCAATGACATCATAGGTTAAGTCATCCACAATATGGATGGCGCCGCTGTTTACATCCAGGACAATATTATAGCCGTTGTTTTTATACTGGTGAACCACTACAATATTTCCTCACTTTCTTACAACATTATAACGACCGTCCGCGCAGGCGTACGGTCGTTTCGTTCGTTCTCAATCTGAACTTCTGGTAATTATTTGCAATGCTCGCAAGTCTGGTTTCCTACAGTACAGGAAGTCTTGCATGCTGACTGACAAGATGTCTGGCACTCGCCGCATCCGCCCTTCTTTACTGTATTCTGTAACTTTCTTGTATTCAGGGTCTTAATATGTTTCATCTCGTTATCTCCTTTCGAAAAAATACCTCTAGTTAGTATAACACATAGTCTTTCATAAGAAAAGCACTTTTTTTAACTGAGCATTCCTCCCACAGTTCCCGAAGCAGTGCATAAAATCAGTGTTGTAAGGATGTGCTGCATTCCGGAATCCAGTCCCTTTTTCAATATCAGCGACACAATGAGCAGCACTGCAAAATATAATAGCCCCATCACGGCTCCCCACAGATATTTCCGGCTCTTCTTAATCTTTCCAATGATGAAGCCGCCGACAAATCCCACTACAATATAGCTTATGATAATGCTGATATTTACCGCAGCTTCGCTTAATTCCATTTTATATAAGACTGCCGCCAGAATAAAAAGCAGTATTCCCGTCAGAATATACATGACCAGCAACACTTTGCCCATTGTCGTAAAAAGATTTCCTTTTCCTGCCACCTTCTCTTTTCCCATATATCCTCCATCCATCTTCGTACCTTGCGCCTGCATCCGTAACTTATTTTTTATATCATGTTCCGGATACAGTTTCGCTTTGTACTATATATGAAAAAAAGATTTATATTATGTATAAAAATGTCTCCTGCCGCTTAACTTTCCAATCACGAATAAAAATACCAAAAATGTCGGAATATTTTTCCATTCTGATTTATCTTCTCTGTTTCCTGAAAGCCAAGTTTATGAAGCAGTCCCAACGATGCTTCATTCCCCGGCTCCACCAGACAGTCAATTCTTCGAAAATCAAGATTGCTTTTTGCCCACGCCATGATTGCCTGACAGACCTCATATGCATAACCCTGCCTCTGGTATTCCGGTGCAATGACATAACCCATCTCAATAATTTCTTCTTCTCCCAGCATGCGATAGTCGATTCCGGCTCTTCCAATCAGCCGGTGGGTACCTTTTTCCTTTGCCAGCCACATGCCATATCCATAGTAGCCATACATATTTTCAATATATGCTCTCTGGTACTCCTCCTCTTCCTGCCTTTCGTAAAGGGGCTCGATATAATCGGTGATTCCCTTCTTATTATATAAATCAAATAAATCGTCCATGTCATCTAACGTAATCTCTCTCAGATAGCACCGCTTTGTCTCTAATATCCGCCACGGCAGGTGATGCTTCCGCTGAAATGTCCGAAGTAAAAATTCTGTGTCCACTTCTTCCAGTCCAAGAAGCAGCATATCCACATTACTTAAAGGCATCTGTTTTGAAAAATCCGGTACTTCATAGCCAATGATGGTAAGCTGGTCTGAATCAGAATCTGCCTCCTTTTTCGCCCATGCCACTTCTTCCGGATCTGTTGCAAGCAGCATACATTCCTCCAGCTTTACATGATGTCCGCTCAGGAAAAATGTGATATCTTTTTCCAAATCAGCATCTGTAAAAAGAAGTTCCACTTTTTTCTGCTCTGACAGTTCTTTTTGCAGGCGGCTTAATGCATGTTTCTCTTCTTCAGAAAGTTTTTCTTCTAATGTTTCTTTTCGTATGATACAGTTCCAGTTTACAGTATTCCAGTGACACATATTTCCTTCTCTCTTTCTTTACAAAAAAGCCTTTTTCCGCTATAGTAGAACTACATTCTGTTATGCAGGATGAATTCAATGAACAGAAATGAGGTATCTTACAATGGCTCAGAATCCTATTATTACATTTGAAATGGAAAACGGAGATATTATGAAAGCGGAATTATATCCGCAGGTTGCTCCTAACACAGTAAATAACTTTATCAGCCTTGTCAACAAGGGATTTTATGATGGACTTATCTTCCATCGTGTCATCAACGGTTTTATGATTCAGGGTGGTGACCCGGAAGGAACCGGAATGGGCGGTCCAGGATATGGTATCAAGGGTGAATTTGCACAGAACGGCTTTGCCAATGACTTAAAGCATTCTGCAGGCGTTCTTTCCATGGCTCGTTCCATGATGCCAAACTCTGCCGGCTCCCAGTTCTTTATCATGCATAAGGATGCTCCACACTTAGATGGTGCTTACGCTGCTTTCGGTAAAATCATCGAAGGCATGGATGTGGTAAATAAAATTGCAGAAGTTGCAACCGACTACAGCGACCGTCCAATGGAAGACCAGCGAATGAAAACCGTTACCGTAGAAACCTTTGGTGTTGATTACGACGAACCGGAAACCGTATAATGCCATCGCAACAGCCGTATCAGTGTATACACTGGCGCGGCTGTTGTTTTTTTGCAAAGCTTCTCTTTTTATTCTTTCAGTTTCCGGTAAAGCTTCTGTACAAACTGCACATCCTCTCTGGTAAGTTTCTTATGACTATACGCTGCCACTTCAAGAATCTGAAGATAACGCTCCTTTTCTTCCATGCTCCAGCCCCCATAATTTAAAAGCTGTTCCCAGAATGCCCGGTCGGATTGTACTTTTGCATTTACAATGCCCTTCCGCCGTAAAATACGATAAATCTGGTTCGAATTCCAACGGATGATACACTTGTAACTATGTGTTCCCTTCTTCCGTTTTCCTTTTATCGCTCTTAAGTAATACCAGATACCTGCTGCAAGAAGCAGAATGATGATTACCACAGCAATCAAAATGACCTTTAAACGGCTTCCCTTTTGATTCTGTTTTCCTGCCTTATTGCCATCCTGCATGGAATTTTCTGTATTCCGGTTTTCCGTGCCCTGATTTTCCGTATCCGGGTTTTCTGTATCTGGGTTTTCTGTATCCTGACTTTCTGTGTTTTGATTTTTTGTATTCTGATTTTCCGTATTTTGCATTCCGCTGCCGGATAAATCCGACTGACTGTCATCTTTGGAACTGGCCTGATAATCACTTCGCTCCAGCGTAATTAGGTCTGCTGTTCTGCCATCATTCATCCGGATGGTAATGCTGTCACTTTCCTGCTGAATCTCCAGACGGTCAATGCCGGTTTTATTTCCCGGCGTCATTTCCACCGGCACCCAGCCAACACTGTCTATATAGATTTCCGTCCAGGCATGTGCCTGATTATCAAGAACCTCTGCCGTATAATTACCATCACTGTCCTTCTTAAACTTCGATGTACTTACAGCATAGCCGCTGACATACCGTGCCTTAATTCCCATCTGCCGCAGAAGCAGTGTTCCCGCACTGGCAAAATGCTGACAGAAGCCTTCCTTCGTATCAAACAGAAAATGTTCTGTTACATCCTGTCCCCATGGCACATTGTCCAAATCCAGATTATAGTTACACTTCGCCAGTTCCCGTTTCACCAGATAGACTGCATAGATTTCCTTAAAGTTATAAATATTATCATAATAAGTACCATTCACAGTAAATCGGTTATCTACAAAATCCGAATAATCTCTTTCATACTCCGTTTCCAACTGATTTCCCAGTTCCCGGATTCTTGTGAGATTTTCCGGCACATACGTATACTTTTCCGTATACTTATTATATTTCTTTATAAATGCCCATTCGTCTTCCGGTAATTTGCTGTTAAACCCAGCCAAATCATACCGCCAGCTATTCATATTCTTTATAATTTCATTTACTTCAGATTCGCTCAGTGTCTCATTCCGGTCCACATAAGCACCATCTGCCAAATCTGCAGTAAACAAAGCATTCATATAAAGATGTGACATGCTGTTTCTTATGGTTCCGTCTACTTCCAGAACGTCATTGCCATTCCGGAGCACAGTACGGTCTCCATCCATAAGAACTCCGGCGGGCTGCCGTTCATCCTGATAATAGCCTGCCAACGTATAGTATGGCAGGTATGCATAGGGGTCTTTCTCATCAAAATACTGCACCCGGTAAATGGTATCCCAGTAATAGGTATAATAGCTCTGGGTATATGCCAGAATATTCTGTACCTGTTGTCCCGCGGTCTGTTCCTTAAGACTGCTGTCCACTTCCTGCATGGCAGTCACAAAATCACTGGAATCATAAGTCTTCCAGCTTCCATTTTTGTAATAATCGCCTACATAACCTCTTAAATATACCGTATCATCCGGTATCTGATAAGCAGTCACTTCCATAACCGGCTTGTCCTCAAATTCCGGTGCCATATTGCTGACCCGTCCCGGCTGATGGAAGGAGAAAATATCTTTACCAAAAGGAATTTCTGCCAAAAGATTGGCAGCTGTCATTGCCATTTCTGTTACCATATCCTGCGCAGTTTTTTCAATTTCACTTCTTCTTGCCACCATTTCATTGGCTTTCGGTTCTGCCACTCTAAATACCAGCGAAGAAACAACTACCGCCACCACCAGAAAAAGGCATACTGCTTTCTGCCTTAGATATTCCAACTGCTTTAATTCCACCCGGCCGGCAGCCCGGTAGCCAAAGCTTCCTGCCGCAGCCAGTGAGAAACAAATCAATGCCCGCTTTGATGGTGCATAGCCCACCGCAAAATCCAGCATTATAAGAAGTAGCGGTGGAATCAACACTCCAGCCAGCCGTTTTCTTACCACCAGAAAATAAATCTGCAGAATAGACAAGATAACTAACAGCCATGCTGTTACTTCTACCACCGGATTTAAATCAAGATACCGTTCAAATCCGGATACAATCTGCACATTATAGTACATATTGATTTTCTGCACTACCAGCCGAATCAGTCCTGCCAGCCCTGGGTAAAGCTCTTTCCGGCTAAGCACCAGTCCCACCAGCAGTTCTCCCACAGGCAGCAGCCACTTGTCCGCCTTCTTAAAATAGGAAAAAGAAACCGTCAATGCTGCCGCAGAAACCGAACCCCATATCAATGCAGGCTTTCCAAACCGGTTAGTCAGAAAGATGTCTCCAAATATAAAGAACATGGCAATCTCCCAAAGCACAGCCAGCAGGCTCTGCATTCCCACACGCATGACCTGCGGCGGCAATGCAATTTTTCCTGCCCGCCGTCCTTTCTGCGAATACCGTATGTTTCCAGTCTTTTTCATAACCGATGCATATGTTTTCTTCTTTTTTCTCATACTCTAATCTCCGCTTTTGCGAAATCTTCTATTTCCGTTCCTGCCACAATAAGTTTTCCTGCAAGGTTCATTTCTATCTTTGTAACTGCTGTCTCACCCCGGTATTTCTCCTGATATAAAAGTGTAATATCCATCTTTTCCCGGCTCTGAACCGCTCCATACAAAAGCAGAATAAAATAATATACCTTCTCTTCTGTATCTACCCTTACCCGGATGAGGTCATGTTCCTTTTCATCATACCATGCGATATAATGAGGGCACTGTTTTTCCACCAGTCCAAAAGAAATCGAAATTACCATTTCAAAAAAGTGGTTTCTCTGCTTCTCCGTCTCTTTCTGCCCTCCGCTGATGTCAAGCAGAATCACCACCGGACAGCCCATCGGAAGACTGTTTTCCCGAACCATCAGCTCATCTTCTTTTGCTGATAACTTCCAGTGAATATTCTGGATTTTATCTCCCGGCTGAAAGGAACGGATCTGAAATACCTCCGATACATCATCTCCTCCGGTTTTATCATCATATACTTCCGCTTCTCCCTGAAAATACCGGGAAGCTAATCCCACCTCTATCATTACCGGTGTTATCTTTGGCATAATGGAAAGCCGTTCCTCATAGCGCACATACCTGGTCAGATAGCCGATTCCAAGCAGGCCATAAAATCTTACCCGAACCAGCCGGAATGTATAATTTCCACTGCTTTTTGCTGCTACCTCCACGCTCATCCGGCTGCTGCTCTTTGCATCCGCTGCCGCCTGTATGGATAACTTTCTCTTTTTCCTGCCAAAAGAATTCCGGTAATCCATCCGGTATACTACCTTCGGCAATGGCAGCCTGCTCCGGTTTTCCGTCACCGCACAGATCATAACCCCTTCTTCCTGCTCTGCCATAATAATCGGAATCTGAATCCGGCATTTTACCCGAAGCATCATATAAAAAATATAGCCATAGCCTAAAAACAGCATTACTCCGCAGCAAATCGACAAAAGTATCAATGCCGGGCTGGTATAAATGGTTCCAAGATATCCTAATGCACCAAAAATAAGTACAAGTATCAGTCCTGTTGCCATAGGCTACTCTTTTCCCTTAAATGAAGTTGGTTTTGTGGTATCTTCCATAATTTTTTCAAGAACTGCTTCCCCGGACACCCCGGTGACCCGTGCTTTGGTATTTAATACGATTCTATGCTTTGTGACATCATAAAAAACATCCTCCACATCAGCCGGAATCACATAATCTCTCTCATTTAAAAATGCATTGGCACGCACCATTTTCGTCAGTGCCACCATTCCACGCGGACTGACGCCCAGCTCAATATAAGGATTTTTTCTGGTGGCATGAATCAGTGCCATCATATATTCATAAATTCTGTCATGTATAAAAATATTTTCTACGGTTTCTTTCATTGCCTGCAGCTGCGCCCCTGTCATCACACCTTCTATGCTCTCATAGCTCTGTCCGATACTCTTTCCTTTGGCAATCTCAATCTCACTTTTCAAATCCGGGTATCCCATGCTCATACAAATCATGAAACGGTCTAACTGGGATTCCGGCAGCATCTGTGTCCCGGCACTTCCCTTCGGATTCTGGGTTGCCATTACAAGAAATGGTTTCGGAACCGGATGACTGATGCCATCTACCGTCACTTTTCCCTCTTCCATAACCTCTAACAGGGCTGACTGGGTCTTTGGAGAAGTACGGTTGATTTCATCTGCCAAAAACAGATTGCACATGACTGCACCCGGATGATAATAAAAGCCGCCCTGCTCCTTATCATACATAGAAAATCCCAAAATATCTGCCGGCAGTACATCCGGTGTAAACTGTACTCTGTGATTTTCAAGGCTCAATGCCCTCGAAAAAGCCAGTGCCAGCGTTGTCTTTCCCACTCCCGGTACATCTTCAATTAAAATATGTCCTCCTGCTAAAATTGCACAGAATGCCTTCCTGATACAATCATCCTTTCCTTTTACGCTTTTTTTGATTTCATTTTGAACCCGCTTTGATAATTCCACCGCCTGCTGTAATTCCATCCTTCTCCTCCTGCTTTGAGTCTGCTTTCTGTTTTCTGGCTCTTCTCTGTTTCCTATCATTCTCTATTTTTTGTCTCTAGTTCAGAAATGTTTCTCTTACTTCACAAGTTTCTTCTGCCCCTGAATCTTTTTTACCAGCCATACCGAAACTAACGCCAGTACGGTTCCAATCACCACTCCTGCCAACACATCTGACGGATAATGCACCCCTACATATAACCGTGAATATGCAATCAGAACAGCTACAATTAATGCCATTACTCCATATTTTCCAGGAAGCTCTTTCCATAATACAATTGCTGATGCGAAAGAACTTCCGGTATGTCCCGATGGGAAAGAATAATCTGACTGCTTTTCAATTAAAAGTTTCAATCCATCAACCACTTCATAGGGTCTGGTTCTTGCCACCAGATTTTTAAGTAAAATATTGTCTACAATTAACGAACCAATTAATGCCAGTGCCGACATATAGCCTACGTTTCTCGTCTTCTTGTCCAGCAAAAGCACAATGGTTATCAGAATCCATAAGATTCCCGCATTTCCAAGATTCGTAATATCCTTCATCACAGAAGTCAGTGCCGGGAATCGCAAATACTCCTGTATCCATAATAAAATCTGCCCATCTATATGTAATAACTGTTCTAACATGATATGTTCCTCTTCTTTCTCCACATTTTCATCACTTTTACTGCTGCTTATAGTATACCGTGTTTCCTTTGATTTCGAAACAACTTAATGAAATATTAAAAAACTAAACGCCAGCTATTCCCAAGCAACGCAAAACAGGTCACCCCAGCCCTCACAAGCTGGATATGACCTGTTTCTTTCTAAATGAATTGCTTTCTGTTTCTTACTGAATATCTTCTTCCTGAATCGGATTCATATCAAGTCCACGGTTGGCATCTGCCTTTGGATCATCTCCGAAATGATAATCTTTACCAGGTAAGATTGCATTTAAGATAATTCCGGCTAAAGCTGCGATTGCAAGTCCGGTTAAAGTAATGCTGGTTCCTGCAATGGTAAAGGTAAGTCCCTTGGAAAATCCAAGTCCGCTGACTAAGATTACTGCTGCAATGATTAAGTTACGGGATTTGGTGAAATCAACGTGATTTTCTACTACATTTCTGACACCGATTGCAGAAATCATACCATAAAGCATGAAGCTGACACCACCGATGATTGCAGATGGCATAGAACCAATGATTTCAGCCATTTTCGGAATAAAGCTTAAGATAACTGCAAATACAGCTGCAATACGGATCACTCTAGGGTCATGCACACGGCTTAATTCCAATACACCGGTATTCTCACCATATGTAGTATTTGCAGGACCACCAACCATACCTGCAAATGCGGTTGCAAGTCCATCACCGATTAAGGTTCTGTGAAGTCCCGGATCTTCGATAAAGTTCTCACCAACAGTTGCAGAAATTGCAGACATATCTCCGATATGCTCCATCATAGTTGCCAATGCGATTGGTGCCATAACCAGGATTGCAGTAAGGTTAAATTTGCATAACTGGAATGGAGGAAGTCCTACCCAGCTTGCAGATGCTACTTCGGTAAAGTTTAAGATAGCACTTCCATCCGGATTAGTCAGTCCTGCTGCCTGCATAATCAGTGCTGCTGCATAGGAAATGACAACACCTAAAAGAATTGGGATAATGCGGAACATTCCTTTTCCCCAGATGTTAAAGATAATGATAACTGCCAGTGCAATCAGTGCAAGAATCCAATTGGTGGATGCATTGTTTACTGCAGATGGTGCAAGGGAAAGGCCGATACAGATGATGATTGGTCCTGTTACAACAGGTGGCAGGAAACGCATTACTTTCTTTACTCCTACGACTTTGATAACAAGTGCAAGAATCAGATATAAAGCTCCTGCGACAACAATACCACCACAGGCATATGGAAGCTTCTCTCCCATGGTCATGTCTGCAAAGATTCCAGTATCCAACTGTGCAATCGTAGAAAATCCTCCTAAAAATGCAAAAGATGAACCTAAGAATGCAGGTACTTTTAATTTAGTACAAAGGTGGAAGAATAAAGTTCCAAGACCGGCACAGATTAAAGTAACCTGTACGGAAAGGCCTTCTCCATCAAAATAGCTGTTCACCAGAATCGGCACAAGAATGGTTGCGCCAAACATTGCGAACATGTGCTGAAGTCCTAACAACAGCATCTTTGGAACACCAAGTGTCCGTGCGTCGCGAATTGCGTCTTTTCGTTCGTTCATAACGAAAGCTCCTCCTTAAAATATAATGTGTGATATCCGTGGAATTTTATTTTCCACGTCTGCGGTGCTTTTCATGCATTTTTCTGTTGCTATGCTGCATCCGCTTTAACTACGGGAAACATATTTTCCCGCATAAAACAGGTAACCCACCGAAATGGCAGATTACCTGTTATTATCTAAATTTGTTCCAACGCCTCAATTGCTTTGGCAATATATGGGTTGTCCATAGTATAAAATTGTCCTGCATCGGCAGCTTTTGCATATGCCGGATCCAATGGAAGTTTTCCAAGAACGGACAAATCAAGGTCTGCTGCGATTTCATCAATATGGCTTTCTCCAAATAAGGAGATCTCTTTTCCACAATCCGGACATTTTAAATAGCTGTAATTTTCAACGATTCCAAGGACAGGAACATTCATCATCCCTGCCATGTTATATGCTTTCTTTACAATCATCTGAACCAGTTCCTGCGGAGAAGTTACGATAATGATTCCTTCTACCGGAAGAGACTGGAATACAGTCAGTGGAACATCTCCGGTTCCCGGTGGCATATCTACGAAAAGGTAATCAATGTCACCCCATACCACGTCACTCCAGAACTGCTTTACTACGCCGGCAACGACAGGTCCACGCCATACAACCGGTGTTTCTTCTGTATCAACCAATAAATTTACAGACATAATCCTGGTTCCGTCTTCTGCCACTGCCGGAAGAATCTCTTTTCCATCTCCGACTGCTTTTCCGTGAATTCCATACATCTTTGGAATGGATGGTCCGGTAATGTCGGCATCCATAATACCTACTTCATAACCTTTCTTACGCATAGCGGCTGCCATGGATGCTGTGACAAAAGATTTTCCAACACCACCTTTACCGCTGACTACGCCGATTACATGCTTTATGGATGAATGTGCATTCATTGGCTCTTTCTGAAACTTTATTGCCATTTCTATTCCCTCTTTTCGCTAAACAGGCGGTGTACGTGATCGACACCGCCTATATTTTTATTAAGACCTCATTATTACTATCATACCTTACTGATAGTCACTTTTCAAGATATCAGTTTGCACAAAAATTGATATCTTATGCATTTCCCTTCGAAAGGATTTCTTTTAAGCTCTCCGTATATGGCTCTCTTGCGATTCCATACTCTGTTACAATTCCGCTGATTAAATCGTGGTCTGTCACATCAAATGCCGGATTGTAGCATTTAACCTCCGGCAGTGCCATCGGCTCTGCGTAAAATTTCTCCTTGATTTCTTCCGGATCGCGCTGTTCAATCGGAATATCGGCGCCGCTTTTCAGATTCAGGTCGAATGTCGAGTAAGGCGCCGCCACATAGAAAGGAATCTTGTGGTAATGCGCCAGAACCGCTGCGCCGTAGGTGCCGATCTTGTTGGCGGTATCTC
>ENA-ORSL01002182-ORSL01002182.1-human-gut-metagenome-genome-assembly--contig:-NODE-2182-length-14616-cov-4.099856_pt1 | contig 14616 bp, 10 predicted proteins | sample MGYA00242190_ERZ509157 | MGnify/ENA primary metagenome ERZ509157 (study PRJEB26280, sample SAMEA2338664) | human gut metagenome | biome: human gut; feature: human-associated habitat; material: faeces...
TACTGATTCGTAGTCAGTCACTCTATCCAGCTGAGCTACCAACGCATACGTTCCGGTCGGAACATGATGTATTTTATCACTCAGACGGGGTTTTGTCAACTGTTTTTTGAAAAAATCTTCTGTGTTTTCTCGTTTTTTCTTCGAGTGCCTCAAAAAAGTACGTCTTTTCGTTTATCCGTTCATCAGCCGTCGTTCTCAGCCAGACGCTCCGCAATGCGGACGCCGGTGGGGGTGGCGGCAAGGCCGCCTTGGCCGGTCTCGCGGAGGTCGGGGGAGAGCAGACTGCCCACGCGGCCCATGGCGTCGATAACCTCATCACAGGGGATGGCGTAGTCCACGCCCGCCAGCGCCATATTGGCGCAGGCGACGGCGTTCACCGCGCCGACAACATTCCGCTTGACGCAGGGGACTTCCACCAGACCGGCCACGGGGTCGCAGACGAGGCCCAGCAGGTTGCCCAGCGCCATAGCGGCAGCCGCGGCACACTGCTCCGGCGCGCCGCCCTTCAGGTGGCAGAGGGCCGCAGCGGCCATGGCGCTGGCGGCACCCACCTCGGCCTGACAGCCGCCCTCCGCGCCCGCAAGGGTGGCGCGGGCTGCAATGACCTGACCAAACCCGGCGGCCACGTAGAGGGCCTCACAGATGGCATCCTCATCAGCCTCGCCCACGCGGGCGAGGGGGAGCAGCACCGCCGGGAGGACGCCGCAGCTGCCCGCCGTGGGGGCGGCGACGATCCGCTTCATACAGGCATTGCACTCGGCGGTCTTCAGGGCCTCCGCCGTCACCTCGGCAAGGTAATCGCCGCCGTAGCTCCTGCCCGCTTTGTGGGCCTGTTCCACCTTGGCGGCGTCGCCGCCGGACAGGCCGCTCCGGCTGCGCTGAGCGGGGTCATACTCGCGGCTGGTGGCTTCCATGACGTGCCACAGATGCCGCATCGTGTGGCGGCTCTGCTCCTCGGTCAGGCGGCTCTCGGCTAAGTCGCTGCGCAGCACTGCTTCGGCCAGCGAGATTTTTTTGGTGCGGGCTGCCGCCAGCATTTCTTCACAGGATAAAAAGGACATGGCTCATTCCTCCGCACTTTCTTCGGGTTCGTCAACGTTCAGGCAGGTCACCTTCAGGATGCCGGGCATCCCAGCCAGCTGCTGCACCAGCGGGTGCGGGATGTGGGAATCACATTCCAGCACCATGACGGCATAGCTTCCGGTGCCCGCGCGGAACACCTGCATGGAGGCGATGTTGATCCGCCGCATCGCCAGCGAAGCGGTCACCTCGGCGATGCAGCCGGGGGTGTCCTCATTGTGAATGATCAGGGTGTTGCTGTCGCCGCCAAAGTCAGCGGGCACGCCGTCGATCTCGGTGACGCGGATGCGCCCGCCGCCCACCGACGCCGCCTTCATGGAAAGGACCCGGCCTGTCTGGCTTTTTAGGGTCAGGACGGCGGTATTCGGGTGGGCTGAGCGGAGCTCGACCGGGTGGATACGGAACTTCATGCCCTGCTGTTGGGCCAGCGCAAAGCTATCCGGCAGACGGGGGTCGTCCGGGCGGAGGCCCAGCAGACCGGCCACCAAGGCGCGGTCGGTGCCGTGGCCTTTGCCGGTGGTGGCAAAGCTGCCGTATAAGCCGATGTCGGCCTCCACCGGGAGGTCGCCCAGAAGCTTCTGGGCCGTATATCCGATCTTGGCTGCACCCGCCGTGTGGCTGGAGGAGGGGCCGATCATCACCGGTCCCAGAACGTCAAACAAGCGCATACGATGCACATCCTTTCGTATTTCCCGCAAAAATCCCGCATTCCGGCCCGCCCGGACCGGCAAAATCCATCCTCTTCGCACTTTTTCTGCATTTTTATTATACCGCTTTTGCCCCACTTGTGCTATAATAACTTTACTAATGTTTGAATTCGCTCCTTTTGGGGCAACACGGAGGTTCGATTTCTATGAAACTGGTAAGCGTGGAAACTCCCGAAAAGAGTGTCTGCAAAATGACCTTCAGCGCAACGGCTGAAGAGTTGGAGACCGCATCCAACGCGGTGTACGAGCGCACCCGCGCTTCCTACACCATCAAAGGCTTTGCCAAGGGCGAGGCTGACCGCGCTCAGATCGAAGCCGACCGCGGCGAGCACACCTTCTGGTATGACGCCATCAACGACCTGATGGACAAGGACGTGCCCGCTCTGTACGACGCCGCCATGAAAGAACACGGCTTCAAGCCTGTGGACGAGCCCAGCTATGATCTGGTCAGCGTGAAGAAGGACGAGGGCTTTGTGGCCACTGCCACCACCGCCCTGCAGCCGGAGCTGACCTTGACCCAGACTACCGGCTTCAAGGTCGAGTGCGTCACCCCGGCCGTCACCGACAAGGAGATCGACGCCGTGCTGGAGCGCCGCCGCGCCGCTGCGGCCGAGCTGGTACCCCACAAGGGTCCCGCCGTCAAAGGCAACATCGTCCACATGGACTACGAAGGTCTGCTGGACGGCAAAGCCTTCGCAGGCGGCTCCGCCAAGAACCAGACCCTGCAGCTGGGCAGCGGCCGGATGATCCCCGGTTTCGAGGACGGCATCCTCGGCCACAAGGGCGGCGAAGAGTTCGAGATCACGGTCAATTTCCCGGTGCATTATCACGTGAAGGATCTGGCCGGCAAGCCCGCGGTCTTCAAGATCAAGCTGCTGGACGTCTGCGTCCGCCAGCTGCCCGCCCTGAACAGCGACTTCGCCAAGAAGGTCGGCAAGGTGGACACCATGGAGGAGTTCCGGGAGCAGGTCCGCAAGCAGCTGTATGACGGCAAGCACTCCAGCGCCCTGAACCGCGCCAAGGATCAGATCCTGACCCAGCTGGCGGCCGCCGCCGAGGGCGAGCTGCCCAGCGTTCTGGTGGAGAGCACCTACCAGCATGAGATGGAGACCATCCAGCAGCAGCTTCAGATGCAGCGGCTGAGCCTCGACCGCTACCTGAGCCAGATCCACCAGACCCGCGAGAACTTCACGGCCAACGTCCACACCGCCGCCGAGAAGAACACCCGCGCCCGGATGGCTCTGCTGCAGATCGCGCAGAACGAAAACCTCGTTCCCACCGAAGAGGAGATCGACAAGAACCTGCAGGAGCGCGCTGACCGCACCAAGAAGACCCTCGAAGAGGTCAAGGCCAATGTGAACATCCCCCTGATGCAGCGCAACGAAGCCATCCGCCGCGCCGCCGATTGGGTCATCGAGCATTCGACCATCGAGGAGAAGTAACCCATTTTTGAATTTTTTGCGAACCTCTTGACTTTTTTCCAGAATTGCATATGTTAAAGGTGCAATAAGTTTGCAAAATTGCATGCGACACACGCAAAAAAGACGACGCTTCCGAAGAGGCGTCGTCTTTTTCCGTTTCGGGTTATTTTGTCAGGAAGTTGAAGCCCATGACCACGATGCCGAGCACAACGAGGACGATGCCGGTAGCACGGTTCAGGGTCTTGGGGTCGGCCTTATTGGCAAACACCGCTGCGATACGGGCCCAGAGAAGGGTGAACAGCACACAGAGGGCCAGCACGAACAGGTCCGGCATCCCGCCGATGGCGAAGTGAGAGACTGCACCGGTCAGGGCCGTGAAGGTCATGATGAAAACGCTGGTGCCGACGGCGGTCTTCAGCTCGTAGCCCAGCACGCTGGTCAGGATGAGGAGCATCATCATGCCGCCGCCCGCGCCGACAAAGCCGCAGATCAGGCCGATGATCACGCCGCAGACAACGGACTGGACGGCACGCTTTTTCGCGGAGACGCCCTGCATGGTCTCCTTGGTGGTCATGACCGGGCGGACGATGAACTTGATGCCCAGCAGGAAGGTCATGAAGACCGAGAAGCTGCCCATGGTGGCCGAGGGAAGCAGACTGGCGATGTAGCTGCCCACCACCGTGAACAGCAGCACGCTTGCCATCATGATGAGGCCGTTCTTGACGTCCAGATTCTTGTTTTTATGGTAGGTGTAGGCAGATACTGCGCTGGCCAGCACGTCCGACGAAAGGGCGATGCCGACGGCCATATACGGGTCCATACCGAGGAAGGTGATGAGCATCGGGCTGATGACGGCGGCGGCGCTCATCCCCGCAAAGCCGGTACCAAGGCCCGCGCCCATCCCGGCAAAAAAGGTCACAACGATCGTAAACAACACATTCATTTTATAGATCTCCCTCCAGAATCGCATCCAGATTTTCGCCCATCCGCGCGATGGCATCGTAGAATGCCCGAAGCTGGGCGGGGTCGATGCCCTGCATCAGCCGTGCAAAAAACGTTTCCTGCAGCGCTTGGCCGCGCTGGATGATGGGCTGCGCCATTTCGGTGCAGTGCAGCTCGGTCTTGCGGCGGTCGCCGGGGACCGGGCGGCGCTCCATCAGCCCCTCCTGCACCAGCTTGTCCACGTTCACCGAGACAAGGTTCGCCTTGATGCGGCGGACGTCCACGATGTCGCTGGCCGTTTTGTAGGCCGGGTTGTTGGCCAGAAACAGCAGGATGTCGAAGGCAGTCTGGGGCAGCCCCAGTTCCTGACACAGCGGCTTGCAGACGGTGCTGTAGGCGAGGGCGGTCTTATTCGCAAACTCCATGCTGGGGTTCATCTCTCGCATCCTTATCACTCCATCTTTGAATTGTTCATTTTTGAAGTATTTTAGCACAGATCACTCCGTTTGTCAAGCGCTCACCCGCAAAAAACGCTCCTCTCCGCGCCGATTTCTGCGCAGAGAGGAGCGTTTGCTTTTCAAATCAGAGTTTCGTTCAGAGGACCACCAGTGCGATGAGCCGCACGATCAGGGCCGCGACCCACGCCACAGCACACTGATTCAGCACCATGACGGCCGCCCAGCGTCTGCCCAGTTCCCGTTTGACGGAAGCCACCGCCGCAATGCAGGGGGTGTACAGCAAGCAGAACACCAGCAGGGGAGCCGCTGCCGCCGGGGAAAGCGCTGCCCCCAGCGCAGCCGAGGAACCATACAGAATGGTCAGGGTCGAAACCACACTCTCCTTGGCCATGAAGCCGGTGATCAGCGCCGTGGACACCCGCCAGTCCGCGAAGCCCAGCGGCGCGAAGAGGGGCGCGATGCAGCTTGCCACCAGCGCCAAAATGCTCTCCTGCGGGTCCGCCGTCAAGCTGAGCTGCGGATCGAAGTTCTGCAAGAACCAGATGACGATGGTCGCGATAAAGATCACCGTGAAGGCACGCTCCAAGAAATCCCGCGCCTTTTCCCAGAGCAGCTGGCAGACATTCTTCAGGCCGGGGAGGCGGTAGTTGGGCAGCTCCATCACAAAGGGCACAGCCTCGCCCCGGAAGAGGGTCCCCTTGAGCGCAAACGCCGCGAGGATGCCTACGATGATGCCGAGGAAGTACAGCCCCACCATGACCAGCGCCGCGTGGTCCGGGAAGAAGGTAACGGCAAACAAGCTATAGATGGGGAGCTTGGCCGAGCAGCTCATGAACGGGGTGAGCAGGATGGTCATCTTGCGGTCGCGCTCCGAGGGCAGGGTGCGGCTGGCCATAACGCCCGGAACCGTGCAGCCAAAGCCAATGAGCATCGGCACGATGCTGCGGCCCGAAAGGCCGATGCGCCGGAGCAGTTTGTCCATTACGAAGGCCACGCGGGCCATGTAGCCGGTATCTTCCAGCAGAGAAAGGAAGAAGAAGAGGGTCACGATGATGGGTAAAAAGCTCAGCACGCTGCCCACACCGGTGAAGATGCCGTCGATGACCAAGGAGTGCACGACCTCGTTGACGTTCCAATACGTCAAGGCGTCGTCCACAAGGACGGTCAGTCGATCGATGCCGATCTCCAGCAAGCCCTGCAACCCCGCACCGATGACCCCGAAGGTAAGGTAAAACACCAGCGCCATGATCCCCACGAATGCCGGGATGGCCGTATATTTTCCGGTCAGGAACTGGTCGATCCGGCTGCTGCGGAGCTGCTCCTTGCTCTGGTGAGGCTTCACGACGGTCTGATCGACCAACTGGTGAATGAAGTGGAACCGCATATCCGCGATGGCGGCGGCACGATCCAGCCCGCGCTCCTGCTCCATCTGCACGATGATGTGTTCGATCATTTCTTTTTCGTTCTGGTCGAGCTTCAGCGCCTGCTCAATGCGGGCATCGCCCTCCACCAGCTTGGTGGCTGCGAACCGCACCGGGATCCCCGCCGCTTTGGCGTGATCCTCGATCAGGTGGATGATGCCATGGATGCAGCGATGCACCGCGCCGCCGTGATCTTCTTCGCCGCAGAAATCCATCCGGCCCGGCCGCTCCTGATATTTTGCCACATGGATGGCATGATCCACCAGCTCATCGACGCCCTCATTTTTGGCGGCGGAAATGGGAACCACCGGGATGCCCAGCATGGCTTCCATCTGGTTGATGCGGATGGTGCCGCCGTTGCCGCGCACCTCATCCATCATGTTCAGAGCCAGCACCATGGGGGTCTCCAGTTCCATCAGCTGCATGGTCAGGTACAGGTTGCGCTCGATGTTCGTGGCGTCCACGATATTGATGATGCCAGTCGGCTTTTCCCCGATGATGAACTGGCGGGTCACGATCTCCTCATTGGAGTAAGGGGACATGGAGTAAATGCCGGGCAGATCGGTGACTTCGGTCTCCGGGTGCTCCTCCGGTCCACCGTCACGCCCGGGAAATTGCCCACATGCTGATTGGAGCCGGTGAGCTGGTTGAACAGGGTGGTCTTGCCGCAGTTCTGGTTGCCCGCCAGTGCAAAGGTCAGGGTCGTGCCCTCCGGCACCGGGTGTTCCCCTTTCTTGGTGTGGTAGCGCCCGCCCTCGCCGAGACCCGGATGCTCCACCATTTTGCTTTCCCGCCGGGCATGGGCGGCGGCCGGGGCACTCGCCGCCGGGGTGACTGCGATCCGGGCTGCATCGTCCAGACGCAGCGTCAGCTCGTACCCATGGATCTGCAATTCCATCGGGTCGCCCATGGGCGCAAATTTCACCAGCGTGACCCGCTCGCCGGGGATCAGCCCCATATCCAGAAAATGCTGCCGCAGGGCACCCTCCCCGCCAACAGTATCGATCACGGCACTTTCGCCGATCTTCAGTTCTTTTAATGTCATGGCAGTCTGCCTTTCCATTTCGACAAATTGTTAGCCTATAGAAACAGTTTTAATATATGCTAACTGCCCGGCGTTGTCAAGGCTGGAAGCGAAAAAAAGCCCGCCTCATCCGCGCGGAGCGGACGAAGCGAGCCTTGCGTTTTGTTTGGTTTTTTACTTCACAGTGTGGTAGCCGTCGGGGTTCTTCTGCTGCCAATTCCAGCTATCGGCGCACATCTCCTCGATGCCGTACTCAGCCACCCAGCCCAGCTCCTTCTTGGCCTTGGTGGGGTCGGCGTAGCACTCGGCGATATCGCCGGGGCGGCGCGGGTCGATGACATAGGGGAGCTTCTTGCCACAGGCCTTTTCGAAGGCGTGGATGACATCCAGCACGCTGTAGCCGTGGCCGGTGCCGAGGTTGCAGATGAAGAGGCCGCACTTGGTCTCCAGCTTCTTGATGGCGCAGACATGGCCGCGGGCCAGATCGACGACGTGGATATAGTCACGCACACCGGTGCCGTCCGGGGTGGGGTAGTCGTTGCCGAAGACATGGATCTTTTCCAGCTTGCCGATGGCGACCTTGGCGATGTAGGGCATCAGGTTGTTGGGGATGCCGTTGGGGTCCTCGCCGATGAGGCCGGACTTGTGGGCACCGATGGGGTTGAAGTAGCGCAGCAGGGCGACGTTCAGCTCCGGGTCCGCCTTGCAGACATCCTCCAGAATGCGCTCGGTGAAGGCCTTGGTGGTGCCGTAGGGGTTGGTGGTCTTGCCCACGGGGAAGTCCTCGGTGATGGGCACGGAGGCCGGGTCACCGTAGACGGTGGCCGAGGAGCTAAACACGAAGTTGTGGCAGTTGTGGCGGCGCATCACATCCAGAATGACAAGGGTGCAGTTCAGGTTATTGTAATAGTACTCGATGGGCTTGGAAACGCTCTCGCCCACAGCCTTATAGGCAGCGAACTGGATGACGGCGTCGATGTCTGGGCACTCGGCGAAGATCTTCTCCACGTCCTCATGCTTGGTCATGTCCGCGTTGTAGAAGCGGAAGTCCTTGCCGGTGATCTGCTTGACACGGTCAAGCACCACCGGAGAAGCATTGTAATAGTTATCTGCCACCACGACATCGTAGCCCGCATTCAGCAGCTCGATGCAGGTGTGGCTGCCAATATAACCGGCACCGCCGGAAACCAGAATTGCCATAGCAAAGTACCTCGCTTATCACCAAAATACCGATGCGGGCGTGCCCCGCGCTCTGCCTAAAGAATACCGCGTTTTGGATGCAGAATCAAGTATCTGGAATTTTATTAAGATGGATTTTTATTGCTTTTTCAAAATTCAACTTTTTGATTTAAGAAGATTTTTCTCCGATTTCACATGGAGAGAAGCGGCCCTTTGTGCAAATGGGAGAAAAGGGAAAGGGAGCCGCAGCGGCAGCTCCCTCAAAGCTCATAATTTCCCGCACTGCTTGCCCGTGAAGAAGCGCAGGGTGGTGTTGGCGCGGAAGACCTTGCCGGCCCGCAGCACCGTGGAGGGGAACTCCGGGTGGGAAGGGCTGCAGGGGAAGTGCTGGGTCTCCAACGCAAAGCCGCCATATTTCTGCATCGGGAGGCCGCCCTTGCCGGGAGAGGGGCAGTCCTGCAAAAAGTTGGCGGTGTAGAGCTGGACGCCGGGCTGGGTGGTGTAGACCTTCATGCTGATGCCGGTCTTATCGCTGGACGCCCACGCGCAGAGGCTCTGGCTGGCACCGCGGCCCCGGTCGATGACGAAGCAGTGGTCATAGCCGCCGCCCACCATGGTGGTCTGGGCAAAGCCGGTGTCGATGTCCCGCCCGATGACCTTGCCCGCCCGGAAATCCATCGGCGTGTTGTCCACGGGCAGGATGCTGCCGGTGGGGCAGGTCTCATTGTTGCCCTCCAGATAGCGGGAAGCGTAGATGCGCAGCTTCTGGTTCAGCACATCGCCGCCGCCGTCGAGGTTGAAGTAGGTGTGATTCGTCAGGTTCAGGATGGTGTCGGCGTCGGAGGAGACGCGGTAATCCATCCGCAGGGCGTTGTCCTCGGTGAGGATGTAGCGCACCGAGATCTTCAGATTTCCGGGGAAACCATCCTCGCCCGCCGGGCTCTCGGTCTCCAGCAGCAGGGTATCGCCGAAGGCCTTGACGTCGTAAATTTTGCGAGGGAAGGTGCCGTGCAAGTGGTTTTTGCCGTTGTTCGGTTCCAACTGGTACTTTTTGCCGCCCACGCTGAACTCGGCATTCTCGATGCGGTTGGCGTACCGCCCCACAAATGCGCCGCAGCAGGTACTGCTGGAGGAATTGAAGTCATTTTCATAGTCGGCAAAGGTGTCGTGGCCCACCACGACATCCACCGGCCCATGTTTTGTGGGAACAAAGATGTTTTTGATCACGCAGCCATAATTCAGCACACTGACCGCCAGCCCGCCGGGGTTCGACATGATGTACTCGTTGACCTTTTCGCCATTCTTGGTCACGCCAAAGGGCTTGGAGCGAAACTGTGCCATAGGGCTTCGCCTCCTTTTTCGAAATGATTGGATACCACACTCTCGGTTATATCCTTTATAATTATGATTATATCACAGTTTACGTCTCCTGTGTGGACATCTTTTTAGATTTATCAGCCAATATTTCGAGATATTTTTTGGGCATTTTGCAACGTAAAAACACGCCTTGCTTGCGCAGGGCAGTTTTTTCTCTGTACAACCTCTCCGTCATTGCTCCGCAATGCCACCTCCCCTAGTAGGGGAGGCTCTGGCGTATAGGTAAAGTTTCCGGTTTTGCCAAGGGCTCCCCTTATTAGGGGAGCTGGCGAGCGTCAGCGAGACTGAGAGGTTGAAACAAAAAACCGCCCACTTCCAAAGTGGACGGCTTTGTCGTCTGAGAATTATGCTTCCGGCTGTGCGTGGGACTGGGCGATATACTCGGCGGCATCGTCGGGGATATCGTCGAGGTCATCGCTGCCCACGTCGATGTTCAGCGGCGGCTTCTTGAACAGCAGGTCATACAGCAGCGGCACGACATACAGCGTCATGATGGTCGCATAGGTCAGGCCGCAGATGATGACGATGGCCATGCCGCTCATGAGCTGGCTGGCCATATCGTTGCTGAAGACGAGCTGCAGCATGGCCAGAACGGTGGTCAGGGTGGTCATCAGGATGGGGCGCATACGGGTCTTGCCGGTGGCGATGAGGGCCGCGCGGCGCTCCATGCCGCCCATTCGGAGCTGGTTGGTGTAGTCCACGAAGACGATGCCGTTGTTGACGACGGTGCCCATCAGGACGATGAAGCCCATCAGGGAGATCATGGTCAGCTGCTGGCCGGTGAGGAGCAGACCCAGCAGACCGCCGGTGAAGGCCAGCGGCACGGTGAACAGGACGATGAAGGGGGAGAGCAGACTCTGGAACTGGGCCACCATAACGAGGTAGACGAAGGGCAGAGCCAGCCCCATCCACTGCACCATCTCCTTGACCATGTAGTTGACGCTGTCGGACTCGCCGCCCATGGAGAAGGAGCAGCCCTCCGGCATCTCGTCGGAGAGGGCGAAGGCATCCAGCTTCTTTTCCAGCTCACGGGCCTGAACCGTGGTGTTGTAGCCGTCCAGCGTGTCGGCCGTAACGGTGACGTACCGGGTCTGGTTCTGGCTGGTGATGGAGTTGGGTGCGCTGCCGGTGACCCACGTTGCGATGTCGCTCAGCTTACAGGTGCCGGTGGTGGTGGTGCCGTCGGCGGACATGACAGAGGTCTCAAAGGTGATATCCATCATGTTTTCCTTGGTCACGGGGTCGAGGTTGTCGCTGATCTCCACGCTCATGGTTCTGCCGTCCACAGAGACCGGGGTCTGCGCCGTGGTGGTGGTGGCCAGCTTGGCGGCGATCTGCTGGTAGACCTGCGCAACGGTCAGGCCGTAGGAGCGGACCTTGTCGCGGTCGATCTGCAGATTGATGGTGGCATCGCCGCTGCCCAGACCGTTGGTGGCGTTGGCAAAGCCCTCGGTGTTGTTGACGATCTCCACGACCTTCTCGGAGAGCTGGGTCAAGGTATCGGATTCCGCACCGTAGATCTTGACGCTCAGCCCGCTGGCCAGCTGGCTGGTCAGCTCCTGCATCCCGCTGATCTCGACGGTGGCGGTGCAGTCCTCAATGCCGGAGAGGGCATCTTCCAGCGCCTGACGGGCCGTTTCGATCTGGGTGGAGGAGAGGGACTCGTTCAGCATGACGTTGACCTGATAGGTGCCGTAGCTGTTGGCGGCGTTCAGCAGGTCGGTGATGGCGCTGGGCAGACCCAACTGGCCCACATCCATGCCGGCCACACGGGTGTCGGTGGTGATGCCCACTTCCTCCACGTTGTCCACGTTCAGCATGGCGTCGATGGCCTTTTCGGCAATGGCGTAGGAGTCCTCCTTGCTGAGGTCCTTGGTGGTGGTCAGGGTGACGATGGCCTCATTGCTGGTGATGGTAGGCAGCAGTTCCACACCCATGGAGACGACCCGCCAGCCGCAGAAGACCAGCAAAGCCACTGCTGCCACCAGCGGCAGAGCGCGGTGCTGAAAACACCACTCCAAGCTCTTGGCGTACTTGTTCTGGATCTTATCGAACCACTTGAGCTGCTTCGGTTCCGCCTTTTTCAGAACGGTGGAGGCAGCCGCCGGGACAACGGTGACGGCCACAAGGAGAGAGGCCATCAGGCAGTAGCCGATGCACAGGGACATGGGCTGCATCAGGCTCTTGACGAGGCTGGACGAGAAGACGACCGGCAGGAAGACGCAGACCGAAGTGAGGGTGGATGCCACGATGGACATACCCACCTGCTTTGTGCCCTGCACGGCCGCGCGGGCGGCGGGCACGCCGCGGCTGCGCAGACGGTAGATGTTTTCAATGACGACGATGGAGTTATCCACCAGCATACCGATGCCCAGCGACAGGCCGGCCAGCGTCATGACGTTCAGGTCCATGCCGGTGAAGTACATCAGCACCACAGCGAACAGGACCGACAGCGGGATGCTGAAGCCGACCACGAGGGTGGGCTTGATGTCCCGCAGGAAGAGAGCCAGCACGATGATGGCCAAGGCTGCGCCGATGATCATGCTGCTGAGGATGCTCTTGACGATGATGGTGATATAGTTGCCTTGGTTGGACAGGACGACTACATGGAGGCCGTCGTACTGAGCTTCCAGCTCCTTGAACGCGGACAGGCAGTTGTCCGAGACGGTGCTGGCGCTGGAGCTGGAGCCTTTGTAGATTTTCAGCACGGCCGCGCGCTCGCCGTTCAGGCGGGTGAAGCTGGCCTCGGCGTTATCGATGACCTCCACATCGGCCACGTCCGACAGGCGGACATCGCCGAAGCCGTCCACATGGAGCAGCAGGGCACCGGAGATATCGTCGATGCTGTCGTACTCCTCGCCGACCTTCAGCAGCCACGATTTGCCGCTGGAATCCTTGACGTAACCGGCGGGCATCGAGAAGTTCTGGGCGTAGATGAGCTGCGCCAGCGTGTCGATGTCCAGCATCTTGGAGACGTCGGAGCTGGCCATGGCCTTCTCCTTGGCGTCCTCATAGGTCTGCTTTGCGGTTTCGAGCTGCTTTTCGTACTCGTTCAGCATCTCGCGGGCCTCGGTGAACTGCATATAGGCTTCCAGCTGCTGCTGGGAATAGGTGCCCAAGGCGTCCGAGAAGGTGCTCATCAGGCCGGGGACATCGTCCATAGCCTTGATGACGTCGTTCAGGGTGTTGTAAACGGTGCTCAGGCTCTGCTGCACCTGCAGATCATCGACCAGATCGGTGGCGGTGCTGCCCTCGGTGCCGGTCTCGGTGTTCAGGCGCTCCTGCAATTGCTGCAAGGCGGTGGTCAGCTTATCGGTGATCTCGCGCAGCTCGGCCACGATCTCGATCAGGGAGTCGATGTCCTTCATGCCCGTCTCGTTGAACTTGTCCATGACGCGCTGCAAGCCGTCCCGGACGTCGATCAGGGCCTGTTGGATCTCCGGCTCCTGCACCACGGCGATGAGCTGGTTGACGCTGTCCAGCAGGGCCTGTGCCTGTTTGCGGACGGTCTCCACCGCATTGCCGACCTCGCCGCTGTACTGCTGCATCACGGTGTTGGAAACGGTCTTATTGAAGTTCTTGAACTGGCGGTTGTACTCCGCACGGCCGGCTTCGATCTGGGCCTCAGCGGCGTCGAGCTGAGCCCGCGCATCGGCCAGTCGGGCGTCGATGACTTCCAGCAGCCGTTCGTTGATGGCGTCCACCTTCTCCTGACTGAGCTGGACCTGCACCATTTTCTCGATCAGGCCGTTGGCGGACACGCTGGACACGCCGCCCTTGCGCTCCACATAAGGCACGAGGGTATCGCTGACGAAATCCGACAGGTCGTACACATCGCTGCCCTCGCGGCTGACGGCCACGGTCATAAAGGCGTTCATGTTCAGGCTGTATTCAATGATCGAAGGCGACAGACAGCTGCTGGGCAGACTGGAGGTGGTCTGGTCCACCTTGTTCGACACCTTGACCAAGGCGCTGTTCATATCCGTACCCTCGGCGAAGTGCATCAGCAGAAGGCTGTAGTTCTCCGCAGAGGTGGCCGTGATGGATTCCACACCTGCCACGGTGCCCAGCGCGTTTTCCATGACGTCAGAGACTTCGCTCTCCACGCGCTCCGGGCTCGCACCGGGATACACCGTGACCACCATCAGGTACGGCGTGTTCACGTCCGGTAAGAGGTTGGTCTGCATGTTGCTGATGGACACGAAGCCCAGCATCAGCACCATGATGACAGCCACCAGAACCGTGAACGGTTTTTTGACACTGAATTTTCCCATTATATCCTACCATTTCCTTACTTTTTGCCGTGCGCTCCACGGCAAGCGCCCTCAAAAGGGCGAGTCTTCCATGATTCCTATTATACACGAGGTCAGAGGGGTTGCAAGAGCGCCGGGTGAATCTTTTGCAAAATTTAGTCAGTTTTCACCGGAGATACGGTTCAGGGCCGAAGATTGTTGCAATTCCGTGGAAATATTTTCGGGATTATGTTATACTATTTGATAGAATGGATTTATAGGCTCAAATTTTTGAGTGTTTATCGGAATAGTACGAGGAAAACTATGAAAAAAGTGATCTCTGTCCGTTTCAAGGAAAACGGAAAAAGCTATTACTTCGACCCCGCCGGGGCCGAGATCAAAACCGGCGATCACGTCATCGTCGAGACTGCCCGCGGCATCGAGTGCGGCGAGGTGGTGCAGGGCGTCAAGGAAGTGACGGATGCCGCCGTGCCCAAGGCCCTCAAGCCCATCACCCGGATAGCCGACAGCGTGGATGTGCGCCGGATGCGCCAGAACCGCGAGGATGAAAAGCGGGCTTACCACACCTGTCAGGAGTGCATCGCCCGGCATGGGCTGGAAATGAAGCTGGTGGAGGCCGAATATACCCTCGACCGCTCCAAGATCATGTTCTACTTCACCGCCGACGGCCGCGTGGACTTCCGCGAGCTGGTCAAGGATCTGGCCGGCATCTTCCACACCCGCATCGAGCTGCGCCAGATCGGCGTGCGCGACG
>ENA-ORSL01002183-ORSL01002183.1-human-gut-metagenome-genome-assembly--contig:-NODE-2183-length-14612-cov-3.425775_pt1 | contig 14612 bp, 12 predicted proteins | sample MGYA00242190_ERZ509157 | MGnify/ENA primary metagenome ERZ509157 (study PRJEB26280, sample SAMEA2338664) | human gut metagenome | biome: human gut; feature: human-associated habitat; material: faeces...
AAGCCGTATCTGTATGTCCTCGGCGGAGATGCGGCGTCCGGATACTTTGAAACGATGCCCGTGCATCTTACCGCAGGAGAGCTTCCGAAAAACTCCTCGGAGATCATTTTGCCGGAACACCTTGCCACTAACGGAAAGGTGAGCTATAAAATCGGAGATACAGTCACCTTTGAGGTCGGCGACAGAATTCTTGCTGGCAAAAGGCTAGGGCAAATCAACCCTTTTTTTACCTATGACAGCGAAATTCAAGTCGAGGTGAAAAATGACGAAAAGCTCGAAAACACCGTGGCAAGGACATACACGGTCGTCGGCATATATGAAAGACCGGCATTTGAGAATACAGACGCTCCCGGATACACGGCGCTTACCGTAGCCGACAGAGGAGCGGACGGGCAATCGCCGATCGACTGCCATTTCAAAATGAAAAAGCCCTCCGCCGTATACGACTTTATGAAAGAGACGGGCTATACGTATGCCTATCGTTATGCCTACAATACCGATGTACTGCTATATTCCGGTGTTTCGCGGATTGACTCGGTTACCGCCACACTTTACAGTCTTGCGGCTATTGTGATCGGGCTGATTGTCTTTGCCTCCGTTTCTCTTATTTACAATGCATTTTCCATTTCCGTATCGGAAAGAACAAAGCAGTTCGGTCTGCTTTCGTCGGTGGGCGCTACCAGAAAACAGCTCAGAAGGATGGTCACATTCGAAGCGTTGACCGTCAGTGCCATCGGCATCCCGCTTGGTATTGTTGTCGGAATCGGCGGCATCGGGATAACGCTTCTCCTGCTCGGCGACAAATTCAGCTCCATCGTCGGTAAAGAGCATATCCCCCTGCGGCTCTGCGTATCGTGGGAGGCGGTCGTTATTGCCGCTGTGATCGCACTGATAACGGTGCTTATCTCGGCGTGGATTCCATCGAAAAGAGCCACAAGGGTATCTGCCGTGGAAGCCATCCGCCAGAGCATGGATGTCAGGGCAGACAATAAACCGACAAGAACCTCAAAGCTCACTTATAAGCTGTTCGGACTTCCCGGGGTCATAGCCGGAAAGTATTACAGACGAAGCCGTAAAAGGTATCGGGCTACCGTTGTCAGCCTGTTTATGAGCATTGTTCTCTTTATCTCCGCCTCTGCCTTCACCGATTATCTGGTGAAATCGTCAACGGGGGCATTATCCTCCGAACAATTCGACCTGAAATACACGACAGACCTTGATACTCCCGATTCAAAAACGCCGGACGAGCTGCTGGCACTCCTCTCGTCCGAGCAGAATATTACCGGCAGTGCGTATGCCAAAAGCCTGTTTTTACAGGGCGACATCCCCCGCAAATATGTGACGGATACCTATATCAACCGTTTCGCCGATTTTGGCTCCGCAAAGGATAAAACCGACACGGATACCGTGGGAATATCGGGATATCTGTACTTCGTGGATGATGCCGAATTTAACAGGTTGCTGAAAAAATACAGGCTCAGCGAAGCGGACTACTATAACAAAGAAAACCCTTTGGGCATTGCAATTGACAAAAATATTGAATTTGACCGGACACTTGAAAAGTATGTCACGCTGGATACGCTGAAGGGTGACCGTTGTGAGATCGAATGCCTTCTGTATCGTGAGATTGACGGATACTTCCGGAAGGGAAACAAATTCGACGAAAACGACAACGAGTTTGTCATATATCAGTCGCGGAAGGATGAAAAGGACACAATAGAGTTTCCTTATGAGGAGTCGCTCGTCAGGTACACCTTGAGAGCCGAGAAAACCATTGAAGAGGCACCATTTTTTGTCAGCCAAAGCACGCCGATGAAGCTGAGCATGATCTACCCTTACAGTATGATGGGAAGCGTTATCCCGAAGGAGGGGCTGAACAGCTTCAGGGAGACAGGCTTCTTTCTCACATCGGACAATCATGCCGCAAGCTTTGAAAAGCTGGCAACAATGCTGACCGAAAACGGACTCAGCACCAGAGAGCTTACAGACATTGCCCGACTTGCCGAGGCCAACCGTAATATTATAACGATTATCAAGGTTTTTGCCTACGGCTTCATTGTGCTGATCTCCCTGATTGCCGCTGCGAATGTGTTCAATACGATCTCCACGAATATCAGCCTGCGCCGCAGAGAATTTGCAATGCTGAAATCAGTCGGAATGACGCAGAAGGGCTTTCGCAGGATGATGAACTATGAGTGCCTGCTGTACGGCTCGAAAGCGCTTATGCTCGGACTGCCGGTATCCTGCGGAATCACATATCTCATGTACTGCTCGGTAAATCAGGCTTATGAAACCGCCTTCCGCCTGCCGTGGGCGGCTGTCGGCATCGCCGTGATGAGCGTGTTTCTTGTCGTATTCGCCACTATGATGTATTCAATGAGCAAGGTAAAAAAGGACAATCCCATCGATGCGCTTAAAAACGAAAATCTGTAAAAAAGAGGTGACAGAAGATGTATAACAGCGAAAAAACCGCAAGCCGGCAGAACAAATGGGTTTCTCTTATGATCTGCTGGCTGATCATTCTCGGCGGATACCTTTTGATCCGTATGGTCTTTCTTATATTCGGACTGCAGCTTCACCTTGCCGCGCAGGGTGCTTGTCTTGTGTTACTTCCGTTTGTCTTCGGTGCGCTGTATTTACGGAAGTGTTGCAAAAAGCAAAAAACGTGGTTTTATGTACTCGGACTCCTGCTTCCTGCCGTTGCCGAGAAGCTGACGCTGTATTTCCTCGGCGCATATCTGTGCGGGATCAGCCCCTTGCGCGTTACGGCGGTTATGGAGGCAATCGGAAGGACTGAGCCGTATGCGGTACTCCTTGCACGGATGCCGATGCGGTATGCAGTCAACCTGCTGTTCTTCAACCTGATATACATTCTTTGCGGAGTAGCCTTTGCCGCTCTCTGTGCATTTGGCTTATCCATTTTGCAAAAACGAGAGACCGACTGAATCCGACACCGTTTTTCTTTCGGAAAGCTCCGCAGGGTCTTGATTCTATGCTATACACCGGAAAAAGTCACGCAGGATACAAACCAAGGCATGGGCGGAATGTAAGCGGAAGCGGTTGAAAAATGGGAGGATTTATGATATAATAAGATATCGATAGATCGGAATGTGAGGAGGTTGTTGTGTTTTTGGATACGAATTTTTTGGAAAGCGATGAAATCAAACTGATTTTGGAAAAAACGACTGAAGCTGATCCGGTTAAGAATTGGGTGCCGGCATATCATTTTTTGATCTGCGACCGTCAAGGAACTGTTATGGGGCGTTGTGCGCTAAGGATCGGATATAATGACAGCCTTTACTACGTGGGGCATATCGGATATAGCGTATATGAGAAATACAGGGGGCACCATTATGCCGCGAAAGCCTGTAAATTGCTTTTTTTACTGGCAAAAAAGCATAATATGAGTTATTTGTATATCACCTGCAATCCAGACAATATTCCGTCCAGGAAAACCCTTGAATATCTGAAAGGCGAATTGTTGGAAATCGCAGAACTTCCTGAGGATAGCGATATGAGAGTTAACTATGGTGATACAGAAAAGTGTATTTTCAAGTTTGATTTATAAATTTCCTAGAGGATGTCCCGCAGGATACCGACCAGGGTATGGGCGGAATGTAAGCGGAAGCGGTTGAAAAACGGGAGATTTATGGTATAATAAGTTATCGATAAATCGGAATTTGACGGAGGAATCATTATGGAAATATCTATTTGCAAACTGACTATTGAATTATTGGATGATTGGTTATCTTATTTTGATAACGATGCCTTTTCGGACAATGATGAATGGTGTGGATGTTATTGTATGTGCTATCATTGGGATAGCGAGTTGGAAAAGAAACGAAGATGGGACTGCGATAAAGATTGTGCTAAGTTCAATAGAGAACAAGCAATCAACTTCATAAAAAGCGGTCGCATGCAGGGATATTTAGCATATGTTCAAGGAAAGGTTGTTGGATGGTGCAATTCGAATAATAAAAAAGCGTACAATAACGTCAATTTTAATTTTGCAGAAGAAGTACCTGACAACGGTGAAAAAATCAAATCCATCGTTTGCTTTTCTGTTACACCTAAATATAGGGGATGTGGCGTTGCCACCGCCTTGCTTGAATATGTATGTAAGGATGCAAAAGTCGATGGATTTGATTTGGTAGAAGCGTATCCATTTGCAAACAATGAAAATCATGCTTATCACGGCCCTTTATCTATGTACAAAAAGTATGGATTTGAATTTTGTAGACAGATTGAAGGATGTATGGTTTGCAGAAAAATTCTTTGATTCATAGAAGTAGTAGTTAGCGACAAATTCCAATTTATCGAACTGCTATAACACACAGCCACCCGACCGTAAAAAGTCGGGTGGCTTTTTCTGTGTCAAAAAATAATTTCAAAAAAATTTCTGCTGTCAGGAACATTTTGCGTTTCTGACCTTGGGGTATCAATAGAGGGACATTACAATATGTACCTCCCGCCGCAATTGCGGTGACAATTGAATACTCCTGCCCCGGGAGGATACGGGATACGGAACTTGCCATAACAGCGAGGGTGGCACCTCGTGCCGAGGAGGAAGGCGTGAAATCACGCTCCGGAAGGATCGGTGAGCGAGTCGGTAGTATCCCGAAATACGCGGTCAAACGAGCGTAGGAACATACCGGAAGCAGGCAGACCGGAGGAGTCGGGACGATGCAAACTTCCTCTTGCACAGTCTCTGCAACTCCGGTCGGTGCGTCGACAACACCGGAAGTTTTTTTAGATACCGCACTTTTGATTTTGGATCCGTGCCGATTCGGTACGGGTCTTTTTCTTTTGCCGTTTTTTATAACGGCAGGAGATTCGGTTTTGAATTTTGTAATTATAAAAACTGCTCCTATATGCGGAGCGAAAGGAGATGACCATCATGCAGAATATAGCAGCGTAACACCGCCGAATTCGCCCCGTGTGGCGAGGATATGGAAATGGGATATATCTCAACGATCATCGTCAAGGACTCATCGAGATTCGGACGAAATTATCTTGAGGTAGGTCAGTACACAGATTATTATTTTCCCGAACACAACATCCGCTTCATTGCTATCAACGATTGCATTGACAGCGAAAACGGCGAGGATGATTTCAGCGCGTTTCGTAACGTAATGAATGACAACCTTGCATAAAGCATGACGAAAATCAAGCGGTGCTATGACAATCAGAAATCACAAAGACCACATTCCGGCGGCTAGACGATCCAGCAGACAGGAATGTGGCCTTTTTTGCAAAACCCATAGGTGGAAACGCCACATAGGGAAAATCCATACATGGATAATCCACACAAGGAAAACTCCGCGTAAATAAATACTAATAAAGTAATTATCAAAGAAAGAAATACCAATAGAATTAAATATCAATCTATCAATCTTGTTGGTCGCAGTATGGAATATCTGCCCCTGTGTCTGGATTGATGGATGGGACAGATTTAGTGTAGGAATAAAGGTCGAAAATGGAGGATTTCTTCGTTTGTAAGCCACGATCTGAGGCTGCCCTGTATGATTTCATGTCCTATGCCGAAAACAGCGTTAAAAGCGTTACAAACCCTAAAATCGGCACTGTCAACTCAAGTGATACCGGGCAGCGATCCCATTGTGCAAACTTTGCTCCCTCCATGGGGCAAAATCTGCCCTATGTAAGTGCAGAAAGTTTCCCCTCCCATGGGGCAAAAATTGCCCACAAGTAATACTGATACAGAATATAACGATCAGAGAAAGAATTACAGCAGAGAGTACACCCGGCGTTTTTATGAAAAGGCTTGAAAACTACCGTTGTTGGATAAACCGTCATCGGAAAATCCGGTGACGGTAAAACCGATGACGGAGAAATCGATACCGGAAAATCCAACGCAAATAAATACTAAAGAAGCAAATACGAAAGAATCAAATACTAACTGATAAAATATCAATCTATCAAATCAAGGCAAATCGATATGGCAGAAAAGTTGTAAATATTTCATTGCTTTGCTTGAAAGCATTGAAAAAACAAACAATTTGTGCTATACTATATACATAAGTTGTGTGCCGCTGTTAACATGTTAGGTTGCCGTTAGGGCAGCACTTATTAACGGAGGTTCTGACAATGAAAAACGAACAAGAAAAGAAAGCAAAAATGGTTGTTGCATTGAATGCAATGATCGACCATGCAGACAAGGGTGTTTCCGGTTTTTGGGTTGAGGATTATGAAGGTTGCGGAAACCCCGAAATCTTCCCGGAATTTAAGGACGGGTTGAAATCCGGTCGCTTAGTGCAGAAAGAGCATTACTTATGCCCATGGAACACCGCAATTTTGTATGGTGATGGTCACGGCAATATAAGTACAGGCTGCTACCATAGCTGTTCTATTAGCAAAGCGAAATATCTATCTCCCAAGGAAATAAAAGAAGTCCTGATTCGTTTTAAATCAAAAATGCAAAACGGATATTACGATCATCCTGGTAAGTTGGAACCGCTGCTGGCACCGCAAGAGGCTGATTTGATTGAAGAAAGACTTCGCCTTGAAAGAGGACGGCAGGAGCAGGAATGTGAAAACGCCCGTAAAAAGCGGCTTGAAAAGGCAGAGGCATTGACTGTTCAGTATCCCGATTATATTGAAATGTTCGGTTCGTGCTATGGTGAAGATACCAAAGTCGATACAGAGAATGGGGTTATTTTCTTTTCTCCCAAGTCCAAAGACAGCGTAGTCGGGGCTGAAAAGATGAGCTATGATGAATACCTCGGTGTTCAAATCAATTCTTTGGGAAAATATCGTACGGCTTTTGCAAATTGCTATTTCAATATTCCCTTGGAATTTATGGGACAAATTGAAAAATTGAATACAAAGCGACTTTGTTTCAAGCGTGTATATGTTAGTGGCATGTTCTCGGACGGAGAGATGTTTGATGACAAAGAAGATCATGTATGGATTGACCGAAATGGTTTAGAAGAATTTCGGGTTGGGGACTGCCTTTCTTTTGGAGCAGAAGTCTATCGGTATGTGAAAACCGGAAATGGAAAATTGATTGATTTTGGTTTGAGAAATCTCTGCGGTGTGAAGCAGATTGAAAAGTATGATCTTCCGAGTGATGAAGATTTAATGCGGCAAGAAATCAATTGGATTGTTTGTGAAACCTGTCTTTTGAACGAACATTGTAATCGCTCATACTGCATGAGAAATCCAAAAGAGATGAAACAACTCAAAACAGAAATGCTCGATATTCTGAAAAACAACCAAAGTAAGGAGGAGACAACATGAAAAAACGCCTTATCGCAGGGATTTGTGGATTACTTCTGCTCCTTAGCGGTTGTTCTTTCAATGTTGACAATACAGCTCGTGTTGAAACCTTGAAAGGCTGGTCATTTCAATATAACGATGGTACGAACGATTACAGTCTATTTTTTGGATTGCTCGATAAAAATGATAATCCAATTGCCGCCGAAGTAGATGTTGATATTCGCATTGTAAACGATTCGGACGAGGTAGTTTATACGGGAACAAAAACAGTATCAACCAATGACTATGGCTATTACACTAGCCAGGTTGCCGGTGAACAGTACCTTGCCAATATCCGCATTCCTGCGTCAGCAATTGTATCGGGAACATCTTCCAGCGGCAAAGTATACTTGACCGTACATAAAGAAAATGTTGTCCAATTCGATGAAGTGAACTGTGATGCTCTGTACTGTCTTCCTGTGCGGGATGTCCAAGTTTATTTCGATGACTTCCCACAGGAAATAAAAGTAAAAGATTACATGGGTGGTACATCTGCGGTTATCGAAATACAAAGTGCAGAGTACAGTTTTGACAGCGATTATTCTCTCAAGCTATCTATCACTGTATACGGTCAAAAACTATCTGGCGGTGATTCTGTTGGATATGACATGGTCAGCTACAAACTGTATGATAATGATGGATATATGGTGAATTCGGGCGATCTTTATTTGCAATCACTTTCTGCCGGAGATAAATTCAAAGAAGAAATCACAATTTATGATGTAACTCCCGGAGAAACCTATACTATGAAATTGTTTGAGTATAGCTGGTGATTGCTGTCAAAAATAAGGGCATGGGACTATCCCCAAATTGAAAACAGGGCGTTTCGGCAGCAAGCCAGAACGCTCTGTTTTATCGGTGTGGGGCCACACCGGATTTGCTTGCTATTCTGCAAGTCAATCCGGCTCTCTCCACGTCGATTTTCGCAAGTGTACATACACTTGCTGTGCTTGCTATTCTCTCAAATCGTATCTTAATCTCAAAAAATTCTGAAACACGAACACTTTTTTATCTGAAAGCATTGACTCGAACATATGTTTTTGCTATAATAATAGCAACTGAATAACTTAGCTGTGCTGTGGAGCCGCTGACGAAGTGATGTCTTCCTAATGCCGCATGAACAGAAGTCCAAATCGGATTCCTGTTTTGTTGGTATGGGAAGATTTTTTCATATCGTCATGCGGCTCTTTTTTCTCCTCCGTCCCATCCACGCAAGCGGAAGGGAGCGTTTATGAAATCATAATTGCCTACGCCAATTCCCATTGGCACAGGGTGGCTCAGCCGCCTTGATCACCCATAAGCGCAGCAGAACGCCGCTGTCAAGGACGCTGTGCGAGGCGTAGCCGATTCCTTGACTGCGGTGGGCTGCTGTGCTACACACCACATCATAAACACGGAGGATCTTTGAATATGAAAGCGAACAACACAACGAAAGTAACACCCGAAATGAAAAAGAAATTGCGTCTGCCGGATCAGATTGATCTCCTCGAGGAGGATGGAACGGTATATCATGTTCGCAGCTTTTTTGTGGCGAAAAAGACCATGGGAGAAGTTTTGAATGAACTTTCTCTTGAAAAGATCGATCGGGCGAAGTGAATCCCGGCACATTGCCCAGTAGAAAAATTCATACATCAGTGCTATAATAATGACAAGATTTCTGATTGTTATACGCACTGCATTTCGGGAGGTTAAAGAAAGAATATGCAGGAAAATTATATGGTCGGTATTTACGCAAGACTGAGCCGTGACGATGAACGAGCCGGCGAGTCTGTATCCATTGAGAATCAAAAGGAAATGCTTTCACGCTATGTCTGTGAACAGGGGTGGACGCTCTACGATTACTACTGTGACGATGGGGTGAGTGGCACTACCTTCGACAGACCTGGACTGAACAGGCTTGTGCAGGACGCAACGGATCACAAGATCAACCTCGTCCTCTGCAAAGACCTCAGTAGGATGGGGCGTGATTACATCGAAACAGGCAAGTATACGGATTTCATTTTTCCGTCCCTCGGCTGTCGGTTTATTGCCCTCAATGACGGCGTAGATACCCTCAAAAAGAACGACGAAATGCTGGTCATTCTAAAAAATGTCATGAATGACCTCTATGCCAGAGATACCAGCAACAAGATCAAGGCGGTCAAGCAGTCCACTTTCAAAAGCGGCAAATATGTGGGCTGCTACGCACCCCTCGGCTATCGCAAAAGTGAAGCAGACAAGCACATTTTGGAGATCGATCCGGTCACTGCCCCAGTGGTGCGATACATCTTTGACCTGCGCTTACAGGGCAACGGTTTCCGCAAAATCGCTCTGCGGCTCAATGCGGAGAAAGTTCCGGCACCCAGAACCTTTTACTACATGGCAGAGGGTCGGGAAAATCTCCGGGGCGAAACGCCGTACTGGAACGATGTGACGGTAAAAACCATTCTCCGTAACGAGGTTTACATCGGTCACATGGTACAGAACAAAACCGGAACAGTGTCCTACAAAAACCACAAGCAGATCGCCAAGCCGGAAAGCGAATGGATCAAAGTCGAAAACACCCATGCTCCGCTTGTTTCGCAGGAAACATGGGAGGCAGTACAGCGGATGGACAACCACCCTGCCCGTGGGCGCAGCGGAAAAAGCGGTATGATCGCCCTGTTCGGTGGACTGCTGCGTTGTATGGACTGCGGCTCGTCCATGCGGTATATGCGTGATTATCGCAAAAAGGTTTCGGACAAAGAGCCGGAGTACAAAGCCTATGTCTGCAACCGCTATGCGTCCGGCGGAAAAAACGCCTGTGCGTCCCACTACATCAACCAGAAAACGCTGATCCATATCGTTCTGACGGATATTCGCTGTAAGGCGATGTGGGCGCAGAATGACCGTGAAACGCTGCGTGAGCTGCTTTTTGCAAGAGAACAATCTGCCAGCATGGAACGCACCAAGGCTCTGCAAGCGGAAGTAAATGCGATCTCCAAGCGGTTGCCGGAACTGGACAAGCTGATCATGTCTGCCTATGAGGACAAGGTGTTGGGGCGTGTGCCGGAAAGCGTCTGTATTCAACTGCTGAATCAGTACGAAGCGGAACGCCGGGAAAAGCAGGATCGCCGCAAGGAATTGACCGAACAGCTTGCAGTCAGCCGTGAAAACGAAAAGTCCGTGGACGCATGGCTGGATATGATGCAGGACTACGCCCAGCTGAAAGAACTGGATCGCCCGACGCTGGTACGGCTGATTGAGAAAATCGTCATCGGTGACCGCTATACTGTGGACGATCACGAAGAACGGGACATTCACATCTACTATAACTTTGTTGGTTATATCGAAATCGAAGAATAATCCTGTCATGCTTTATGCGAAGTGAACTAACGAGATGTACGCCAAGGACATCAGCCGCAAGGTAAGAAGTTCACACCGACTCAGAGGCAACGCAGGTGAGCCCTTATCTCCGCCGCCATACGGATATATGAAGTCTCCCGATAACAAAAAGAAATGGATTATAGATGAGGAAGCGGAAAAGGTGGTACGGCGGATATTTCAGTGGTTCATTGAGGGTAAAGGCAATGAAACCATCGCCCGTCTGTTGCAGGAAAGCGAGGTTTTAATACCGATGGCTTATTGGCAAAGCAAGGGGCTTGGGCGCGGCGGCAAGAAAACGCAACCGAATCCGTACAAGTGGTGTAAGACCACGATTGCCAAGATTCTTGCGCAGCAGGAGTATTGCGGGGACGTTATCAACTTCAAGACCTACTCAAAGTCTTTCCGCAACAAGAAGCGACTTGATAATCCCGAGGAGAATTGGGCAATCTTCAAGGACGTTCACGAGCCGATCATTGACCGCGAGACCTTTGAAATGGTGCAGGAGCTTGTGGCAAAAACAAAACGCCGCGCTCCGAAGAAGGAGAACGGCGAGAAGAATATGTTTTGCGGCTTGCTCTATTGTGCCGATTGCGGTAGCCCCTTGTGGTTCAACGTCAATCACCCAAACAAGTCCATTCAATACTTCAACTGCTCCAATTACAGAGCCAATCGAGGCACTTGTCCGTCAACGCATTATATCCGTGCCGATTCGATTGAGCAGGTTGTTATCGCAGAGCTGCAAACTATTGCACGTTTTCTTGACGAGGAAGAGGATGAGTTTGCCGCAATGCTTGAAAGCAAGACCAACAAGGATATTGCCACCGAGCAAAAGCTTGCCGAATCTCAACTTGCCACGGCAAGAGCAAGAGTCAAGGAGATAGAACGCTTATACGAAAGGATTTACGAGGACAACGTAAACAGTAAGGTTTCTGATGAATGGTTTATGAAGCTTTCTCATAAGTATGAGGTAGAGATGGATGAGACCAAGAAAAACATCCTTGCCTTGCGTGAGAAGCTCGACAGCCTTGCGGAGAAGCGACAAACCAAAGAGAACTTTGTCAAGGCAGTGCGGAGCTTTATGGAGATGAAAACGCTGAACCCCGTGATCCTTCGTGAGCTGATAGAGAAAATTGAAGTCTATCAGATCGAGGGAACAGGCAAAAACCGTACACAGCGCGTGGTCATCCATTATCGCTTTGTTGGTTGTCTGCAGATCCCCGAATGGCACAGAAAGCGAAAGGTCACCCTTGAGAGCAGACAAGGCGTAGCGGTTAACTATCTGCCCACCACGGCATAACAAAAGAAAAAGAGCAGAATAACTGCTCCAAACAACGAAATATAGGCAAAAAATATCGAGTGTTCATCACTTTCGTTATGAACACTCGATATGGTCGGAGTGACACGACTCGAACGTGCGATCCCCGCATCCCAAACCGTAAAGCCTTGTAAAATAAGGGCTTTTGAGTGATTTTTGATACTTTTGTATCTGAAATCACTGCTTTCGGGTGCTCTTACTCACACTGATTCCACATAGTCCGAAGCCGTAGATGGTCAAAAATGTGGTCGCAATCCAAACTCCATATTTTCTCCCACCTCATGCGAACCATAAGTTTCGCTCCGAGGTGGCTTTTTTGCTATTGCTATTATACCATAAAACAGCGAATATTTCAAGTCCCCTCACGATGAAATATCTGCACCGCTGTAATCAAATATAACCGACGAGCGATGATAATCAAAGATAACCGTTCCTCCAAAACCGGATTCACCATAGAAGTAATTGTAGTAAACATAACATTCCGAGAAATGCTTTCTCAGAAGATTCTTGACTTGAAAACTTTACAAGTTTTTATTGAAACGCTATTGATATTTCGTCGGAATTAGTGTATGATATATCCGACTAGGTGATATCATGAAACTAACCATTTCTATAAGCCAAAATTAAGATAGAATTCGGAACTCGCCCAAATGCACAATCTTTTTGACCTCTGATTTTACGGATTTAGCATCGTCGGATGCTGCAAACAGAGCTCTTCTTCGCCTTGAAGAAGCAGGTCTGATTCGCAGGATCCTTTTCGGCGTTTATGAATATCCCGATTATAATGCATTTTTAGACGAATATGCCGAGCCTTCACCCGATGCGGTGGCGCACTCATTGGCAAGAAAATTCGGATGGACGATCGTTCCCTGCGGCGATACCGCACTGAATAGGCTCGGTCTTTCCTCTCAGGTTCCTGCGGTTTGGCTCTATGTCAGCGACGGAACGTATAAAGAATACACCTACGGAAAGACGGTCATCCGATTCAAGCGTACTACCAACAAAGAAATTTCAAAGATTTCATATAAGACCGCACTTGTTATTCAAGCAGTAAAAGCGCTCGGCAAGGAAAATATCACCGACGAGATCAAAAATAAAATTGCATCGACAACGACCGACGAAGAAAAAGCCAAAATGTTTGCAGAAGCAAAATACGCAACATCGTGGATCTATGATGTGATAAAAGAGATTTGCGGAGGGGCAAGATGATATATATTGCAACCATGCCGGCGCGCGACCGCGAGGCGCTGTTCCGGAATACCGTCACAAAGATAGTATGAGCGAGGCAATTATCGAAAAAGATATTTTGGTCTGCTATCATTGTGATATCATTACACTGTAAATTCATCTTATCGTCCTTAGTCTACATGGGCAAACACAAAAAATATTCCGATGGCAGAAAAAGCGAGGTGTCTGATATGAAGGAAACAAAATGCATAACGATTCCAATGAAGAAAAATGAAATTGTGATTAAGATAGATACCGTTCTTTATGTATTTATGGAAAGGAATATTGCCGAGATACACGCTTCCGGTGACAGGGTTTACAAGACCAGAATGACGCTGAGCGAGCTTGAAGATCAACTCGGTGACGGTTTTGTCAAGGTGCATCGAGGCTGTCTCGTATCGGCGATGGCGATACATGAGGTCACCGATAAAATTCATTTGATCAACGGCGAGACCCTGGATTACGTTGTTCGAAAGAAAAAGGAGATCCTTACCCAGCTTTATGCAAAGCAAAAGAGAATAATCAGCAGCTTCAATGATGACGGCATTCCGAAAACAGAAGAAGAATATCAGGCGTATTACCGCAGTTTTGACACGATGCCCTTTGCGTTTACGGATATTGAGATGGTATTCGACGAGGAGCGCCGCGCAGTAGACTGGATCTTTCGGTACGGTAATTCCGCGCTGGCAAGACTGGAAAAATTGCCGTTGGATAAGCTGATCGGCAATTCCTTCGGAAGTCTGTTTTCCAATATGGATTCCAAATGGCTTCGCAGTTACGAATGTGCGACGCTTTACGGCGAAAAGCTGGAGATCATTGATTACAGTCCGGAGATCGATACCTATCTGGATGTGATCTGCTTCCCGACCTTCAAAGGTCACTGCGGATGCTTGCTCTTCGATATCTCAGAGATGAAGTTTTCCCATGAAAGCAGCGATTCCGAAAGAGCCATGATGCTTTATTTCGGGAAACTGATGGAAAGGAACAACTCATAACCGCAACAACAAAAAAACTGAAAACAGCCGCATACAACCGCCGGTTATGCCTGTTACATTATTTTTCCGATCGTGTAACAGCCATATGGTGAAGTATGCGGCTGCTTTTGTCGATTCGTCCCGTTTTGATGTCGATTCGTCCCAAACGCTTGAAAAGTGCTCTTGAAAATTGTATAATGTATAATGAACAAATAGGCAAACAATCAAAATTCGTATCCGGCTGATTTTTCACCGGAAAATACGGTAAATTGAATTATTGAAGGAGGCTTAACCGAATATGATCAACACAAATGGAAAAGAAAAAAATCTAAAATGGCTCATTATCATTCTGTCTGTCGGCATTGTGATCTGCACCGGGGTGACGATATGGGCGGTGTTCTTCCGAGGGGGCGACGACATCTCGCCGGACTATCCTCCGCAGGGGATCGAGTCAAACCAAACCCCGATCGACGGTG
>ENA-ORSL01002186-ORSL01002186.1-human-gut-metagenome-genome-assembly--contig:-NODE-2186-length-14574-cov-5.102073_pt1 | contig 14574 bp, 11 predicted proteins | sample MGYA00242190_ERZ509157 | MGnify/ENA primary metagenome ERZ509157 (study PRJEB26280, sample SAMEA2338664) | human gut metagenome | biome: human gut; feature: human-associated habitat; material: faeces...
GTGCATTACGACAGTCTGTTCACCTTCATCTTCTCCCCCCGCCCCGGCACCCCCGCCGCGAAAATGGACGATCCCACCCCGAAGCAAGAGAAAAACCGCCGCTTCGACCGGCTCTGCGCGGTGCAGAACGCCATTTCCGAGGAAATCCACAATTCCTACATCGGCAAAACCCTCCGCTGTCTTGTGGACGGCAAAGACAAAGACCTTCTCACCGCCCGCACCGAGGGCGGACGCTTGGTGCGCTTCCCCGGCTGTGACGACATGATCGGCACCTATCAGGACATCACCATCACCGCCGCCACCACATGGAGCCTGAGCGGAAAAGCGGCGGATATCTGCTGAATTTTGTACAAACATAGAACAGGACGGAATCAACATATGGCACAGGCAACGAATGAACTGACCCCCATGCGGCGGCAATATCAACAGATCAAGGACCAGCACAAGGACTGCATCCTGATGTTCCGGCTGGGCGACTTTTACGAGATGTTTGACGAGGACGCCAAGCTGACGGCCCGGGAGCTGGATCTCACCCTGACCACCCGTGACCGGGGCAAGCCCAAGGAGGAACAGACGCCCATGTGCGGCGTCCCCTACCACAGCGTGGACTCCTACATCGCCCGGCTGGTGCAGAAGGGCTACAAGGTCGCCATCTGCGAGCAGATGGAAGACCCGGCCACCGCCAAGGGACTGGTGCAGCGGGACATCACCCGTATCATCACCCCCGGCACCGTCACCGAAAGCTGTATGCTGGACGAGAACAAAAACAACTACATCGGCTGCATTTACGGCGAAAGCGGAAAATTCGGCCTTGCCTTCTGCGACGTTTCCACCGGTGCGTTCTTCACCACGGTCTGCTCCGACGCCCAGAACGTGGCCTCCGAGCTTGGCCGCTTTGCCCCCAGCGAAATCCTCCGCTACGGTGCCAATGTGGACTGCGAGGTCATTGACGACGCCGTTTTCCGCCGCCTGAATTGCTGTGTCAGCGAGGGAAAGCAGGAGCTGTTCGCTCTGGAAAGTGCGGAAAAGTTGCTGGAAAATCACTTCCATGCCACCCTTTCCCAAATGGGCATTGCGGGAATGCCCGCCTCCGTCATTGCCAGCGGCGCACTGCTGCAAACCCTGCTGACCCTGCAAAAAAACGACCTTGCCCACATCCGGGAGCTGCAATATTACACCACAGGTCGGTTCATGGAGCTGGATCTGGACGCCCGGCGGAATCTGGAGCTGACGGAGACCATGCGCTCCAAGGAAAAGCGGGGAACGCTTCTGTGGGTGCTGGACAAGACCCACACCGCCATGGGCGGGCGGCTGCTGCGCTCCTGGCTGGAAAAGCCCCTTCTTGACCCGGTGGAGATCACCCGCCGCCACGCCGCCGTGGAGGATTTGGTAGACAATGTGATTCTTCGAGGGGAACTGGAAGAATCCCTGCGGGAGGTCACCGACTTAGAGCGGGTCATGGCTCGGGTGGTCACCGGCACCGTCAATTGCCGGGATCTTCTGGGGCTTGCCCGGGGTCTGCGGGCACTGCCGGAGGTAAAGCGTCAGCTGGAAGGCTGCTCCGCCCCCTTACTTACCAAACTGGCTCAGTCCATTGACCCGCTGACGGACTGCGCCGATGAAATCGAAAATACCATCGTGGACGAGCCGCCCCTGACCGTCCGGGAGGGCGGCATCATCCGCAAGGGTGCGGATGCCGAAGCCGATCGTCTCCGGGACATTATGGAAGGCGGCAGCGGTACCATCGCCGCCATCGAGGCCAGCGAGCGGGAGAAAACCGGCATCCGCACTTTGAAGGTAGGCTTCAACCGGGTCTTCGGCTATTATATTGAAGTTTCCAAGTCCTTCATCGACCAAGTGCCCGCAAGCTACATCCGCAAGCAGACCCTTGCCAACTGTGAGCGTTACATCACCCAGGAGCTGAAGGAGCTGGAAAACCAGGTGCTCACCGCCAAAGACCGGCTCACCGCCCTGGAATATCAGATCTTCACCCGACTTCGGGAGCACCTGGCTCAGCAGGCTGCCAGAGTTCAGCTGACGGCTCAGGCCGTGGCGGCGGCGGATGTGCTGTGCTCTTTGGCCGCCGTGGCCGTTCAGCGGGGCTACTGCCGTCCGGAAATCACCCTGGGTCGGGAGATTTCCATCACTGACGGACGGCATCCGGTTGTGGAAGCGGTTCTGAAGGACAGTCTCTTTGTCCCCAACGACACCAACCTGGGAAGCGACGATAACCAGGTGGCCATCATCACCGGCCCCAATATGGCCGGTAAATCCACCTATATGCGTCAGGTAGCCCTGATTGTCCTTATGGCTCAGATGGGCTCCTTTGTCCCCGCCCGGTCGGCAAAAATCGGCCTGGTTGACCGGGTGTTCACCCGGATCGGCGCCAGCGATGACCTGGCTTCCGGTCAGTCCACCTTCATGGTGGAGATGGCAGAGGTGGCCTCTATTCTGAAATACGCCACTTCCCGTTCTCTTCTGATTCTGGACGAAATCGGCCGGGGCACCTCCACCTATGACGGCATGGCCATTGCCCGGGCCGTCCTGGAATACGCCGCCAATCCCCGGCGGCTGGGCGCCAAAACCCTGTTTGCTACCCATTATCACGAGCTGTCCACCATGGAGGACAAGCTTCCCAACGTGAAAAACTACAACATTGCCGTGAAAAAGCGGGGGGAACAGATGATTTTCCTGCGGAAAATCGTCCCCGGTGCCGCCGACGACAGCTACGGCATTGAGGTTGCCAAGCTGGCGGGCATTCCCAACCCAGTGATTTCCCGGGCAAGAGAAATTCTCGCCGAGCTGGAAGCCGAGGGCGCAGCTCCCGCTCCCGCAAAGCAAAAGGAGCCGGAGGATCAGGTGAGTATGCTGGACTTAACGGGGCAGCAGGTGATTTCCGCCCTGTCCGCCATCACCGTGGAAACTCTGACCCCCATTGAGGCCATGAACGAACTGTACAAGCTGAAAAAGCTGCTGAATTGATTATGAGAAAAAGCGTTACTTCCCGCTCCTGTCCCAACTCCCAGGAAACGGTCTGGGGCTTCTGCTGGTTTGCCTTTCAACTTCTGGTGCTGCCGGGGCTTCTGACCTTTGCCAACGGGAAGCTGTCCCATCCCCTGACCAGCGCGGAGCTGAATTTTGTCTACTATGTTCTGAATTTTACGGCAGTTCTCATCATTTTCCGGGATTTTCTGTCCTCTGCCGCCACCCAGGCGGTGCGGCATCCGGCCTATCTGTGTCAGGCGATCATCTTAGGTTTTGTGGCCTACTACGCCTGCCGACTGGCCACCGAGTATCTGGTGGGACTGCTGGTGCCGGGGTTTTCCAATTACAACGATGCTTCCATCGCCGCCATGGAGCGGCAGAACCGGCTGCTGGTATTTCTGGGCACGGTGATTCTGGTGCCCCCCGCCGAGGAATGCTTCTACCGGGGGCTGATTTTCCGGAATCTTTACACCAAATCCCCCTGGGCGGCCTACCTGGTGTCCATGCTGGCTTTTTCCATGGTGCACATTGTGGGGTACTTGGGAAGCTACACTACCGGCGAAATCCTCATTGCGGTGCTCCAATATCTGCCCGCCGGGCTGTGCCTTGCCTGGAGCTACACCAAGGCCGACACCATTTTCGCTCCCATCGCCATTCACGCGGCGGTGAATTTTCTGACCCTGTCCTCCTGGAGGTGACACAATGCCCAAGATTTTGCAATTATCTTCCCATGTGGCCAACCTGATTGCCGCCGGTGAGGTGGTGGAGCGGCCTGCCAGCGCCGTCAAGGAGCTGCTGGAAAACGCCGTGGATGCGGGAGCCTCCAAGGTGACCATCGAAATCCGGGACGGGGGCATGACCTTTCTGCGGGTAACGGACAACGGCTGCGGCATGTCTGCCGAGGATGCCCGCACCGCCTTTCTGCGCCACGCTACCTCCAAGCTGCGCACGGAGGAAGACCTGGCCGCCATCGGCACCATGGGCTTCCGGGGCGAGGCTCTGGCCGCCATCGCCTCCGTCAGCCGAATCGATCTGATGACCAAAACGCCGGGAAGCCTGTCCGGGGTAAAGCTGCATCTGGATGCCGGAGTCATCACGGAGGAAGCCGAGGCCGGATGCCCGGACGGCACCACCATCCTGGTTCGGGATTTGTTCTACAACACCCCTGCCCGGATGAAATTCATGAAATCCGACACCGTGGAGGGCAGCCGGGTGGCCGCCGCCGTTCAGATGCAGGCTCTGGCTCATCCGGAGGTGGCCTTCCAGTTCCTCCGGGACGGAAAGCAGGTGCTCGCCACCCCCGGCTCCGGAAAACTGCAGGATGCCATGTACTGCGTCTACGGTCGGGACTGTGCCAGAATGGTGGCTGTGGAAAGCCGGTGGGAAAGCTACACCCTCTCGGGCTTTGTGACCCTGCCCACGGATGCCCGCCCCAGCCGGAACCTGCAAACCTTCTTCGTCAACGACCGCCCCGTCAAATCCAAGCTGCTCATTGCGGCATTGGAGGAGGCCTACCGGAATCAGCTGATGGTGGGGCGGTTTCCCGGCTGTGTGCTTCACCTGAATCTTCCTGCCAACGCCGTGGACGTAAACGTCCATCCGGCAAAAACCGAGGTAAAATTTCTCTCGGAAAAGGCGGTTTTCGACTGCGTACACTATGGGGTTCTGGGTGCTCTGAACAAAAAGCCTGACCGGCCTGCCGTTCAGTTCAAGCCCCAGCCTGCCCCTGTGCCGCCGGAAAAGCCGACTCCTTCGCCAGAGCCAAAGCCCGCTGAAAAGAAGGACACTTTTTTCCGCACCATGACCGCCCAGGAGTACAAGACCTTCTCCGCCGCCATGGCCGATGCCCCCAAGCCCAAGCCGGAGGCCGCCGCGGCAGCGGCGAAGAAAATTCCCACCGGTGGAAATATGCCCCTGCGGGAATTTGTCATGCTGCCCCAGGTTCGTCAGGCTGTCCAGCCAGAGCCTGCCCCTTCCCTGCCTCCGCTGCCTGAAACGCCGAAGCCGCCGGCACCGGAAATACCCGTGAAAACACCGGAACCGGAAATGGAGCAGACCGCCCTGGAAATGCCCAAGGCGGACACCTGGCGGATGGTAGGTGAGCTGTACCGCACCTATATTCTGGTGGAGGAGGGGGACAACGCTTTCCTCATCGACAAGCACGCCGCCCACGAGCGGATTCTCTTTGAAAAGCTGAAGGCCAATCAGGAATCCATTTCCGGTCAGACTCTCTTACAGCCCGTGCCCGTCCGTCTCAGCCCTGCCGCCGCGGGAGAACTGCTGGGAAACACGGAGCTTCTGGAAGAGCTGGGCTTTGAAATCGAGGAATTTGGGGAAAACACCGTCCTTGCCCGGCAGATTCCCATGGATTTGACTGTGGAAGCCGCAGCGGAGGCGCTGGAAACCCTGGCAGATGATCTGCTGAACGGCCGCCGGGAAAGCCGGGATACGGTGCGGGATACTTTACTTCACACCGTAGCCTGCAAGGCCGCCATCAAGGCCGGGTGGGTCAGCGACGAAAAGGAGCTGCTCGCCATCGCCAAGGCCGTCATGGAGCGGGAAGGCCTGAAATACTGCCCCCATGGCCGCCCCATCTGCGTGAGCCTGAGCCAGAAAATGCTGGAAAAGCAGTTCAAGCGAATTTGACAACGGGCCGATGGAGGGCATCGGCCCCTACGGATTCTGTCTGTCCAAATGCCATTTTGAATGCCTATGAAAAACAAATTCTCTTTTCTTCTCTATCTGACTGCCGGAGTCACCGGCGGACTGACCCTGCTGTTCGGACTTCTGTCCGCAAACGAACTGTGCCTGACGCTGGCCATCACCTTCGGCACCACCTTCTACCACTTCACCATGCGGCTGGTGGTCGGCGGCCTGGGTCGGCTTCTTCCCCAGGGGCTGGACAGCGCCTCCTGGTTTCGGGAGCAGCCCTGGGAGAAGGAACTTTACCGGCGGTTGAAGGTCAAGGGCTGGAAAGGCAAAATGCCCACCTACCGTCCGGAGCGGTTCGATCTTCGCCTTCACACCCTGGCGGAGATGATTCACACCACCTGCGTGGCAGAAATCACCCACGAAATCATTATTCCCCTGAGCTTTGCGCCGTTGCTGGTGATTCCCAAATTTGGAGCCGCCCCGGTGTTCGTCATCACTTCCTTGGTTGCGGCTCTGTTTGACGGAATTTTCGTAATCATGCAGCGATACAACCGGCCCAGGCTTCTGCGTCTTTCCCGAAAGGAGGCATCCCGCCTATGAATTCCATTGTCTGCCTTGCCGGCCCCACCGCCTCGGGAAAAACCGCTTTGGCTGTGGAACTGGCAAAGGACTTAAACGGTGAGGTGGTCTCCTGCGACTCCATGCAGGTCTACCGGCGCATGGACATCGGCACCGCCAAGCCGAGCCGTGAGGAGATGCAGGGCATCCCCCACCATATGATCGACGTGGCAGAGCCGGACGAGGACTTTTCCGTGTCCCGGTACTGCGCCATGGCCGCCCCCATTGTGGACGACATCGTTGCCCGGGGAAAAACCGCCATCATCGCCGGAGGCACCGGGCTGTACATGGACAGCCTCATCCGGGGCAACGACTTTGCCCCCTTTCCCTCCACCGGCGTCCGGGAAAAGCTGGAAGCGGAAGCCGACGAAGTCGGCCTTCCCGCCATGCTGGCCCGGCTCCGGGAAATCGACCCGGACACCGCCGACCGGGTCACCGACCGGAAGCGGATTCTGCGGGCGTTGGAAGTTTACCTGGAAACGGGAGAAACCATCACCGAGCACAACCGGAAAACTCGGCTGATTCCGCCCAAATATACCCCTCTATGGCTGGGTCTGGACTTTGCCGACCGGGGTGAACTCTACCGGCGGATCGACAAACGGGTAGACATCATGCTGGAAATGGGGCTGATGGAAGAGATTCGAAGTCTTTTGGACAGCGGCATTCCCGAAAAATGCACCGCCATGCAGGCCATCGGCTACAAGGAATTTGTCAACGCCCTAGAGGGGAGAGAACCCCTTTCCCAGGCCGCGGAGGAAGTGAAGAAGGCCAGCCGCCACTACGCCAAGCGGCAGCTGACCTGGTTCCGCCGGAATCCCGCCGTCCACTGGCTGGTGCGAGGCGGGGAAGACAGCCGGGAAATTTTGGCTTCCGCTCGACAGATTATTCGGGATTCTGACAACTGAATCATGCTAGGATGTGTATACCCAATCGGGTGGTGTCCCCGGGGAGTGCGGGCACGAAAAAATCAAGGCATTGCCGCAAAGTGCGCAATGGTCTGAAAGAAAAGAGGGTATATACATATGACAGAAGCAATGAATTTACAGGACGCCATTCTCAAGGAGGTGCGCCGGGATCGGGTTCCCGTGACGCTGTTCCTCATGAACGGCTTCCAGCTCCGAGGGATTATCACCGGCTACGACAGCTTTGTGGTGGTTCTGGTCACGGAGGGGCGGCAGCAGATGATCTACAAGCACGCCATTTCCACCCTGGCCCCCATGAAGCCGCTGAAGGCAGCCGCAGTTTCCGCTTAATTTTAGGGAGCCTCTGAATAAATCATCTACGGCTGGATAGTGGATTTTTTCGCCCGCTCTTCAGCATCCAAAGCAGGAAATACAAAAAATATTCCTCTGTTTTGGATACTTCGACCGGTCAAAAAATCTCTCGCTCCCAGCTCTTGCCGATTGAATCAGAGGTTCCCCAGGGCAGCATTGTGCAATGATGCGGTGTTGACCGAAAGGCGACGGAGGTTCCCTAAGACTCCGCCGCCTATTTTTATAGAAAGAAGTGCATATTATGTCGATTGCTGAAAACGTTGCCCGGGTGCGGGCTCAGATGTCGGAAGCCGCCCTGCGGTGTGGCCGGAATCCGGAAGAAATCAAGCTCTGCGCCGCCACAAAAATGAACGATGCCGAAGCCGTCCGTCAGGCCATTGCCGCCGGGGTGGACTGCTGCGGAGAAAACCGGGTGCAGGAGCTCACCGCGAAGCTTGCCGAAAACGCCTACGCCGGCGCCCCGGTTCATTTCATCGGCCATTTGCAAACCAACAAGGTCAGGCAGGTCGTCGGAAAGGTTGACCTGATTCAGAGCGTGGACTCGGCGCACCTGCTTCGTGCCGTTGACCGGGAGGCCGGCAGACAAGGCATCCGGCAGGACATTCTGCTGGAAATTAATATCGGAAACGAGGCCAGCAAAGGCGGTTTTTCCCCGGAGGAAATATTGCCGCTGCTGGAAAATTTCGGAGAATTTTCAAACGTTTGTGCGAAAGGACTCATGGCAATCCCCCCCAATTTCCCGTTTTCCCGGCGAAAATCTTGAATTTTTTCAAAAAATGCGGCAAATAAGTGTTGACATCAGGGACATTATCAACGATAATGTCAAGGTGGACTGTTTATCGATGGGAATGTCCGGCGACTTCGAAGACGCCATCGCCGCGGGCAGCACCATGATCCGCGTCGGCACCGCCATTTTCGGTGCCCGGGACTACAGTAAAACTTCATCAAAATGATGCGCATATACTTAGGAGGATACAACCAATGAGCTTGTGGGATAATGTGAAGAAATTTGCCCAGCCCTACTCAGACGATGATTACGATGATTACGACGAGGAAGACGACTACGGCGATGACGATTACGATCAGCCCGCCGAAAAGCCCGCTCCCTCCCGTCGGGCTCCCCGCCGCGCTCCGGCTCCGGCTCCCGTAGAGGAAGATCCTGAGGAACAGGAGGACTATGGCTTTACCCCTGCCCCTGCCGCTTCCACTGGCACTGCCGTCAGCTCCGGCTTCACCGGTCAGGTGCTGAACATGAACGGCGGCTCCAATAAGCAGGAGGTGGTTCTGTTCCGTCCGGGCAGCTTCAACGACACCTCCAAGGCCGCCGATGACCTGCGCAACCGGAAGGCCGTCATCGTCAACATGGAAAATGTGGACAAGGCCATGGCTCGCCGGGTGGTGGACTTCCTGTCCGGCTGTGTGTACGCTCTGGACGGAGATGTGAAGAAAATCGCCCAGTCCGCTTACCTGTTCTGCCCCCACAATATGGAGATCCAGGGCGATCTGGAAACCCTCCAGGCAGAAGTGGAGAGCTACGTCTGATTCTGAAACCACGCATCCGGCAGGCGGTTTTTTACAGATCGACTCCCTGGAATCGGTGTGTAAAAGACCATTTCCGGACGCAATCGGTATGGGGTCCCGACCTTCGGGATAAACTGACTTTTGGAAGGAGAAAACATTACCATGTTTACACCGCAGCAGATTGATCAGGTCTCTTTCGGTCGTTCCACCTTCGGCGGCTACGATATGCAGCAGGTGGATGAGTTTCTGGAGCCTCTGACCGAGGACTATGTAACGCTGTACAAGGAAAATGCCCTGCTCAAGAGCAAGATGCGGGTGCTGGTGGGCAAGCTGGAGGAATACCGGAAGAACGAGGCCTCCATGAAGGACGCCGTCATCAATGCCCAGAAGACCTGCGACAAGATGGTTGCCGAGGCCCAGGCCAAGTGCGCCCAGATGCTGAATAACGCCAGCGCCACCGCTGCCGCCACTGCCCCCGCCGCCCAGAATTCCGATGCCCTGGTGGCCGCGGAAAATGCCCGGGTTCAGGAAGCCCGGAAGGCTGCCGCCGCCAAGATCGGCGAGCTTCAGGAACAGCTGCGCACCTGCATTCAGGCTTTGGATCGGATCAAGGCCGCCAATGCGCCCGCCCCTGAGGCCGCGGAAGCCCCCGCTCCTGTGCAGGACAAGGATGTGGCGGACGAAATTGCCCAGAACATTGAGACCATGATCGGCAGCACCGTGGACACCGCCCCCAAGGCGGCTCCCAAGCATCCGACCAACAACGACACCACCACCAGCAAGTTTGCCAGCCTGAACCTTCAGTTCGGCCGGAACTACGACCCCACCAGCAAGTAAGCTGGCATAACTAAGGAAGTTCTGATTAAATCGGCAAGAGCTGGTGGCGGAAGATTTTGGCTCAGACGAAAGTTCTGAAAGTGGAGGAATACTTTATGTATTTCCCACTTTCAGAACTGCACGGATGGGGCGAAAGATTCGCCATCCAGCCGAAGACGATTTATTCAGAGTTTCCTTAAAATAACAGGCTTTGAAGGGGACAGGCGGATTCGCCCGCGCCAACAGAGAGCTGCCGGAAGGTGCAAGGCAGCAGGCAAGGCAAATCCCGTATCACCCCGGAGCCGCCCACCGAACAGGAAATTTCCTTAATAGGCTGGGACGGGTGCGCCCGATATTGCGCCGACGAGTGCCGTGCAAACGGAACAAGAGTGGTACCGCAGAGGTAAAAATGCGCCTTTGTCTCTTAATTTCAGGAGACAAAGGCGTTTTTTATATTCAAATATCCGCATATTGTATGGAGGTAAGAAATCCAATGGAATACAAAAACACCATCATCACCCCGAAGACGGACTTCCCCATGAAGGCCGGTCTTCCCAACCGGGAGCCCGGTATGCTGGAGCGTTGGCAGGAACAGAATCTTTACAACGCCATGTTGGAAAAGAACAAGGATCTGCCCCGGTTCGTGCTTCACGACGGCCCTCCCTTCTCCAACGGCTACATCCACATGGGACATGCCCTGAATAAGACCCTGAAGGACTTCATCGTCCGCTCCCACGCCATGATGGGCTACTACACCCCCTACGTCCCCGGCTGGGACAACCATGGCCTTCCCATCGAGCGAGCCATCGAGACCTCCAAGAAGAAGCTGAACAAGGATATGTCCGTGCCTGAGTTCCGGAAGGCCTGCGAGGAGTTCGCCGAGGACTTCATCCAGAAGCAGATGGGCGGCTTCAAGCGTCTTGGTGTTGTGGGCGACTGGGAGCATCCCTACCGCACCATGGACAAGCACTTTGAGGCTCAGGAGGTCAAGGTCTTTGGCCGGATGTTTGACAAGGGCTACATCTACAAGGGCTTAAAGCCCGTGACCTGGTGTCCCTACTGCGTTACCGCTGTGGCTGAGGCCGACATCGAGTACAAGGATGATGCCTGCACCACCGTCTACGTCAAGTTCCCCATGAAGGACGACCTGGGCAAGCTTTCCCAGTTTGATCTGAGCAAGACCTATTTCGTCATCTGGACGACTACCATCTGGACGCTCCCCGGCAACCTGGCTATCTGCCTGCATCCCAGAGACACCTATGTTCTCGTGAAGGCCGAAAACGGCGAGACCTACATCATGGCGGAAGCTTTGATGGACAAGGTCATGCACATCGGCGGCTTCGAGAACTACGAGGTTCTGGCCCGGTATCCCGGCTCCTTCTTTGAGAATATGCTGGCTCAGCATCCCTTCATGGACAAAACCTCCCGGCTGGTCAACGCCGAGTACGTCACCATGGATTCCGGTACGGGCTGTGTCCACACCGCCCCCGGCTTCGGCGCCGACGACTACCAGACCTGTATGCGCTACGGCATGGAGCTGGTGGTTCCCGTGGACGACTACGGCCGCCACACCGACTATGCCGGCAAGTACGCCGGGATGAAGACCGAGGAGTCTAACCCCGTGATTCTGGAGGATATGCGCCAGTCCGGTGTGCTGTTCGCCTCCGAGGAAATCGTCCACTCCTATCCTCACCATGACCGGTGCAAGAAGCCTGTCATTTTCCGGGCCACTCCCCAGTGGTTCTGCTCCGTGGAATCCTTCAAGGATCAGGCCATCAAGGCCATTGAGAATGTTCAGTGGTACCCTGCCTGGGGTCAGGAGCGGATGACCAGCATGATCCGGGAGCGAGCCGACTGGTGCATCTCCCGTCAGCGCCGGTGGGGTCTGCCCATCCCCGTGTTCTACTGCAAAGAGTGCGGCAAGCCCGTATCCACGGAAGAGTCCATCATGAAGCTGTCCAAACTCTTCGACGAGTACGGCTCCAATATCTGGTTCGAGAAGGACGCCATGGAGCTGGCTCCTGAGGGCTTCACCTGCCCCCACTGCGGCGGCAAGGACTTTACCAAGGAGAAGGATACCCTGGACTGTTGGTTTGACTCCGGCTCCACCCACTACGCCTCCCTGATGCACCGGACGCCTGAGCTGTGGCCTGCGGACGTGTATCTGGAGGGTGCCGATCAGTACCGTGGTTGGTTCCAGTCCAGCCTTCTGACCTCCGTAGGCGCTCTTGACCAGGGTGCGCCCTTCCGTCAGGTGCTGACTCACGGCTGGACGGTAGACGGCCAGGGCCGGGCCATGCACAAGTCCCTGGGCAACGGCGTTGACCCCGCCGACCTGATCAAGGAATTCGGTGCGGACATCGTCCGTCTGTGGGCGGCTTCCTCCGACTATCACGCGGACGTGCGCTGCTCCAAGGAGATCTTCAAGCAGATCGCCCAGAACTATCTGAAATTCCGGAACACTGCCCGGTACTGCCTGGGCAACCTGAACGAGTTTGACCCCAACAACCTGGTTCCCGCAGACCAGCTGGAGGAGCTGGATCGGTGGGCACTGACCAAGCTGGACGCACTGGTGAAGGAATGCCGGAAGGCCTACAACGGCTATGAGTTCCACCTGGTTTCCCATGCCATCAACGACTTCTGCGTGGTGGAGCTGTCCAGCTTCTACCTGGATATTCTGAAGGATCGGCTGTACTGCGAGGAGAAGAACGGCCTGCGCCGCCGCTCCGCCCAGACTGCCCTGTTCCTGGTTCTGGACGCCATGGCAAAGGTCTTCGCCCCCATTCTGGCCTTCACCTGCGACGAAATCTGGCAGTCCATGCCCCACCGGGACAGCGACGACGGCCGGAACGTGCTGCTGAACCAGATGCCCGAGGACTTCTCCGTCTACGCTCTGGACGAGGCCGCTATGACCAAGTGGGACACCGTCATGAAGCTCCGCCAGGACGTAAACGGCGTCCTGGAGAAGGCCCGTGCCGACAAGCGCATCGGCAAGGCTCTGGAGGCTCACGTCACCCTGAAAACCGAGGATGCTGAGCTCAAGGCCGCCTGTGAGGGCGTGAATCTGGCCGAGGTGTGCATTGTGTCCGCATGCGACTGGAACGAGCCGGAGGAAGGCGCTGAGGTAGGCCAGGGCGTGAACTTCCCCGCTCTGACCATCGGTGTCAGCGAGGCCAAGGGCACCAAGTGCCCCCGCTGCTGGATGCACTCTGAACATGCCAACGCCGAGGGTCTGTGCCCCCGCTGCGCCGCCGTCATTGCCAAGCTGGACGTGGAGCTGTAAGTCTTTTCTTGACCGTCCCCGGAAAATTCCGGGGACGGTTTTTCTTCGGAATATTCGTCAGTAATGCCCTTTTCCTGTGAAATTCTCCCGGAAAAGTTTCCTTTTCAAATATGCAAAAAAGTGCTTGACATTTCCATTTTCCGTGCTATAATAAGCGTGTTCGGTTCGAGACGCCGGTATAGCTCAGTTGGTAGAGCAACTGATTTGTAATCAGTAGGTCGGGGGTTCGAGTCCGTCTACCGGCTCCAAATCGAGCCCAAGTGCATATGGGGGAGTTCCCGAGTGGCCAAAGGGGACAGACTGTAAATCTGCTGCGTTTCGCTTCGATGGTTCGAATCCGTCCTCCCCCACCAATAAATCCCAGAGCCGTAACGGTTCTGGGATTTTTTGCTGCGTTTATCGGTATCGTTGGCACCTTTGTTCTTTCTCAGTCGGTTTTGGTTGCAATCCCGCTCCGGCTGTGTTATACTGGACGGGTATAAGCTCATAATATGGTTGAGCGTCTCTACCAACCGCCGTAAATGGTTGACTGCAAAATTATACGTTGTGAGGTAGTCATGAATTACGATGTGATCATTGTCGGCGCGGGGCCCGGCGGTATCTTTTCCGCCTATGAGCTGACCCGGCTGCGCCCTGAACTGAAGGTCGCCGTCTTTGAGGCCGGACACCCGCTGAAAAACCGCAAATGTCCCATTGACGGTGTCCGGGTCAAGTCCTGCATTGCCTGCAAAAGCTGCTCTATCATGAGCGGATTCGGCGGCGCAGGCGCTTTTTCCGACGGAAAATACAACATTACCAACGATTTTGGCGGTACGCTTTACGAGTATCTCGGCAAGGCAAAAGCGCTGGAGCTGATGCGCTACGTTGACCAGATCAACATGGCCTACGGCGGCGAAGGCACCAAGCTCTATTCCACCGCCGGTACAAAATTCAAAAAGCTGTGTATGCAGAACGATCTGCATCTGCTGGACGCCTCTGTGCGCCACCTCGGCACCGACATCAACTATGTGGTGCTGGAAAATCTCTACGCCTATCTGAAAGACAAGGTCACATTCTACTTTGACACGCCGGTGGAATCCGTGGCCACTGTGGACGGCGGGTATCAGGTCACCTGCAAAGCCGGGAGCTTTTCGTGCAGCCAGTGCGTGATTTCCGTGGGGCGCAGCGGCAGCAAATGGATGGAGTCCGTCTGCCGTGACATGGACATTCCCACCAAGTCCAACCGTGTGGATATCGGCGTCCGGGTGGAACTTCCCGCAGAAATTTTCTCCCACCTCACCGACGAGCTGTATGAAAGCAAGATCGTCTACCGCACCGAAAAGTACGGCGACCTCGTCCGCACCTTCTGCATGAACCCCAAGGGCGCGGTGGTCAACGAAAACACCAACGGCATCATCACCGTCAACGGCCACAGTTACGAAGACC
>ENA-ORSL01002190-ORSL01002190.1-human-gut-metagenome-genome-assembly--contig:-NODE-2190-length-14562-cov-3.974633_pt1 | contig 14562 bp, 8 predicted proteins | sample MGYA00242190_ERZ509157 | MGnify/ENA primary metagenome ERZ509157 (study PRJEB26280, sample SAMEA2338664) | human gut metagenome | biome: human gut; feature: human-associated habitat; material: faeces...
AGTCGTCAAACCTCTAAAGTATTTGAAGAGCAAAGCAGTATCAAGACTTATTCCATCCATATGTTCTTTTCCAATTCCCATTTTATATATGACAAACTCGTACAGACTATACCCTAAACAAAAAATACATTTTTATACGGAGATATATTTCCACAGACATTTACTAATATTCCAACTTCTTCTATTTGTCCTGTTAAATTATTCACTATAATTACTTCTCTACCTGATTTTGTACTGCCACCTGGATCATACACATCATACCTTATTAAATATTCTACTGTATCAGGGTCATCATCTATATTAGTTCTATAAATAATTTCATTTGGTAAGCAGGAATTCATAATTCCTAAGTATCTTTCATTATCATAATCGCTATTCTTAATCAATGAATCATTAACTTTTATATACGGAATATTTAAATAAAATTCTATATTACAGTCAGAGAAAACAATTCGTTCGTCTTTGGAATCATCACATTTTTCAATAGGAATGGAATAATCAATTCCATTAGATGATTTGTAAAATATTTCTTTATTTATGTCTGTCATATATAACTTTGTTGGTAATATTTCTTCATCGGTTTCAAATAGTTTTCCTAACATATTAGGATTAGGCTTTGCTTGAAGTTGATAAGTATTTGAAAGATTTACGTAAGATTCATCGGATCCATTTTTTAAAATTGGTGCATATTCTAAATTATCAGTTAAAGATGAATCTTCACCAGATAAATTAGAGTTATTTTGGTCTATTATTGGAGTGTTTGGGTTTGAATTAGAATTGTTATTTTCTTGATTACTACAAGCAGATAATCCCAAAACTAAAATTATTGTGAGAAATAGTGGTAGTATTTTTTTCATAAAATCATCCTTTCAAAATTTGTTTATTACTATAAATTTGATTAACCTACACTTGTATTACGTTAACTATTCTTCTACTTTTTCTAGAAATATTTTTTTCTTGAAGGCTCCTCTTTTTTCTACTTTGTTTATTCTTACTTTTTCTAGTTCTTCCCATGTATATCCTTTTGCATCAAGTATTCCATGCAAAACTTCTAATATATCTGCCATTTCTTCTATGTTGTTGTCTTCAAGATATTCCTTTACCTCTTCTTGTAGTTTTTTGTTTAATTCCTCAAGATATTCTTCATTGCTTAATACTCGTGTTACTGGTGTTGCATTGTCATGTCCTACTATAATTTCAGGGATTTTATCCCTTACTAACTTGTTATAAATTCTCATTTTTTCCTCCTTTTTTCGAAACTTCAGCATTATTTTGCGAACATTCTTTCGTGTTTTATTGTATTATTTGATCCTTTATTTGTCAATAGAATTAATATTTATTTTCGGCAACATTAATCTTATGCCTTTTACCATGCAAAAAAGAGGCTATAAAAACCTCTTTTTACTTAACTAATTTTATTTAAGAATCTAAAATGTTATTTTGAAATTAACTCACATATCCAGTTACTATACTCTGTTGGATTTTCTATTGTTAATCCTTCTATCATTCTTGCTTGTGCATATAATATTTTAGCAAATTTCTTTAATTCTTCTCTATCACTTTCTGCCAAGTTCTTCAATTTTTCAACTATTGGATGATCTTTATTTATTTCTAGTACTGTCTTTGCTTTTACTGCATCTTCATTTCCTATTTGATTATTTATTGTTTTTGCCATTTCTATTGATAATCCACCCTCTGTTGTTAAACATACTGGATGTTTTGTTAGTCTGTTTGTGAATTTGACATCTTGTACTTCGTTCTGTAGTGCTTCCTTCATAGTATTTAACATCTCTTTGCTGTCCTCATTTAATTTCTTTAAAGCCTCTTTTTCTTCCTCTGTGCCAACATCTATATTATCTGCACATACGTTTTTAAATTTCTTTCCTTGATATTCTTGCATTACTTGTAAAGCAAATTCGTCAACATTTTCTGTTAGATATAGTATTTCGTAACCTTTTGATTGAATTGCTTCAACTTGTGGCAAGCCTTTTATTTTGTCTATTGTTTCTCCTGTTGCATAGTATATTGAGTCTTGTCCTTCTACAACTCTATCAACGTATTCTTTTAATGTTATTAATTTTTCTTTTTTTGAAGATTTGAATAGCAACAAGTCTTGTAATTTTTCTTTATTTATTCCAAAGTTCTCATAAGTTCCAAATTTTAATTGTGTGCCATATATTGCAAAGAATTTTTCATACTCTTCTCTATTTTCACTTAGCATTTTTTCTAATTCTGATTTTATCTTATTTTCAATATTTTTTGCAATTACTTTTAATTGTCTATCATGTTGTAACATCTCTCTTGAAATGTTTAATGATAAATCTTGGCTGTCTACAAGTCCTTTTACAAATCCAAAATAATCTGGCAATAAATCCGCACACTTATCCATTATTAAAACGCCATTTGAATATAATTGTAATCCTTTTTCGTATTCTTTTGTATAATAATCATATGGCAAATGATTTGGTATAAATAAAAGTGCATTATAGCTATATTGTCCTTCTACTGCAATGTGAATTACTTTTAAAGGTTTCTCCCAATCATTATATTTTGAAGTATAAAAATCTTCGTATTCTTCTTGTTTTATTTCATTCTTTTTCTTTTTCCAAAGTGGAATCATGCTATTCAAAGTTACTTCTTCTTTTTTCTCTTCATATTCGTCTTTTGAACCTTCTTTTAGTTGTTTACGAGTTACTTCCATTTTGATTGGATATCTAATATAGTCTGAATATTTTTTAATTAGTTCCCTAACTTTAAATTCATCTAGAAATTCACTATACTTATCGTCTTCCGTATCTTCTTTAATATGTAATGTTATTTCTGTTCCTATATCTTTCTTGTCACACTCATCTATTGTATATCCGTCAATTCCTTCCGAAACCCACACATGAGCCTTTTCATCATCTGGTGATTTTGTTTTTACTGTAACCTTATCACTAACCATAAATGATGAATAAAATCCTACACCAAATTGACCTATTATGTCTATGTCTTCTTTCTTCTCGTTTTCTTGTTTAAATGCTAAAGAACCACTTCTTGCAATAGTTCCTAAGTTTTCTTCTAGTTCTTTTCCAGTCATTCCGCAACCATTATCTGAAATTATGATGTTTCTGCCTTTTTCATCTAGTTTAATGTTTATTTGTAAATTACTTTGGTTTAATTCAACATCCTTTTTAGTTAATGATCTGTAGTATAACTTGTCTATTGCATCACTAGCATTTGATATAAGTTCCCTTAAAAATATTTCTTTGTTTGTATAAATCGAATTAACCATTAAATCCAATACTCTTTTTGATTCTGCTTTAAACTCTTTTTTACTCATCACATTCACTCCTATTTTATTTTTTATATTTTCATTGCAATATTTCAAAACTTTATGCTTTAATTAATATATTTTTGTAATAAGAAAAAATTTTTATTATTACAAAAATACAAATTTTAAGGGCTAGTGATAGCCAAATATCACTAGCCCTCCAGCTTCACACCACTTTTTTTCAATTAGTCACCAATTTCAATATATTTCTTTTCTGGAAGTTTCTTGCTTTCTTCAATCTTAGGTATTTCCAAATTCAAAATACCATTCTTGAATGAAGCTTTAATATCTTCACTCTTTACATCTTCGCCTACATAGAAGCTTCTTGAACAACTTCCCATATATCTTTCTCTTCTTACAAACTTGCCGTCTTCTTTTTCTTCGTGATTTGAATCAATAGATGCTTGCACTGTTAAATATCCATCTTCTACTGAAATCTTTATATTATCTTTATTATATCCTGGTAGATCAATGTCTATCAAATATTTGTCTTTCTTTTCTCTAATATCTGTCTTCATAACTTTTGTTTCATGTTCATTAAAAAATGGATCTCTAAACAAATCATTAAACAAATCAAATTCATTATTTCTTCTTGGTATCATCATCATATAAATCTCTCCCTTTCATATTAATGTGTTGACACCACATAAGTTAACACATATTATTTTTTATCTTATGCTCTCAAAAGATTCCTTTCTTTTGATTACAAACACAATTATAACTCTATTTTTAGCACTGTCAATAGTCGAGTGCTAAAATTCACATAATTTTCACATTTTTAAAAATAATACCAAAATTGGTATTATTGGTAACTGTTGATACTAATGTGTTTGTGGTGTTTTAATCACTATAGTATTTTACACTTTTCTGGAAAAAATATACTTCAGTTATGTAAAACATATTTGTGTTATTCGCTTTTTATTTTAATTCCAATATTTCTCGTTTTTCCTTGTTTTTTCTGCTTGTTTAATATATTATAATAGGTAGAAATTTATCGAAACGTAGCAACTAAGTTTTGTTTCAATATGATGTTTGGTTTTAGTAAGGAAGGTAAGTTATGAAAGAAACGCAAGAAAAGATATTTTATGATCTAACGAATCCTCAAGATTCCATCTATATGTCTGAGGCTTTTTATGGAGACCAACATATTTTTATTATTCCAGCTTGGGCAATAATTAAAAAAGATAATATTAATTATGAATTGTTAGAAAAAGCGATTAACAATCTTGTTAAACGCAATGATGTTTTGCGTACTCGTTTCTTGAAAAATGGAGATACTATGACTCAATACTTTGAGGACTATTCTCCTTTTGATGTACAAAAAATTGTTGTAAATGATATTGATGAATTAGAAGAGTTTATTAAAGGCATAACCTTTGATATTTATTCATCTACTCCTGTTAAATTTTTAATGTTCGAAAATCTTTCTGGTTATGGTGGTTTTTGCTGTATAGCCCACCATCTTATTAGTGACGCTTGGTCACATTCTATAATTTTGGAAGAAGTGCTAAAAGATTACAATTCTATGGTTTTAAACAAAGAGAATTCTTCTTATAGAACTTCATCATACAAAGACTTCATAAATTCTGAGGAAGAATACCTAAAATCAGATAAATTCAAAAAAGATAAAGAATACTGGGAAGATAAATTTAGTTCTAGTTCTGAAATTTTGTCTTTAAAAAGTAGTAATAGTTTTGAAACAGATTCAATTAGAAAATCTTTTAATCTTCCTGAAATTATATCAAAGCATTGCATTGAAAACAAAATTTCAATTTTCTCATTTTTCTATGCGATTATATCTATATACTTTTCACGCATAGAAAATACTGATGACATTATTATTGGAACACCTTATTTAAATAGAACTAATTTTAAAGAAAAAAATACACTAGGAATGTTTATTTCAACACTTCCTTTTAAGAATAAAATAGATGATAATCAGTCAATAGCTGACTATATAAAGGATATCGCTGTTCAACAAATTGGTGGACTTAGACATCAAAAATATCCATTTGCTGAACTTCAAAAGTATTACACTAAAAAATTTGGTCGTACAAGTAACCTATATGACATTTTGTTTTCATATCAAAATGCCAAAGCTGATTCTTCAAACCTAGATTTTGAATTTGAATCAAAATGGATTTTTACTAACCATCAGGTTGAATCGCTTGTAATTAATATATCTGACATAGACGGTACTAATGCACCAATTATGGATTATGATTTTCTTACATCTGTTTTTAATGAAGATGACATTTCCACATTGCACAGTAGACTAATTTACATGGCAGAGCAAATGATAACCACTCCAAATATTTTAGTAAAAGATTTAGAAATTGTCACACCTGATGAAAGAGATATTTTAATAAACAAATTCAATGACACCTCTGTTGCTTATGACAGAAATAATACAATTGCAACATTGTTCTCATCTATTGCAAAGTCACAACTTAATGACATTGCACTTGTTTTTGAAGATAAAGAACTAACATACAAAGAATTGGATGAAAAAAGTAATTATTTAGCTGACATACTAATCAAGGCTGGTGCAAAAAGAAACACATTCATAGGAGTTCTTTTTAACAGATCACTAGAAATGATAATCTCTATACTTGCTGTTTTAAAATCGGGTGCTGCTTATATGCCTATAAATCCAGATTATCCTGATGAGAGAATCGGTTACATGATTGATGATAGTAAGTGCAAACTTTTACTAAGATCTGAAGATATGACATACCATAATTCTTCACTTACTGACATAATTGTTAAATATGATGAATTATCTTCAAAAGATAATTGGGACAATATAAGCAAAGCTGACGATTTAGCCTATGTAATTTACACATCTGGTTCTACTGGAAAACCTAAGGGTGTAATGATAAGACATTATAGCATTATAAACACTCTTCTTTGGAGAAAAAGTGCTTATAACTTTGATAAAAATATATCTGTTTTGCAAATACCTTCATTCGCTTTTGATAGTTCTGTTGAAGATATTTTTACACCGCTTATCTCTGGTGCAAAACTTGTGTTAATAAATCAAAGCAATTCTAATTTTGATATATCATTAATTAGGCAACTAATCATAAAGCACAATATAAATCATATGCTAGTTGTTCCAAGCTTTTATAATGTGCTATTAAATGAAATATCAGATGTTATGACTAATTTCAAATCAGTAACAGTTGCTGGTGAAGGCTTTGCTATTGAACTTGTAAAAAAGCATTTTGAGATATTATCAAACGTTGAAATATTTAATGAATACGGTCCAACAGAAAACAGCGTTTGTACTACATTCCATAAATTTGACAAAAATGATTCAACTGTATTCATTGGAAAACCAATAAATAACTGTAGTTGCTATATATTAAATAACAACTTAAAAGTTCAACCATTCAACGTAAAAGGTGAACTTTATGTCTCTGGTCCTGGTCTTGCAAAAGGTTACATTGGTAAACAAGATTTGACGGACACAAGATTTATACCAAGTCCTTTTAAAGAAAACACATTAATGTACAAGACTGGTGATGTAGTTTCTATAAACGAAGAAGGATTAATGACATTCCATGAACGTGTTGACTATCAAGTAAAATATAACGGCTTTAGAATAAACTTAGGTGAAATTGAAAGTGCAATTTCAAAATATACAAAGAATCCAAACGTAGTTGCTCTTTTAAAGCACACAGAAAACACAGCCTCGCTTGCTGCATATATAGAAACCAAAAATAATATTGACATTAAAGAATTAAAGCAAGAGTTAAAGAAGTTTTTACCATACTACATGATTCCTCAAGAAATTGATATTGTTAAGAAATTTCCTCTAACTCCTAATGGAAAAATTGATAGAAAAGCTTTAGAGAAACTTTATATTAAGCCTAAAGACAACATCGTTGTAGCTCCTAGAAATGAATTAGATGAAAAGATATTACAAGCATGGAAAAAAGTTTTAAAGCAAGAGAATATAGGTATTGATGATAATATATTCGAACTTGGTGGCGACTCACTATCTATAATTTCAATACAATCTGTTTTATTTAAAAATGATATTAATGTAAAATCTCAAGTGCTATTTGAGAATCCTACCGTTAGAGCAATATCTGATTATATTTCAAATAGTTCAAATACTGATTTTAAAAATGATATGGAGATATTTTCACATAAGCCTGTTTTGCTTGATGATATAAACAAAAAATCTAATGAACCAACAAATATATTATTGACTGGTGCAACTGGATTTTTAGGTTCACACATACTTGCCGAAATAATTAATACATATCCTAACGTGACCTTATATTGTGTAATAAGAAACAAGCCTAACAAAAACTATAAAGATAGATTAAAAGAAATATTGCACTTTTATTTTGGTGAAAAATATGATTTACTTATAGGTGATAAAATAATTCCTATAGATGGTGACTTAGTAAGAGATAATTTAGGAATTGATGTTACATTATATAAGACTTTAATTGGCAAGATTGATTACGTCATAAATGGTGCTTCACTAGTAAAACATTTTGGAGATTACAACTTGTTCTATAACTCAAATGTTGTAACTGTAAAGAATCTTATAAAGTTTGCAAAAGAAGCAAATGCAACATTAAATCATATTTCAACAACATCTGTTTCTGGAAACTATCTAGTACAAAATGATATTGAATATGATTTTACAGAAAATGATTTTTATATAGGACAAAACTATAAAGATAATGTATATGTTAGAACAAAATTCGAAGCCGAAAACGAGATATTCAAAGCTCAAAACGAAGGACTTAAGGTCAACATATTCAGAATTGGTAATTTAATGCAACGTGTATCAGATGGAAAATTTCAAATAAACAAATTTGATAATGCATATTTTAAACGAATTTATGGCTTCATAAAACTAGGTAAATTGCCAAGCAATTTATCTAACCAAGAGTTAGAATTTACTCCAGTAGATTCTTGTGCTCGTGCAATAGTCAAGTTAATGACCTATGAAAATAAAGTATTTCACTTGTTGAATAACAACCTAATAAGCATAACTAATTTAATACATGTATTACATCACTACAATGTGACTATAGAATTTATCTCACCTGAGGATTTTCTTGAGTTCATTCATAATGAGAAAAATCACAACTACTTAGAAAACTTCATTACTGATTTAAATAATTCTAAGAACCTAAACTATGACACAAAAATAACTATTAACGATAATTTAACTCGTGAATACTTAAAGCATAATTCATTTACTTGGCCTAACATTACTAATGAGTACCTTGACTTATTTATAAAAAATATTTTGGAGGATACAAATGAAAAAGAAAAAATCTAAAATACTAAGTAAGATTTCACAGTTCTTTTCAAAGAACGCCAGATTTGCAGCATGTTTTTATTTTGCATTTACAATTTTCTTAGGAGTGCTACTTACATATTATCTTATACCTATACTTTTAAATTATGGACCAGGAACTATAAATTCTAGTTTCGATAGGGATTTTTCAAGTGGTATAACATATTTAATGCAGTACACATTGATATACCTAGCTTTAACAGCTATAGGTATTACATTTATATTACTGGAAACAAAAGACTTCAATAAAATAGATTTATTAAAGCATCAAGCGAAAACCGATAAAGATGCTCAAAAAAGATTAGATAAAATAGTTGCTAAATGTTTAACTTTACCGCAATATATATTTGCAATTATAGTTATACTACCGACAATAATAATGTCGCTTGTATTTAGATATTTAAAGTTCACATCTTTTGCAGATGTAAAGGTAATACTAATTATATTCACAATATCAACATTAACAGCTTCATTAGCGTACATATTCTTAAGAGGTGCTTTTAAATCTATCTTAATACGTTTGAATAACATGAAGAAAACTAATAAGTTAAGTTTTAACCTTACTGCAACACTAATGTTTCAAACATCATCACTTGTTTTAGTTTGCTTGTTTTATACATTTCTACTTATATATTCAAACAACATGGAAGATAAATCCCACTTGTTGAAAGAACATTACAGTTATGAAGTGTATTCATTAATTGAAACCACCTCGCCTACTTCTTTAAAAGAAGTAGAAAACATGTTAAACGGCATGGAACTAATGTCACCTAATGATGCAGTATTTATTATAGATGAAAATAATAAATTTTTAAATTTTAACAATACAGAAGTCTCCGACTTCTTTATAAAATATGCACTTGAATTATCAGCCAAGTATGACAACCATGTTTACGACTACTATGGTACAGAAAATCAAGGTATTGTGATACCTGTGGATGTTGGTGGAACATCTTTAAAAGTAGTAATTCGTTACGACCTATCAAACAAATACTTAACTAATGCACTTGCAAATATTTTTATAATACTTATCTATGCCGGCATTTCTGTGTATTTCTTTTCAAATTCTGTTTCAAAAGAAATATCACTTGTTGCTAAAAACATGAGAGAAATAGCACACGGAAATTCAAGTGAGTTAAGCAATAGACTAGCTGTTACTTCAAACGATGAAATTGGTGACCTAGTAATTGCATTTAATGAAATACAAGAATTAACAAAGCAATATATTAATACAATTCAAAACAACCAACAAATATTATTAGAACAAGAAAGACTTGCATCACTAGGACAAATGATTGGTGGAATAGCACATAACATGAAGACTCCTATAATGTCTATATCTGGTGCTGCTGAAGGTCTAACAGAACTTGTGGGAGAATATATAGCATCAATAAACAACCCACAAGTAACTCCAGAAGACCATAAAGATATTGCAAAAGATATGCTTGAATGGATTACAAAAATTAAGACTCATACATCTTATATGTCAGACATCATAACCGCAGTTAAAGGTCAAGCATCACAACTTGCAACTTCAGATTACTCAGAATTTACAGTTTATGATTTGTATAAAAAGGTAGATATATTAATAAAACATGAAATTAAAAAAGCTTTACTTACTCTTGAAGAAAATATTGAATGTGACCCTGCACTAACACTTCATGGTGATATAAACAATCTAATTCAAGTTGTAATAAATTTAATTTCAAATTCGATTCAAGCTTATCAAGGCGTACCTAATCAAAGAATATTATTTAATATCAGTGCTGACAATAAAAATGTTTACATTGTTGTACGCGACTTTGGATGTGGTATGAATGAAGAAACGAAAAATAAATTGTTTAAAGAAATGGTAACAACAAAAGGAAAAAATGGTACTGGTCTTGGATTATATATGTCGTATTCTACAATAAAAGGTAAATTTGGTGGAGACATCAGTTTTACGTCAGAAGAAAATGTAGGTACAACATTTACAATCACTATACCAATAAAATAAGGAGGTAAAAATGAGATTAAAAGATACTGTTCAGAAAAAAGATTTTAAAATACTAGTTGTTGATGATGAACAAGGAATAATAGATTCACTTGCAATATTCTTAAATCAATATAACTTGGTTGGTGAAACAGATCCACTAAAAGCGATAGAATTATTAAAAGAAGAACATTTTGATATGTTAATTCTAGACTTTTTAATGATGCCAATTCATGGTGATCAAGTAGTTGAAGAAGTAAGAAAATTTAATAAAGACTTATACATATTATTACTTACTGGTCACAAGGACTTAGCTCCTCCACTTGAAACAATAAAAAGATTAGACATTCAAGGTTACTGTGAAAAGAGTGACAAATTCGATCAAATCATATTACTTGTTGAATCTGGTTTAAAATCAGTTTCTCAAATGAGAATTATAAAAGATATAAATGAACAATTAGAACATGCTTATGATGAATTAAAAAATGCATATAGAGGCACAATGGAATCTTTACGTTTAGCAGTTGATGCAAAAGATTCTTATACCAAGAATCATTCCGATAGAGTTTCTTATTATGCTGTATTAATAGCGAAACAACTCAACTTACCTGAAGAACAAGTTGATTTAATAAGAGATGGTGGATTATTCCATGATATAGGAAAGATAGGAATTCCTGACTCTATCTTACAAAAAACATCAAAATTAACAGACGATGAATACGACGATATTAAAAATCACCCTTCAATAGGAGCACACATATTACAACCATCTAAGATATTTGACAACCTAATTCCAATGGTAAAACATCATCATGAAAGATTTGATGGTAGAGGATATCCAGCTGGTCTTGCAGGAGAAGAAATACCATATAATGCAAGAATAATTGCGGTAGCTGATTCATTTGATGCTATGACATCAGATAGAAGTTACCGTCCAAGATTTACATTAGATAAAGCTTTAGGTGAGCTTAGAAGATGTAGTGGAACACAGTTTGACCCAGCAATAGTAGATGCATTTTTAAATGTATTTGAAACTCATGATTTATCTGAAATTGAAGCTGGAGCAAACACAACGTTCAATAGAGAAAATATATAAATATCTTTAATAAAGATAACAATAAGGCCTGTGAGTATTTAAACTCACAGGCTTTCTTATTTATCATTTAAACTTTAAAATAAATATTATACGAAAATCAAAAGCTATCTATCTCTACGCTTCAATTTTTATTTAGCAACAATTGTAAATATACGTTCTGGAACATATATCTTTTTAACAATTTCTTTACCGTCTACAAACTTCTTAACCTCTTCATCATCAAGAGCAATTTTCTCAACTTCTTCGCTTGTTGCACCCTTATTTATTTTTATTACACTACGAAGTTTTCCATTTACTTGAACTGGTACTTCTACTACTGAATCTACAGTTTTTTCTTCATCACATTCTGGCCATGTAGTTTGATATAATCTTCCTTCAAATCCAGCTCCCTCCCACATTTCTTCAGTTATATGTGGAGCCACTGGGTTTAACAAAGTAATGAAAGTTTTAAGTTCTGCTTTGTTTATCTTTCCAACTTTATACACTTCATTAATAAGTTCCATCATGCTGGCTATAGCAGTGTTAAATTTCATTTTTTCATAATCATTAGATACTTTCTTAATGGTCTTGTGCATTATTGATTCAAGCTCTTTTGAGTATTCATCTCCATCAATCAAGATATCCATTAAATTATATACTCTTTCCAAAAATCTGTAACAACCTTTTACACTCTTCTCAGACCATGGTGCAGCTTGATCAAATGCACCCATAAACATTTCATACATTCTTAAAGTATCTGCTCCATATTGTGCAATCATATCATCTGGATTTATAACATTTCCTCTAGATTTAGACATCTTCTCGCCATTTGCACCCAATATCATACCATGCGCAGTTCTCTTTTTATATGGTTCATTCGTTGGTACAACTCCTATATCGTATAAGAATTTATGCCAGAATCTTGAATATAGCAAATGAAGTGTTGTGTGCTCCATTCCACCATTGTACCAATCAACTGGTAGCCAATATTTCAAAAGTTCTTTATCAGCAATTTCTTTATCATTGTGTGGATCGATATATCTTAAGAAATACCATGACGAACCAGCCCAGTTAGGCATTGTATCAGTTTCTCTCGTAGCCTTTCCACCACAATGAGGACAAGTTGTATTAACCCAGTCAGTTAAATTTGCAAGAGGAGATTCACCATTATCTGTTGGTTCATAACTATCTGTATATGGAAGTTCTAATGGCAAAGATTCTTCTGGAAGTGGAACCCAACCACACTTATCGCAATGAACCATTGGGATTGGCTCTCCCCAATATCTTTGTCTTGAGAATACCCAATCACGAAGTTTAAAATTAGTTTTAGCCTTTCCTATTCCTTTCTCCTCAAGATATTTTATCATAGTATCAATAGCCTTCTTAACTTCAATTCCATCTAAGAATCCAGAATTTATCATAACTCCAGTATCTGTATTTGTATTAGGAGCCTCATTTACATCTCCTTCACCACTAATTACTTGAATTATAGGCATATTAAATTTTTTAGCAAAAGCCCAATCTCTATCATCATGAGCAGGAACAGCCATAATTGCTCCAGTTCCATAAGAAGCAAGTACATAGTCAGAAATCCATATAGGAATTTCATTTCCATTAACAGGATTAATTGCTTTTACACCTTTAAGCATAACGCCTGTCTTATCTTTATTCATTTCAGTTCTTTCAAACTCGCTCTTTTTAGCAGCTTCTTTTTGATATGCTTTTACTTCATCAATATTCTCAATGTTTAATTTTTCAAGAATCTTATGCTCTGGCGAAACTACCATATATGTAGCACCAAACAATGTGTCTGGTCTAGTTGTAAACACTATTAATTCTTCGTCAGTTCCAGCCACTTTAAATTTAACTTCAGCACCTTTAGATTTTCCAATCCAATTTCTCTGTTGAATTTTAACTTTATCTATAAAGTCTGTTTCGTCCAAATCATCATATAGTCTTTCAGCATATTCAGTAATTTTCAACATCCATTGACTCTTAACTTTTTGAACAACTTCTCCACCACATCTTTCACAAACGCCGTTTACGACCTCTTCATTTGCAAGTCCAACTTTACAACTTGTACAGAAGTTTATTGGAATCTCTGCCTTATAAGCAAGTCCATGTTTGTACATCTGTAAGAATATCCATTGCGTCCATTTATAATAGCTTGGGTCTGTAGTATTTATCTCTCTATCCCAATCAAATGAAAATCCAATCTTTTTAAGTTGCTCCCTAAAATGATCAACATTTTGCTTTGTAACTATTGATGGATGAATTTTATTTTTTATAGCATAATTTTCAGTTGGAAGTCCAAAAGCATCCCAACCAATTGGATAAAGCACATTATAGCCTTCCATTCTTCTTTTTCTTGAAATTATATCAATTGCAGTATTACTCTTTGGATGACCAACATGAAGACCATTTCCTGATGGATATGGAAACTCAATTAATCCATAAAACTTAGGCTTTGTAAAGTCATTCTTCGCCTTAAAAGCCCCTTCTTTTTCCCATATATCTTGCCATTTCTTTTCAATTTCAGAAAATTTATAATCCATATAAACCCTTCTTTCGTCGTCATATCGCCTATTTTTCGGCAATTTCATTTAAAAATTATACTACACATACCCATAAAAATCAACATAAGAAAGCTGAAAATCTTTGTTTTTCAGTCTTTCGACACTCAAGATATTTCGGCTAAAAAGAAAAAAATCACTCTTATTAATTATATTCTTTTATACAATTTGAAAGAAAATTAACACACAAATTGTTGTAAAATCTTTCATCTCACTGTTGCACAAGAAAGATGAAAATCTTCGATTCTCATTCTTTCGTCCCTCGAGAGTTTTCGACCGAAAGAAAGAAAATCTCTC
>ENA-ORSL01002202-ORSL01002202.1-human-gut-metagenome-genome-assembly--contig:-NODE-2202-length-14499-cov-3.040363_pt1 | contig 14499 bp, 15 predicted proteins | sample MGYA00242190_ERZ509157 | MGnify/ENA primary metagenome ERZ509157 (study PRJEB26280, sample SAMEA2338664) | human gut metagenome | biome: human gut; feature: human-associated habitat; material: faeces...
GGTGGAAAGCAATATGATCGTCCCGGCCTTTTTGATGAACGACCAGCCGCGCTCCCACATGGAGCGGAAAGCGGCTCCCGGAGTCGGCCAGTGGTAGGCCGGAAGCTCCATTACAAAGGGGGCAGGGTCTCCGGCAAACATTCTGGTTTTTTTCAGCATGATGCCCGAAACAATAATAGCCGCCATGCCGATAAAATATGCCGAGGTAGACACCCATGCCTGAGCAGACTCGCTGGCGAAAATAGCACCGGCCATCATGGCGATGAAGGGCACCTTTGCTCCGCAGGGAATAAAGGTAGTAGTCATGATAGTCATTCGGCGATCGCGCTCGTTTTCAATTGTCCTCGATGCCATGACACCGGGAACTCCGCAGCCTACGCCTATAAGCATCGGGATAAAGGATTTGCCGGAAAGACCGAACTTGCGGAACACTCGGTCGAGCACGAATGCAATACGTGACATGTAACCGCACGCCTCAAGCAGTGCCAGCAACAAAAACAGCACCAGCATCTGGGGCACAAATCCGAGCACCGCACCAACGCCGGCAACGATACCGTCAAGAATAAGTCCGCTCAGCCATTCGGGACATACGGGATTGTCCGAATCAACTCTCAGCGCGTTGCCGATCAGGACCGGAACACCGGGCACCCAGACACCATAATCGGAGGGGTCGGGAGCCGCGAAACCATCCTCTCCGCGGTCAGCAAAGTACTGCACCGCATCAAGGAATGTTGTCTGTATAACAGACTTGTTTTCCTTCTCGTCCTCGGGAATTTCCGAATAATAAACCCTGAATGTGCTTATTATCAGATTTTCCTCGTCCTCAATGCCGATATCGGCAGAGGTCACACCCGACGCGGGCTTGAAGCTGCTTATATCTTCAAGCGCCGTGGCAGAGTCAAAGTCATCGGATTCGGGGTCGATTTCAACAAATGCATTGATAGCATTCAGCGCGTCGCCGTACTCATCGGCGGCCTCGGTGTAAGCCTTGGAGCCTATGCCGAACAGGTGCCAGCCGTCGCCGAATAAGCCGTCATTGGCCCAGTCGGTTGCCCAGCTTCCGACAGTGACCATAGAAATATAGTACACAAGAAACATGACGACAGCAAAAATTGGCAGACCCAAATAACGGTTGGTGACAATTTTATCTATCTTGTCGGAGGTAGTCAGCCCGTCGGTGTTCTTCTTTTTGTAGCAGGCTTTGATTATTGAAGCTATGTAAATATACCGCTCGTTGGTAATGATCGACTCGGAATCGTCGTCAAGCTCGCGCTCGGCTGCCTTGATGTCGGCCTCAATGTGTGCCTTGACCTCGGCAGACAGACTCAGCTTTTCAAGCACCTTGTCGTCACGCTCGAAGATTTTGATCGCGTACCAGCGCTGCTGTTCCTCGGGCAGGTCGTGGACGGCCGCCTCTTCAATGTGGGCGATGGCATGCTCAACGCACCCGGAAAAGCTATGCTGCGGAACGGTTTTAGTGTTCTTCGCCGCTTCAATTGCGGCCTCAGCGGCCTCTGTTATGCCGGTCTGCCGCAACGCTGAGATCTCGATGATCTTGCACCCCAGCTGACGCGATAGCTCGGCGGTGTTGATACTGTCTCCGTTTTTTCTGACTAGATCCATCATGTTGATCGCGATGACGACCGGTATTCCCAGCTCAACGAGTTGAGTGGTCAGATACAGGTTGCGCTCAAGGTTGGTGCCATCGATGATGTTGAGGATGGCGTCAGGGCGCTCGCCTATCAGATAGTTTCTTGCAACTACCTCCTCAAGTGTGTAGGGGGACAGCGAATAGATTCCGGGGAGGTCGGTGATGATGACGCCGTCATGCTTTTTCAGCCTTCCCTCTTTTTTTTCGACCGTAACGCCCGGCCAGTTTCCCACAAACTGATTTGAACCGGTCAGTGCGTTGAACAGTGTGGTTTTACCGCTGTTTGGGTTGCCCGCAAGGGCAATTCTGATATCCATGTCCGAAATTCTCTCCTTTTCAGTTAGACAATGCTAACCAATTGCCTTGAAATAACGGGGACACTTCCCCGGGCAAATGCTGTAAGCTCACTCCACCTCGATCATATCGGCGTCGGCCTTGCGAAGTGACAGCTCATATCCTCTCACCGTGACCTCTATCGGATCTCCCAGCGGGGCAACCTTGCGTATATATACCTCTGTACCGCGTGTTATACCCATGTCCATGATACGGCGTCGGACCGCACCTTCTCCGGTGAGTCTGACTACTTTAACTGTTTGTCCAATCTTTGCCGACTTAAGAGTTCCCATGCTTGTATTTCCTCCTGAAATTAATCACACCATTATGCGTCCGGCCATTTCTCCGCTGATTGCCACACGCGCTTGCTTTACGTTTACTATAACGTTGTTTCCGAGCGTGTTGACAATGGTGACGTTTCCACCGACCACAAAACCCAGATTTGCAAGATGTTGTCTTACTTCGGGGCTTCCGCCGATTTTCTTGATTATCAGCGGTTGTCCCGCCTGTGCCAGACAAAGCGGAATCATTTTGCACCTCGATTCTCGGTTAGTTGGCGCTAACCGCAGGACTTGAAAATTGATTGGCCAAAGGCCAATCGTCATTGAAATGAGTTAGCATCGGCTAACTTGGTTATATGATACAACTCAAATCGTGCATTGTCAAGAGATTTTTTGCAAAAAATGGCGTTTGGGAACAATTTCAGCGTCTTCGACAATTGAGTTAGCACAAGCTAACATATGCGGTGTACAATTTAAACAAACAAAAATCGGTACCACACTCTTGAAATGCGGCAAAAAATGTGCTACAATGATATTAACCAGTTAGCCAAGGAGGGTTCAATATGCGTTTACAGGAATCGGGAGAAATGTATCTTGAAACGATTTATATCCTGTCCTGCCGTCAGAGCACAGTACGTTCGCTTGATGTGGCCGAATATATGGGCTTTTCCAAGCCCAGTATAAGCCGCGCCATGTCTCTGCTCAAAGAAGGCGGCCTTATCGTTATGGACAAGGAAGGCCTTATTACGCTGACCCCTGCCGGACACGACATTGCCGCTAAAATGCTCACAGAGTTTCTCACACGCCTCGGTGTCGACGGGCAGACTGCCGTCGCCGACGCCTGCAAGATCGAGCATGACATAAGCGACGAGTCGTTCGAGGCAATAAAGGCGCATGTCAACCGCCAGAAAAACGAATAAGCGCGGTGCGCTTTATACAAATAACCCGGGTTCCGGCAAAATTGCCGGAACCCGGGTGAGTTTTGGGGGTATATTGTATTTTTATCGCCGGTTGTTTTTGTTTGTTGTATTCCGGCTGCAGGTAATGTGCCGTGGCCGGACGTTGCGATTGGTATCTTTCAGCCGCCGAGGTATGCTGCTTTGACCGAGTCGCTGTGTATCAGCTCGTCACCCGTGCCGCTGAGCACTATGCGCCCGTTTTCAAGCACATATGCGCGGTCGGATATCGACAAAGATTTTTTTGCGTTCTGCTCGACAAGCAATATTGTGGTTCCCGTTTCATGGAAGTGCTTGATAATATCAAACACCTGGTCGACCAGCAGAGGTGACAGGCCCATGGACGGCTCATCGAGCATCAGCAGCTTGGGGTGACTCATCATGGCCCGCCCCATAGCCAGCATCTGCTGCTCGCCGCCCGACAGTGTACCGGCCTCCTGTGAGCGACGCTCGCCAAGTCGGGGGAAGATGGTGTAAATATTCTCAATATCCGTTTTGATCCTGGCCTTGTCGCGCTCCGAAAACGCGCCCATGACCAGATTTTCGTATACCGTCAGCTCGGCAAACACGCGACGTCCCTCCGGGACCTGCGCCATGCCCAGCCGCACTATTTTGTGCGTCGGCATACCGAAAATATTGTGTCCGTCGTAATTGATCGTGCCGGAACGCGGGTGGATAAGCCCCATGATGCTCTGCATTGTGGTGGTTTTTCCGGCGCCGTTGGCTCCTATAAGCGTGACTATCTCGCCTTGATTGACCTCAAAGCTGATGCCGCGTATGGCCTGTATTACGCCGTAAAAGACCTGTAAGTCCTTGACTTCAAGAAGTGCCATATCCGTGCCGCCTCCTCAGTTTCCGATGTAGGCCTTAATGACCTCGGGATCATTCAACGCCTGTTCCGCCGTCCCCTGGGACAGCACCGTGCCGAAGTTCAGCACCGTTATTTCATCACACAGCCCGGCAACAAACTTCATGTCGTGCTCAATGAGCAGTATGGTCATGTCGAAATTGTCACGAATGAAGCGAATGGTATTCATAAGCTCTTCTGTCTCATTCGGGTTCATGCCTGCGGCCGGCTCGTCAAGCAACAGTAGCTTGGGACGTGTTGCCAGTGCGCGGGCAATTTCCAGCTTGCGCTGCTTACCGTAGGGCAGGTTGCAAGCCAGATTGTTGCGCTCTTCAAGCAGACCGAATATGTCAAGCAGCTGTTTTGCATGGTCTCGCATGGCCTTTTCTACCTTGAAGTGGCGCGGCAGGCGAAGCATACTGTCGAGCAGTGAGCATTTGTATTCCGGCTGATTTGACAAGCCCACCATAACATTGCGCACCACCGTCATGTTGTTGAACAGTCTGATGTTCTGGAAGGTACGAGCGATGCCGCGGTGGTTTATCGCCTCTTGGTGCAGTCCGCGCAGCGATGTGCCGCACAGCTTGAAATCGCCCTCGGTGGGCATATAAACACCCGTCAGCAGATTGAATATGGTGGTCTTTCCGGCACCGTTGGGACCGATAAGACCGTAAATTTCGTTTTTCTTTATTTTAAGGTTTACATGTTGTACTGCTTTGAGTCCGCCGAAGCATATGCCCAGGTTTTCGGTTTCAAGTACATATTCAGACATTACTTTTTACCCTCCTTGTCACCTGAGCTGCGCTGCGGCGCGTATTCGTCCTCCACCTTGATGTCGACGGACAGTAACTCGTCCATTTTGATCTTGGTGGGGATGCGGTCCCACTCGGCCGAGTCGTCCCGGACACGGGCGGGATCTGTGCGCGATTTGAACAGCTTGTCAAACAGCGCTTTGAGGTTGTATTTCTCGCGGAAGGCGCGCAGTGCGGGCGCATTTTTATATATGACCAGCACGATGAGTATAAGCGCGTACACCATATCTTTAAGAACAGCCATGTCACCGGTGAGGACAGTGCGCAGCTTTTCGTTGAGTATGGTGATAAGTGTTGCGGCGATAATGGAGCCGTTGATGTTGCCCATGCCGCCCAGCACCACCATGACAAGTATCTCGATCGAGTAGTTATACCCGAACTTGACAGCCTGAACAGTTGAGTTTGTGTAGCTGTACATGACACCCGCAATACCCGCAAAGAAGGAGGACACCATAAAGGCGACCAGCTTGTATTTTGTCACCTGTATACCGGTTGCGCGGGCGGCGATTTCGTTGTCACGTATGGCTGTTATGGCTCGGCCGTGCTTGCTGCGCATAAGATTCTGGATCACGAACAGCGTCACCAGCACCAGAATAAAGCCGATAATGAAAAACGTTTTACCGGGGTAGCGCGGGGTGGACAGGCCGAGGTTGCCGCCGAAGGTTTTTGACTGCTGGAACAGCACCTTGACAATTTCTCCGAATGCCAGCGTAACTATGGCGAGGTAGTCGCCCTTGAGCCGCAGCGCCGGCAGACCTATGATAAATCCGCAGACCGTAGCGGTGATACCGCCGACCAGCAGCGAAACTATGAGTGCGGGTATGCCGTTGCCCATGGCATTGACCAGAAGGACAGATATTTTACCTCCGAGGTAAGCACCGACGCACATAAAGCCGGCATGTCCCAGCGAAAGCTCGCCGAGAAAGCCAACCACCAGGCACAGCGACACTGCCAGCACAATATTTATGGAGATCTTCTCGAGAATTATGGTTGTGGACGTTTTAAGCACGTCCGTATAGACCAGAATGGCAAAGACCACGGTGAGAACCGCGATAACGATATAATTGCCGTAACGTTTAATTAATTTACTCATTATACCTTACACCTTCTCCCGTCGTTTTTTACCCATAAGGCCCGTGGGTCTTACCAGCAATATCACAATAAGAATGAAAAATTCGATAGCGTCCTTATAGGGGGCGATGACCGGAATGGAGTCACACACGCTCTCGATAAGACCGAGCAGCAGACTGCCCACCATGGCTCCGGGAATCGACCCGATACCGCCGATAACCGCCGCGGTAAATGCCTTGATACCGGGCATGGCACCAAACGTGTTGGTAATGTACGGCGACTGAAGCAGATAGAACAGTCCTGCCAGCGCGGCAAGCGCCGAACCGATCGCAAATGTTATGGTGATAATACTGTTTACATTGATACCCATAAGCTGTGCGGCACCCTTATCCTCGGATACGGCGATCATGGCGCGGCCGGTCTTGCTGTATTTGACAAACAGGTTGAGCGCTACCATGACCAACACCGTCACAGCTAATGTAATGATAGTGGAATATTTAATGCTCAGCGCACCGAGCGTGATCTTGCCAAGCTCGGGTACTGATACGCGGCGCGCGGCCGAGCCGAAAATGATCTGCGCCAGGCTCTGAAGCAGATAACTGACGCCGATAGCCGTGATAAGCACCGCAAGAGGTGACGCGCCCCGAAGCGGCTTGTAGGCCACCTTCTCGACCGTAACACCCAGCAGGGTGCACACCGCGACCGCTATCAGCGCCGCCGCGAAAATAAACATGGGACTTCCGTTCAGTGCGCAGGTGACGCACAGCGTGTAACCGCCGACCATGATAATATCGCCGTGGGCAAAGTTCAGCATTTTTGCGATGCCGTACACCATAGTGTAGCCCAAGGCGATCATAGCGTAGATGGCACCTACGTTAAGCCCGTTTATCAGTATTTCAATAATCTTCATTATATAATATAACCCCAAATAACTCAGTCAGGGCACACACGGGGACCGGTTAAAGTCCCCGCACATGCCGTACAAAAAACGTAAATGTCAGATATTATTGCTTGCTGTCAGCCTCTTTTACGACATAGACCAGAGCGGATTTGTTAACGAAGCCGCTGGACTCCCACTTGATGTTGGAACCGGTGACACCGGGAGTGGTGTATTCAAAGCCGCCGTTGAATATTTCGCGAAGGACGTCGCACATGTCGCTCGGAGAGGTGGTGACGCTTATCTTATCGCCGGCCTTGAGCATGGCGTTGTACAGCGCGTAAATGCAGTCGTAAGCCGAAGCACCGAACTGGTTCAGCGTTTCGGTGCCGTACTTCTCGGTGTACTTCTTGATAAACTCAGCCGAGGCACCTTCGGTAGCCTTGGAGTTGAAGTGCGACAGGAAGGATACCTGCTGCGGGATCTTGGTGATATCAAAGCCTTCAACGCTGGTGTCGATACCGTCAAGGCCGTCACAGCCGTAGTAAACCGCATCGGCGGCCACATCGTTCTTAGCCTCGTCCATGAACTGAGCCGCGGGAGCCGAGTAAATGGGCATGAATATGAACTTGCAGTTCTTCAGTGTGTCGATCTGAGCCTGGAAGGAAGCGACAACGTCGCCCGAGAAACTGGCCTCGACAACGGTAATGCTCGAATCAAGAGAAGCCTTGAATTTCTCGCGGATACCGGTGGAGTAGGGGTCATCGGAGCGGTACAGCATACCGATAGTCTGGCCGGCGTAGTTTTGGTTAACGTAGTTGGCAGCCGCAACGCCCTGGTTGGCATCTGCAAAGCACATCTGATAAGCGTTGTCATACTCGACCACCGCGTCTGCGGAAGCGGAGGGGGTCAGGAAGAACAGGTTGTCGTTCTTGGACAGTGTCTTGAACTCAAGGCAGGGAGCGGAGGTAACGCAGCCGAGGGAAACCTGCATACCGGCCTCATACATTGTAGTATAGTTGGTGTTGACGTTTTCAGCCTTATGAGCGTCGTCCATCATGACGAACTCGATCATAACGCCGTTGATGCCGCCTTTGGCGTTGATTTCATCAACAGCCATCTGAGCACCATTCTTGACGGCAATGCCGTACACCGCAGCGCCGCCGGTCAGCGGGCCGGAGGCACCGATATAATACTTTGTGTTGTTGGCCGCGTAGTTTTTCTTGCCGCTCTGAGTGTTGTTGCATGCTGCGAGGCAGGCAACTATCATGAGCAACGCAAGAACGAGGGAAAATACTTTTGCTGTGGTTTTCATGGTAAATGTTCTCCTTTGAAAATGAAATTAATATCAGGCATCGGAGACCCGGTGCATAATAACATAAATAAATTTAACCGCCTTGCCCGACATATGGGTAAGGCGGTTAATATTGTTTACATGTCAATTAATTAACATGCCAGCAAATCAACTTCATATGTGCCTTACCCTGCCGCGGTACTGTAATTCGTACATTTACAAACAGTACAAGCAGTACAAGTACGACTGATACTACAGACAGCATACCAATAATGCCCGCAAATACGGATACAAGGAAGATAAAAGCAAAGAAAGACACTGCAAGGGCAGTGTCTTTTACACAGTTATGCATTTTTGCGTGCTTTGCGGTTGCAGGACATGCGGAAAAAGCCATATCCGAAAACATAGCTGAACGTGTATTTTTGGTTGTTCCGGCTGTGAAGTACATGTTCTATTTCCTCCGTCCTTTGAATTGATTTGTTAAATTCTATCACACAGACGCCCCCTGTGTCAATAACTATTTTTGATAAAATTTGAATCAAACTTGACAACTCAATTGTATTTTTATACAAAACAGCCGTATACATACGTTTTCAGATCCCGTGTGTGCGGGAAATTTGCGAAAAGCGCTTGATATTGATGCCATATGTGTGTTAAAATAGACATATTCCCAAAGGAGGTGCTTACGGTGTCCTTAGTACCGGATCTGCGGCTCGGCAGCTATACCGATCTGACATCTGACATTCTTGCCGGGTATGGCGTCCGCGCCCTGCTCATCGACATAGACAATACTTTAGCCCCCTACGAACAGCCGCTGCCGGATGACCGTCACCGGGAATGGTTTGCATCGCTCTCAGCGGCAGGCATACGCTGCGCGCTGATCTCCAACAATAAGCCCGACCGTGTTCAGCTCTTCAATGCTTCGCTCGGCCTGCCGGCATATGCCGACTGCGGCAAGCCGCGGCGCAAGTATCTGCGTATTGCGCTGGAGGAGCTGGGCGTTGCACCGGCCGATGCCGCTGTGCTCGGAGACCAGATATTCACCGATTGCCTGTCGGCGCGCCGCATGGGTATGAAGGCATTTATAGTTCCGCCGATACACGACAAACGCACGCTGTTTTTCCGTTTCAAACGGGCACTTGAAAAGCCGTTCATACGGGCTTATGACCGCCGTCACGGCACAGCAGCGCACAAACAGTCAAAATGAAATGCGGACAGTACCGCACAAAATTTATTTATAGAAGGATAAAATTATGTGTAAACCAACCTTCGGCCCCGGCGGCAACGGCGACTGGTTCCGTCGGGACGGCATGAAATCCCCGCTTCAGACACCCGGCTGGCTTGAGCGCGTGGGACTGGACTCGTTTGAGTATGAGGCTACGCGCGGAGTTTCGGCCGGAGAGGACGCACTGCGGGCACTCGGCGACAAGGCGCGTGAGCACGGCATACACATGTCACTGCACACGCCATACTATATCTCGCTGTCCGGCACCGACCCGTCCACGCGACTCAAGAGTATAGATTATATTGAAAAATCGCTTTGGGCAGCTGACCTTATCGGCGCACGCACCATAGTGATACACAGCGGCAGTGCCGGAAAGATACCGCGCGAGGAGGCCATGCGGCTGTCCTGCGACACGCTGTACAAGCTGATCGAGGCGCTTGACGGACGTTATCCCGATATCCGCCTTGGCATTGAAACCATGGGTAAGCTGAACCAGCTGGGTGACCTCGGAGAGGTGCTTGAGCAGTGCGCGGTGGACGAGCGGTTTGTTCCGGTGGTGGATTTCGGACATCTCAATTGCCGCGAGGCCGGCAATGCCTTTCCCGATATCGACAGTTACCGGCGTGTTTTCGACCGCATTGCCGCCGCACGCGGCGACGAGGTCGCAAAGTCTTTGCACTGCCATTTTTCAAAGATCGAGTACACCTCAGCGGGCGAAAAGCGTCATGTCACCTTTGAGCAGAGCGGCGGCTACGGCCCCGAATTCGAGCCGCTTGCAGAGGCCATACGGCTGGAGGGAGTCTCACCCAACATTATCTGCGAGTCGGCCGGAACGCAGGCCGAGGACGCACTTGCCATGAAAAATATTTTCTACAGAAAGGCATAAATACCATGACTCATCTCGAAAAGCTGCTTAAATATCTGTCCGGTGCCGACACCGACGCCGTGATCGTCACCTCTGAAGTCAACCAGCGTTATCTCTCGGGCTTCCCGTTCACCGACGGTTACCTGCTGATAATGCCGGAAAAATCCTACCTTGTGACTGACTTCCGCTATACTGAAGCCGCCCGTGCCAAAGCCGATCCGGGATTGGAAGTCGTAGCTCCCGGCAACATGCTCGGCTTTATGGCCGAAAAGCTGGCAGAGTACGGGGCCGCAAGCTATTGCTTTGAGGAGGCGACATTGTCCTGTGCCGGACTGGAGCGCATGAGACGCGCGATCCCCGATGCCGAGGCGGTGTCGGGCGCGTCTGCCGTGATAGACGGCCTGCGCGAGTTCAAGGACGAAAAAGAGCTTAACGCCATCTCACGCGCCCAGGACATTGCCGACGCGGCATTTGTCCACATTCTTGACTTTATCAAGCCCGATATGACCGAGCTTGAGGTAGCGCTCGAGCTTGAATTCTTTATGCGCCGCAACGGTGCAGAGGCCGCAGCCTTTGATACCATCGCAGTGTCGGGCACAGCATCATCCATGCCGCACGGAGTTCCGCGTCCCGTAAAGCTGGAGCGCGGCTTTCTTACCATGGACTACGGCGCCCGCGTCGACGGATACTGCTCGGATATGACGCGTACTGTAGTCATCGGCAGGGCCGACGCCGACATGAAGAAGCTGTACAACACTGTACTGTCGGCACAGCTTGCCGGGCTTGAAGCCGTCCGAGAAGGGGCAGACTGTCGCGGAGTCGATAAAGTCGCGCGCGATATAATCTACGGTGCAGGCTACGAGGGCTGCTTCGGCCACGGACTCGGCCACGGCGTCGGAATGTATATTCACGAGGCTCCCCGCCTCTCCCCCGGAGCGCGCGAGGGTGAAAAGCTGGTCACGGGCCAGATCGTCACGGTAGAGCCGGGAATTTATATTGAAGGAAAATACGGTTGCCGCATAGAGGACATGGTTTGCGTCAGGCAGGACGGAGCGCACAATTTCGCGCACAGTCCCAAGGAACTGATAGAGCTGTTCTGAGAGTTTCGCAGGATGTTGACAAAATCATACATGTGATGTATAATAAAACAGGATTTTGATACCAACGGAGGCTACTATGAAGAAACATATACTCAGATGGCTGTCGGCGGCGATCGCGGCTTTGATGCTGATTGCTCCCGCAACTGTACTACCAGCCACGGCTGAGGCCGTTGAGGTGACAACTCACGCGTTGCCCGCCGGCGATGCGGAGTTGCTTGTCGGCTATCCCCTGCCTGACGCAACCGCAGTATCGGACGGATTTGTCACCGGTCAGCTTCCGGTGCTGTATTCCGACGGTCAGAAGCTCGGAAATACGGATTTCTGCTATTCCCGCCTCAGTTCGGATGAGCAGAAAATGTACTGCGCACTTGACGATATGATGTTGCAGTACGTGGCAGGCGAGGATTTTCGGGACAAGGACTATTCCGACTCCGATCATGTCATGCTTACCGCTGTGTGCAACGGGATTTCGCTTTCTACAGACGAGCTGAAGCTTGTCCTGTCGGCGTATCTTTACGATAACCCTCAGTATTATTGGGTGAGCAACAGCTTCGGCTACAGCGTCGGTACCAACAGCGCACTGCAGCTGTTGGTGGATCCGTATTTTTACGAAGCCGTAGCGCGTGCCGCGGCCAACTATGCAATTTCCGCGACCGAGAGCATATGGCTGGCCGAGCTTGACAAATACGATTCGGATTACGATAAGGTCCGCGTGCTTCACAATATTATCTGCGAGAAAACAGACTACGCTTACAACTCATCCGGCCAGCCGGAAACCGCAAAATGGGCGCACAGCATATACGGTGTGCTTGGCGGCATGGGCGCTGTCTGCGACGGCTATTCAAAGACATTTCAGTACCTGCTCAACAAGCAGGGCATTGATACCGCCTGCATAGCGGGTACTGCATATTCAGCCGGAGGAACATCGCTGGGCGGTCACTCGTGGAATGCGGTCAGGCTGGACGGAAGCTACTATACTATCGACGTCACCTGGGACGACATCGGAGATGTATCCGAATTTGACAAATCCAAATTCGGTTATTGCATTTACGACTATTTCTGCACTCAGTACAGCGCGTTTTCAACAACGCATAAGCCATACTCCACTACGGGTATAGGCTGCTATGTCACGCTTAGCAGTGACACGTTTTCAGATAGCACCGATCATGAATACTACCGTGTATACAACGGCTACATGGAGGGCGTAACACAGGAGAAGCTTGGCACATTTGCCGGCGCGACAGCCGCCCTGACAGCCTGATCTTCATAGCAAGTTCGTCACAAGATATGTTCGGAATGTTACTGACATGTCTGGGTTCGGATGAAAGTATCCGCCTGTCATCGGATCTGTATGGCTATGTAATGATAGTCCGCCGCGAACGTTTGCACGCTGATGTGCCCGCCGCGCCGGAGTTTATGTCGGCGACTCCGTCGTCGGTAACGCTCAGGAGTACGGAAGGCTACGAATACAGTCTTGATAAAACGGCGTGGCAGACTTCGCCTACCTTCACGGGTCTGACCGCCGGACAAACGGTCAGGCTGTACCAGCGTGTTGCGCGCGGCAGCGATAACTACGCAAGCGAGGCATCGGAGGCGCTGGAATTTGTTGTTCCCACTGCCGATATTGCGGCACCTGCGCTTATTTCGGCAACGCCCATGCTCGGAAGCAACATAAGCATGCTGTTTGACGTCGACAAGAGCAGCGTTGAAAACTACCAAAATGTGAGTATGCTTGTCAGCTTCCGCGGAGAGGACATATTGCTCAAGGATTATGTAGATCTGTCGTCTTCCGGCGTTGACTCGCTGAGATTCTGCTTTGACGGAATTGTCGCCAAAACTATGGCGGACAGCATCACGGCGGTGGCGGTTTGCGAGCTCGGAGAGAGCGTGTATTACGGCTCACCGATACAACTCAGCATCAAGGACTACTGCATGTTCCAGCTTAACAACAGCACCGACAGCAAGCTGAGAACGCTGTGCGCCGATTTGTTGAATTACGGTGCGGCATCGCAGAAATATTTCAAATACAACACCGAAGCTCTTGCCAATGCGGATATGACATCCGAGCATCAGGCATTTGCAACGTCCGCAGAGCCGGTGCTCACATCGCGGCTTGCTCTTATGACCGAGCTTGAGTCACCCAAGGTCAGCTTTGTTTCGGCAATGCTCAATCTTCGGAATTCTGTTGGTGTGGCTTGCGTTTTCAGGAGTGAGGTCGATGTCGGTCTGTTGTCGTTCGAAATATGGATCGACAGCGACAACGACAGTATCAAGGACGAAGCTGAGGTCCAGACGATCGCCGCCGGCTCGGTTGCTTTTGAGGATTACAACCTTGGTGGCGAGGACTGCAAGCTGCTGTACATAGACGGTATTGCCGCCGGCTGCATGCGTTCGGATATCTACGTTACCGCGTATGCGGGCGAAGAAGCGGTGAGCCGTCAGTTGAGATACAGCATTGAATCATATGCGGCGGCGATGTCGGGCAAGTCAGGTACGCTGGCCGAGCTATGCAAGGCTCTGATGAAATACTCCGATGCCGTACTGGCATATTCCGGAAACTGATCTTGGAGGGGCAACATGAAAGAAACATACGATAAACCGATCGCGGAAATAATTCAGCTCAATCCGAAGGACGTTATTACAATCTCGGGTGAAAACAATTTGACCGAGCCGCATACATTCAATTTTTAGTATTTAACCTATCCCGGGTTGAAGTGGCTTCAGGTTAAAGCAAGCCAAAATATTTTGGCTTATATACTTTCTGCCCACTCCGCGGGCATCCGAAGCAGGGGGATCCGATGCGAAAGCATGGGGTCCCCCCTTGGTACGTTATTTTCGTACTTTCCGGCGCGTATCGATAAAGTACATTATTATCGTCCTGAAAGACAATGGATATATCCCACAAAAAACCATTACTCAAAACAGCTGCCGACGTCCAACGGCAAAAAAGCAAGCCCACCGTAACCCGGTGGGCTTTTAGATAAATCAAGTATGCTACGAAAGTAAATCCAGGAGCTGCCTGTCACAGTGCCGCAAATATTTCACTTCCCCGGCGTCTGATCCAACGGTGTATGAGCAGTGCTATAGCCGATGTGAGCACAGTGAACCCGGCCAGGTAATAGCCCGAGAAGTCAGCCATTACGATACCCAGGACAACAAGCAGAATGGTGTAGATCCAGCCGACCAG
>ENA-ORSL01002207-ORSL01002207.1-human-gut-metagenome-genome-assembly--contig:-NODE-2207-length-14486-cov-2.909292_pt1 | contig 14486 bp, 11 predicted proteins | sample MGYA00242190_ERZ509157 | MGnify/ENA primary metagenome ERZ509157 (study PRJEB26280, sample SAMEA2338664) | human gut metagenome | biome: human gut; feature: human-associated habitat; material: faeces...
CTGTTTACGCTGACGCTCAGCGAATCCGCTCTGCGCGAACGTCTCGCGCGCGATATCGCCGCCGGGCGCGAGGCCTTCATGCGCGATTTCCTGACGCAGTTTTATGCCGAATGGAACGGCGAGCGCTGACACGCTAAAAGGGACGCTGCTTTCTTATCCAGGCAGCGTCCCTTTTTATGTCTTTGATTATTCCTCGATGCGGCGCAGGCCTGCCACCTGCGATACGGGCAGGGAGAAGCAGATCGCCCCGGACGGCGTGCCAGGGCCAGTCTTTTCGATGATCGACTGCATGATGGCCGCCTTGTCCTCCGCGCGGGCGACGATCAGCAGCACCTCCTTTTCCTCGGCCAGCGAGATGCCCAGGAATTTTTCCGCCGCCACCAGGCCCGTGCCCTTGGCGGACAGCACCGTGCCGCCGCGCCCGCCGTGCGCGCAGCGTCCATCACCTCGTCGGAGCAGCCCTCATTGAGGATTACGTAGATCAGCTCGTGCGCAAACGTCATATCCGGCTTTCCGCCGCTTTTCTGGTTTTCAGTCAGATAGGCCAATGTTTTTCCGCCTCCTACGCTTTTGATCGGCACGGACAGCATGATGCCGTTGCCTGGAATGTCGATAAACATCTTTACCTTTGCCGCCAGCATCAGCTGCCGGGTTTTATCGCTGTCCGCCACGGTGGACAGCACCGCCTTCTCGGTGGCCTTCAGGCCGTTGAGCGACAGATGCTCCATCGTGGCCGTGCCGCGCCCCAGCATGGTCAGCGACATGGGAAGACCCACGCTTTTGAAGATGGCCTCCATGCTTTCACGCCGGTCGCGATCCATCATGGTTATCACCAGGTTCAGGCTCATATCACACCTCCCACAGCTCGATCACATCGTTCTCGGCATAGACGGACTGCGCCACGGTCTTTGCCTGACGGCGGGATTTGATTACATACACCACGCCCATGGCCTGCACGGTGATCAGGGGCATCATGGCCACCAGCGCCACAATGCCGAAGGCGTCGGTCATAATGTTGCCGCCCATGGCGGTGCACGCGCCCATGGCAAAAGGCAGCATGAAGGTGGCCGTCAGCGGGCCGGAGGCCACGCCGCCCGAGTCAAAGGCGATGGCCGTAAACGTTTGCGGCACAAAGAAAGCCATGGCCAGCGCCAGCACATAGCCAGGCACCACGAACCACAAGATGGAAACGCCCGTCAGCACGCGCACCATGCCCAGACCCATGGCCGAGGATACGGCGATGGACAGGCTGACGCCCATGGCTCTGGCCGATATCGCGCCTGCGCTCAGCTCCTCCACCTGCTTGTTGAGCACATGGACGGCGGGCTCGGCGTTGATGATAAACCAGCCCATCAGCATGGCCAGCGGGATCAGCCAGTAGCGCAGCCCAGGCGCGGCCAGGCGCTCGCCCAGGATATAGCCCAGTGAGGAAAAGCCCACGTTCACGCCCGTCAGGAACAGCACCAGACCCACGCACGTCCACACCAGACCCACCAGAATGCGCATGAAGGGCAGGCGGCGCAGGCGCAGGGAAACCACCTGGAACACCAGGAAAAAGGCAACGATTGGCAAAAGCGCAATAACAACTTCCTTTAGATATGCAGGCAGGGACGCAATGTAGTTATGCCCCAGCTCCACCGTATCCTGATAATTGCTCAGCACCATGGCGGCCGTGCCGTCCGCGCTGCCGCGATAGATAAAGCCCAGCAGCATCACGGCCAGGATCGGCCCAATGGAGCACAGCGCGACCAGGCCAAAGCTGTCCGTCTGCGCGTGGCTATCGCTGCGGATGGAGGATACGCCCACGCCCAGCGCCATGATAAAGGGCACGGTCATGGGGCCGGTGGTTACGCCGCCGGAGTCAAAGGCCACGGCCAGGAAATCCTTATCCACCAGCGCGGCCAAAATAAAAATCAGCGCATAGAAGACCAGCAGCATCCACCGCAGCGGAATCACCAGCAAAATGCGCAGCATGCTCAGCAGCAGAAAAATGCCCACGCCCACCGATACGGTAATAATCAGCACCGTGGTATCGATGTTTGGCACATTGGCCGCCAGCACCTGCAGATCGGGCTCAGCCACCGTGATGGCCACGCCCAGCAGGAAGCTGACCGTCAATATCAGCCACAGCTTGCGCGATTTTGTCAGCTTCGCACCCATATGCGTGCCGATCTGCGTCATGGATACCTCAGAACCCAGGGTAAAGAGCGCCATGCCCACAATCAGCAGCACCGAGCCGATCAGGAAGGACAGCATCAGGTCGGTTGTGACCGGCACAAAGCTGAAGCACACAATGGTGACAATCAGCGTGATGGGCAGAACCGATGCGACCGCCTCGCGGAATTTTTCAGTTAGTTGCTTTCTTTCGCTCAATCCGTTTCCTCCTTGCAGCAGTTTGTTCTTATTATATCATATGCAAGGGGAAAATGAATAGACATTTTTGCAAAAATGCATAAATTAATGCATTATTGTGCAATTTGATTTTTTGCTATCTTCAATGCGCCGCTCGCTCAAATACCGTCCTTCGCGACAGCATACGCTGCGCAGACCCGTGCGCTTTATTCCCAGCAGGCGATCCATCTCATCCGCCGCGGAACGATAATCGCTGCGATTATGGTGCACCAGGATATAATCCGCCTGATGAATTTTCCCCTTCGCCGCCATGCAGAATGCGCGCATGGGCGCAGCCAGGCCAAACACCCAGATGGGCGAACAAACGGTGACATGCTCATAAGCTCTCAGATCGACGGCAATCGGGGCAATGGGCATGGGCCAGCGATGCATGCCGTAACGCCCGCACCATCAGGCGCCTGGGATTTTCACCGACATGGTGATATGCTACCTGCTGAGCGGCAAAATCCTCCTGCCGTGCAAACACCCAGGCCGCGTAGCCCGTGATCGTCTGGATCAGGCCGAAGATAAAATAAGCCGTGGACATGAAATTAAGCGGGAAGATATAAAACTGAATGCAGATCCACAGCATCAGCGTTACGCCGAATATCCCGCCCAGGATGGCTCCGGCACGACGGTTTTTCAGCAGCAGCACGGCGGCGGTCAGATTGGTCAGGCCGTTGACGATCAGCAACGCAATGCCGGAGAACGTGAAATTCTGAAACAATACGCTGGCAAATGGCAGCACCTGAAAATAGGGCAGCATCGCGTCCATACCCATGATGCTGCCAGACGGCTCAATCAGCATGCAGGCCGCGCCAGCCACCGCGCCGATTCCAATAAACAGCGTCCAGAAAATCAGCCACTTATAGGAGCCGTTTGATAGCGTGATTTCATCCTCGTTCGCTCCTTTTAAGCAACATGCGTTATGCATTATAACACACAGAGAAGAATTTGCAAGTCACCTGGGTGCTTTTTTCATTTTGCGGATTTGAAACTTTTTTGCTGCGGCCTTGGCAAGCAGCGCAATATGTGGTATAATTATTGCAATTTCCGCTTTTTTATGAAAGGATTTGCTATGCCTGCCAAGAAACAAAGCGTCGATATGACGCAGGGCTCCATCTCCGGCCATCTGATCCGCTTCGCCGTTCCCATGCTGATCGGCCAGGTTTTCCAGCAGCTGTACAACACGGTGGACAGCGTGGTGGTCGGCCAGTTTGTGGGCAAGGAGGCGCTGGCCGCCGTCGGTTCCACGGGCAATATCATCAACGCGCTGATCGGCTTCTTTTCGGGGCTGTCCATGGGCGCGGGCGTAATCATCTCCCAGTCCTTTGGCGCCAGGGATTCCCGCGGCGTGCACGACGCCGTGCATACCTCGCTGCTGCTGACGCTGCTGGCCTCCGTTGTCTGCACGGCGCTGGGGCTGTTTGCCGCCCCGCTGATGCTGGAGATGATGGATACGCCCGCCGACGTGATCGGCGAGGCCGCCGAATACCTGCGCATCTATTTTGCAGGCGTGGCGGGTCTGATGTTCTATAACATCGGCTCGGGCATCCTGCGCGCGGTGGGCGATTCTCGCCGCCCGCTGTACTTTTTGATCTTCTCGGCGGTCATGAACATCGTGCTGGATCTGCTGTTCGTGTGCTCCTTCCACATGGGCGTGGCGGGCGTTGCCTACGCCACCATCATCTCGCAGATTCTCTCGGCCGTCCTGGTCATCATTGTGCTGATGCGTTCGCAGGAGGATTACCGCCTGATCCCGCGCGAGCTGCGCATCAACGGCCCCATCCTGAGCCGCATACTGCGCATCGGCCTGCCCGCCGCCATCCAGACCAGCGTCATTTCCTTTTCCAATGTGTTTGTGCAGGCGTACATCAACGAATTCCAGTCCTCCTGCATGGCGGGCTGGACCAGCTATAACCGCCTGGACGCCTTTGCCTGGCTGCCGATGCTGTGCCTGGGCATGGCCAACACCACCTTTGTTGGGCAGAACCTGGGCGCAGGCAAGCTGGACCGCGTCAAGAAGGGCGTAAACATCGGCATTCTGATTGCCATGGCGGGCACGCTGATCATCGTCGTCCCGCTGATGTGCTTCTCCGATACCATGCTGAAGCTCTTTAACAGCGATCCGGAGGTGCTGCGCTACGGGCGGATGTTCGTGCTGTACATGTCGCCCTTCTATATTCCCTACTGCGCCACGCAGATTTACTCCGGCGCGCTGCGCGGCGCGGGCGACAGCCTGTCCCCCATGATCGTCACCATCGCGTCCTTTGTGGTGTTCCGCCAGCTGTATCTGCTCATCGGCACGCAGTTCATCTCCTCGCCCCTGTTCGTGGGGCTGAGCTATCCCGCGGGCTGGATTGTCAGCACGATCACGCTGTTTATCATCTACCGCAGCGGCCGCTGGGAAAAGAAGCTTCCCGCGCATGTCCGCATGCAGGCTGCATAACGGGCGGCGCAGCAGCCCCCGCTGTCTCGTCAGGCTCCCTTATTCATATCTTATCATGGCATATCATCATAAAGCGCAGCTCTCCCGGCAGGATCGCACCCGCCGGGAGAGCTTTTCAGTATTCCGCCCTGCTTACAGCTCGGCCTCCAGCCGCACGCAGCGGCCCACAATATGCAATTCGTCCACCGCCATGATCTCGCTTTCGCATGCCGCATCGTAGCGCTGCAAAAGCACTTTGAAGTTATCCAGCCGCTTGATCACGCGCAGCACGCGTCCCTGCGGGGTCTGGATCAGCATCATTGCGCCGTCCACGGGCGCAGCGGCAGGCACCACCAGCACCACATCGCCGCGCGTCACGCGGAAGCCGCGCATATCGTCGTCCGGCGCCATGAAATAAAACACCTTTTCGGGGGACGCGCCCTCGATCTTGCCGTTTTCCACCGGCAGCAGGCGATGCCCCACTTCCTTCATCACGGCGTTGTACACCGGCACACGCTTGAGCACATTGGCCAGCGCGTCCAGCCAAATGGAGCCGCTCACGCCCTCCTCCTGCGTGGAAGCGGCCTTTTCCGCATCGGGCCGCACCTTATCTGCCTTTTTGCGCAGGGTTGCCTGCGCGCGGGTCATTTCGTCGCTGGCGGACTGCAAATCCACCGTGGCGGCAATATCGTCCAGGCTGAAATCCGCCTCGGTCTGCTGCTGCATGCCCATGGATTTAAGGATACGCCGCGCCTGATCGTCGGCAATGATGCGCGTGCCCTGCTCCACATCCAGCAGATATTTCTCGGCCACGCCGCACTTCTTGGCCACCTGCTTGGCGCTCAGGCCCCGGCGCGTGCGTTCCAGCTTAATCAAATCGCCCAGTCTGCTCATAAACAAAGCCTCCAATCGTCGTTACGTCAATAGTATAGCCTTTTTTCGGTAAATTTCAAGGCGCGGCCGCTTGCTTTCGCCCGCGGCGCAGTGTACAATAAATACAAACAATGCAGAAAGTGAGAAACAGCATGAACGCAAAATGCAAGCGCATCCTAATGAGCATCGTGGGCGTGACCCTTTGCGGCATGAGCGCCGGCATATACAAATACGCCGCCTTTGGGGTAGATCCCTTTCAGTGCTTCGTATTTGGCGTGGACGCGGCTGTGCCCATTGCCTATGGCACGCTGTACGTGCTGCTAAACGCTGGGCTGCTGATCTTTTCGCTCCTGGCGGACAGGCGCTATGTGGGCCTGGCCACGGTGCTGAACATGCTGTTTCTGGGATATGTGCTGCAATTCACGCATGATCTGCTGGCGCGCTATCTGCCTGCGCCCATGCTGTGGCAGCGGCTGATCCTGATGGCCATTGGTTTTACGGGCCTGTGCTTCTCGCTGTCGCTGTATATCACGGCCGACCTTGGCGTATCCACCTACGACGCCATCGCGCTGATCATCTCCCGCACCTGGGGTGTGGGACAGTTCCGCTTTGTTCGCATCCTGACGGACTTTGCCTGCGTGGCCGTGGGCTGCGCGCTGTATCTGCTGGGCGGCAATCCGCCTGACAACATCATGACCATTGCCGGGCCGGGCACCATTCTGTGCGCCGCGTGCATGGGGCCGCTGATCGACTGGTTCAACCGCCGCGTTTCTATCCCGCTGCTGCACAGGCAGGCAGCCTGATCACCACAGGATAATATCCGTCACCACATCGTCCATCAGCGCGATTACCGCGGTTTTGCCCTTGTCTGCCAGGCTCTGGCAGGCAATGGACTCGCTGTTCATGGGGCTGAGCATGCCGCCAGCCTGCAGCACGGTAAAATCGCGCACGCCGCTGAGCTTGGCACAGGCAGCAATGTAGGAACCGTTGCTGCCATTTTTATTGAAGCCAAAGCACTTTACGCCCTTGCCGCCGCGCCCCTGGGGATCCAGCATCGCGCCGGGAATGCGCTTGGCATAGCCGGACTCGCTGAACACCAGCATTTGCTCGCTGTTCTGCAGCGTGCAGCCGCGGATCACCTGATCCCCAATCGCCAGAGCAATACCCTTTACGCCGCCGGATGCGCGTCCCTGCGCAGGCACGGTATCCAGCGCGAAGCGAATGCTCATGCCGCTTCGGGTAATGATCGCCACATCGGCGTGCGGCTGCGCCAGCGCCACATCCACCACGCGGTCGCCATCCTTCAGCGCCAGGGCGGCAAAACGCTGACGGCGCACAGCGTACTCCGTGGCAGCACTGCGCTTGACCAGGCCGTTCTGGGTAAAGAACAGCAGATCCGGCGTGCTTTCAAACGCCTTGGGTGCGATATCCAGAATGCGCACGCACTTTTCATCGGCCTCGATACCCTGCAGGATGCCCGTGAGCGCCACGCCGCGCTCCTTGGGACGCAGCGATTCGTTGATGGCCGATACGGCCAGCGGGTAGCACTGCCCGCGATCGGTAAAGAACAGCAGGGTATGATCGGTCTGCGTGCGCAGCAGATAGCGCGGCATATCGCTTTCCTGCGTGGTCAAATCCAGCTTGTCAAAGATGCGCGGAGCCATGCGGCGCAGCTGCCCGCCGCGGGTATAGAGCACCACTGCGTCCTCGGGCACAGGCGTTTCCAGATCGTCCTCCTCCTCAACGGGGGGAAGTTCCTCCTCGCGCAGAATGGTCGTGCGGCGCTCGTCGCCGTACTGCTCGCCAATCTCGCCCAGCTCCTTTTTGATCACGCCCAGCAGCTTGCGCTCACTCCCCAAAATGGCCTCCAGCTCGGCGATGCGCTTATGCAGCTGCTCGGCCTCCTCGCGCAGCGCCAAAATCTCCAGCCCCGTCAGGCGCTGCAAACGCAGATCCAGAATGGCCTGCGCCTGCACCTCGGTAAAGCCAAACTGCGCACACAGGCGCTCACGAGCCTCCTTGCCGTTCTTGGACGCGCGGATGGTTTTGATCACCTCATCCAGCACGTCCACAGCGTGAATCAGACCCTCTACGATATGGTCGCGCGCCTTGGCCTGATCCAGGTCGTACTGAGAGCGGCGAGTGATCACGTTCTTTTGATGCTCGATGAATGCGTCCAGCATGGCGATCAGGCCCATCTGCACGGGCTTGCCCTGATAAATGGCCACCATGTTTACGCCGTATGTCACCTGCAAATCACTGTATTTATACAGCTTCTGCAGCACCTTGTTGGGATCGTAATCCTTTTTAATTTCCACCACGGCGCGCAGGCCCGTGCGGTCGGACTCGTCGCGGATATCGTGGATGCAGCCGAAAATCGCCTTTTTTTCATCCGACAGCTTAAGAATCTTGGACAGCATATCGGCCTTGTTGACCCCATAGGGCACCTCGGTGATGCAAATCAGCGAGCGCCCCAGCGGACCTTTTTCAATGTGTACCCGCGCGCGCAGGGTCAGCTTGCCGCGACCCGTTTCGTAGGCCGCGCGGATTTCAGGCGTATCCAGCAGCACGCCGCCGGTGGGAAAATCAGGCGCGGGCAGCACCTGCATAAAATCATCCAGCGTGGCCTTGGGCTTATCGATGCGCAGATCCACCGCGCGGATAACCTCACTGAGGTTATGGGGCGGAATGTTGGTGGCCAGGCCCACCGCGATGCCCGACGCGCCGTTGACCAGCAGGTTGGGGAACCGCGCGGGCAGGATCTCCGGCTCCTTGAGGGTATCGTCAAAGTTCAGATGGAAGGGCACGGTGTCCTTATCCAGATCGCGCAGCATTTGCAGCGCCAGCGGAGCCATGCGCGCCTCGGTATAACGCATGGCGGCGGCGCTGTCGCCGTCGATGGAGCCAAAGTTGCCATGACCGTCCACCAGCGTGGCGCGCAGTGAAAAGCCCTGCGCCATGCGCACCAGCGCGTCATAAACCGAGCTGTCGCCATGTGGATGATATTTACCCAGGCAATCGCCCACGATGCGCGCGCACTTACGGTGCGGCTTATCGGGGGTGTTGCCCAGCTCCATCATGGTGTACAGGATGCGGCGCTGCACGGGCTTGAGGCCATCCTCCACGCGCGGCAAGGCGCGTTCCAGGATGACGTGCTCGGCATAGGGCATCATGCTCATGTGCATCACATCCTCCAGCGGCATCTGGATGATATCCGGCGTGATGGGATTGACAGGCGGCTGCTTGGCCATGGAATCAAACCTCCTTGGGGCGTAGCGGGCCGCAGGGACGCGACCCGATCAAAAAATCAGTTTTTCTGTTCCTTTTCCAGCTGGTGGGATTCAAAATTATCCTGCTTGTTGAACTCAGCATGGCTGATGATATACTCGCGGCGGGGATCCACCTTATCGCCCATGAGCACCGAGAAGATTTCGTCGGCGGCCATGGCGTCCTCCAAGGATACCCGCATCAGGATGGTGATGATTTCATCCTCGCGGGCGGCGTCCTCCAGCGTTACGCGCATCAGCTTGCGATGGGCGGGATCCATGGTGGTTTCCCACAGCTGCTCAGGGTTCATTTCGCCCAGACCTTTATAGCGCTGAATGGTATAGTTCTTTTTGCCAGCGGTCAGGCGGCGCAGCTCCTTATCGTCATAGGCATACTCCTGCGAGCCGGGGCGCTTGACCAGATAAAGCGGCGGCATGCCGATATACACATGCCCCTGAGCCACCAGCTCACGCATATAGCGATAAAAGAAGGTAAGCAGAATCGCGCGGATATGCGCGCCGTCCTGGTCGGCATCGGACAGAATGATGACCTTGTGATACTTGAGCGCGCTGATATCAAAATCCTCGTCAATGTTGGTGCCCAGCGCCGTAATAATGGAGCGGAATTCCTCATTGGCCAGCACCTGATCCAAGCGCTTCTTTTCGGCATTGAGGGGCTTGCCGCGCAGCGGCAGGATGGCCTGAAAATGCCGGTCGCGCCCCTGCTTGGCGCTGCCGCCAGCCGAATCGCCCTCTACGATAAATAGTTCGTTTTCAACGGCCTTGCGCCCCGTGCAGGAAGACAGCTTGCCCACCAGCGGCGCGGCCTCCAGCGAGTTACGGGCACGGGCGACGTCGCGCGCCTTACGGGCGGCCTCGCGCACCTTGGCAGATTTAACGGCCTTTTCCACAATCTTCTGCGCCAGCTCGCCGTTTTTCAGGTTTTCCAAAAACTCCGCCAGCCGCAGGCTGATGATGCTTTCCACGGCAGGCTTTACTTCGCTATTTCCCAGCTTGCCCTTGGTTTGGCCTTCAAACTGCGGGTTCTTGACCATCACGGTCAGCACGGCGGTCAGTCCCTCGCGGAAGTCCTCGCCGGCCAGGTTCGCGTCCTTTTCCTTGAGCGCGCCGATCCTGCGCGCATAATCGTTGAACGCCTTGGTCAGCGCGCTGCGGAAGCCCATCTCGTGCGTGCCGCCCTCGCCGGTAGGAATGTTATTGACATAGCTAAACACGGACTCGGTATAAGCGTCGGTATACTGCATGGCCACGGCGCAGACCACATCGTCCTTTTTGCCCTCCAGCAGGATGGGCTCATCATGCAGCGGGGTTTTATCGCGGTTGAGATATTTGACATAATCGGCGATACCGCCCGCGTAGCAGAACCGCGTCTCGCGCTGATCCTCCTTGGCGCGTTCATCGATAAAGGTGATCTTGAGGCCCTTGTTCAGGTAGGCCAGCTCGCGCAGGCGGCGGGAGACGGTTTCGCTGTTGAAGCGGTGATCCTCGGTAAAAATCGTATCGTCGGGCAGAAAGCGCACCAGCGTGCCGCGCTTGCGGGTATTGCCCAGCTTTTGCAGTCCGCCCACAGGCTTGCCCGCGTGCCATTTTTTATCCTTCTCATCCCAGATGGTCTCAAAGCGCATCTGATAGTGCGTCCAATCGCGGAAGGAATCCACGGTCATCCATTTGCTCAGCGCGTTTACCACCGACGCGCCCACGCCGTGCAGGCCGCCGGAATAGGCATAGTTTTCATTGCCGAACTTGCCGCCCGCGTGCAGGCGGGTATAAATCAGCTCGATACCCGATACATGCAGCTGTGGATGCTCGTCCACCGGCACGCCGCGGCCGTTATCCCACACAGAGGCGGAACCATCCTTATGCAGCGTAACGGCGATCTCGGTCGCATAGCCGGCCAGCGCTTCGTCGATGCCATTATCTACGATTTCCCACAGCAGATGATGCAATCCGCGTACGCTGGTGGTGCCGATGTACATGCACGGACGCATGCGGACGGCGTCCAGCCCTTCCAGCACCTGGATTTTTCCAGCGTTGTAAGCATCATTTGACGCATTGATTGGCGGCATATCGTAAACCCTCCCGGTTATTGGTTAAAATTGCATAGCAAATTATTATATCATATAGAGGAAGAAATGTCAAAAGGCGAGGGAAGGAACGAAGGGGAACGATGAGAAACGGTACTTTCTTGAGTCAAGAAAGTACCAAAGAACCGATTTCTGACGTGAACGCCAGTTGGATTAAACTGGCTGGCGGCACTGCAAGCAATGGTTGGGTGTGAGAAACGGGAGTGGCTGATTGCGATAATTAATGATATCAGCCATGCATGATGAAAACGCATAGCTATGAAAGCCTCCTCCCCTTGGGAAAAGGTACTGAACGCAGTGAAGCGGATGAGGTGGAACGCAACGGAAGTAATAGTACTGCTTGCATTTCCGCCAATTGGCCCCGCAGGCGCAAGCGCCATGCGGCCTCACAATTCGGCATAGTCGTTTTGCGACGCTGACGCTTGCAAAACTCGTTGCCTCATTGGCGCTGCATCCGCCTGTATCTGCCACAGAGGCGGATTACGCGCCTCACCACCGCCTGCGGCAGAGCCTCTTCTCAAGGAGAAGCCTTTTGGTGGCTGTTCTATCTAACAATCGCAAATAGCTACGAATGACAAATGCGTACAACCATCGTCCCCGTGGCACGCCGATGCAAGCGGCGCGGGTCTACGCAGCAATACCGCCTTCCAGTCTAACCCAATCAGCTTTCACGTCACACACAGGTTCTTTGGTACTTTCTTGACTCAAGAAAGTACCGTTCCCCCTCGTTCTGGTTCCCTCGTAACCCTCAAAGCGTCTAAAACGGGAGCCTGGCTTTAACGCAGCTCCCGCAGCTTGCGCGCCTGCTCGTCCAGCGTCAGTGCGTCGATAATCTCGTCCAGATCGCCGTCCACGATGGCGTCCACGCGATACAGGGTCAGCCCGATGCGGTGATCGGTTACGCGGCCCTCGTTGAAATTGTAGGTGCGGATGCGCTCGTTGCGCTCGCCCGTACCCACCTGCGCGCGGCGGTTGCTGGCGTATTCGCTGTCCGCCTTGGTGCGGTACAGATCGTACAGGCGGCTCTTGAGCACCTTCATGGCCTGCTCGCGGTTCTTGAGCTGGCTCTTTTCATCCTGGCAGGTGACAACCAGGCCGGTGGGCAGATGGGTGATGCGTACAGCACTGTCCGTGCGGTTGATGTACTGCCCGCCGTGGCCGGAGGCGCGGTAGGTATCGATGCGCAGATCGTCGGGCTTGATATCGACCTCCACATCCTCCATTTCGGGCAGCACGGCCACGGTGGCGGTGGAGGTTTGCTTTTTGCCGTTGGCTTCGGTGACGGGCACGCGCTGGATACGGTGCACGCCGCTTTCATACTTGAGGCGGCTGAACGCGCCGCGGCCGGTGACGGAGAGCACGGCCTCCTTGACCCCGCCGATTTCAGTATCGTTTACGCTGAGCACGGCGGCGGTCAGCCCGTGCCGCTCGGCATAGCGCAGATACATGCGCATCAGCATGGCGGCGAACAGGCTGGCCTCGTCGCCGCCCGCGCCCGCGCGCACCTCCAGGATGACGTTGCGGTCGTCGTCCGGATCGCGGGGAATCAGGTGCAGCAAAAGCGCCTGCTCCAGCGGCGGAACTTGCGCTTCCAGACGCTTCAGCTCCTCGCGGGCGGTTTCGCCCAGCTCTGGATCCTCGGATAGTTCGCGCGCATCGGCAATTTCGCCCGTCAGCTTTTGATAATCATGGTACGCCGAAACAGCCGGTTCCAGCGCGGCGCGCTCCCGCAGGAGCGATTGCCAGCGCGGCAAATCGGCAATGATATCCGGCTGCGCCACGGCGATGGAGAGCTCCTCAAAGCGCCGGGCCATCCAATCAAATTTTTCCAGATATTTAGCGTCCATGCAGTTAGCTGTTTTTAGTCGTCGTTCATTTTCAATACTTTCATAAACGCCTCGCTGGGTACCTCTACCGTGCCGAACTGGCGCATGCGCTTCTTGCCTTCCTTTTGCTTTTCAAGCAACTTCTTCTTGCGGGTGATGTCGCCGCCGTAGCACTTGGCCAACACGTCCTTGCGCACGGCCTTGACCGTCTCGCGGGCGATGACCTTGCCGCCGATGGCCGCCTGAATGGGAATATCGAACTGCTGGCGCGGAATGACCTCGCACAGCTTTTCGGCAATGCTGCGGCCGCGGGCATAGGCACGGTCGCGGTGTACGATCATGGTGAAGGCGTCGCAGATATCGCCGTTGAGCAGGAAATCCAGCTTGACCAGATCGCTGGGCATGTAGCCCTTCAGCTCGTAATCCATGCTGGCGTAGCCGCGGCTGCGGCTCTTGAGCGCATCGAAGAAATCAAAGATCACTTCATTCAGCGGCATATCGTAGGTCAGCTTGACGTGGCCGCCCTCGTACTGCATATCCTTGAACACGCCGCGCTTATCCTGGCACAGATCCATCAGCGTGCCCACATAATCCTGCGGGGTGTAGATGGTGACCAGCACAAACGGCTCGCTCATGGAGGCAATTTCGGTTACGGGCGGCAGGTTGGCGGGGTTATCGATCATGATGACCTCGCCGCTGGTTTTGGTTACTTCATAGATTACGCTGGGCGCGGTGGTGACCAGATCCAGGTCAAACTCACGCTCCAGGCGCATCTGGATGATTTCCATGTGCAGCAAGCCCAGGAAGCCGCAGCGGAAGCCGTAGCCCAACGCTACGCTGGTTTCGGGATCATAGGATAGCGAGGCATCGTTCATGCGCAGCTTTTCCAGTGCGTCCTTGAGGTTTTCGTAGTCCGCGCCGTCGGCGGGATAGATGCCGCAGTACACCATGGGGGTGACGTTGCGGTAGCCGGGCAGCGGCGCATCGGCCGGGCGAGCCGCGTCGGTGACGGTATCGCCCACGCGGGTGTCGCGCAGATCTTTGATGGAGGCGGCAATATAACCCACCTCGCCCGCCAGCAGCTCGTCGGCAGGCTCGCAGCCGGGGGTCAGGTAGCCGGTCTCTACGATATCAAATTCCGCGCCGGTTTGCATCATGCGCATGCGCATGCCGGGATATACGCGGCCTTCCATTACGCGCACATAGCAGATGGCGCCGCGGTAGTTATCATACTTGGCGTCGAACACCAGCGCCTTGAGGGGCGCGGTTTCATCGCCCTGTGGAGGGGGCATTTTATTGACGACAGCTTCCAATACATCCTGAATGCCGATGCCCTGCTTGGCGCTGGTCAGCGGCGCGTCCTCCGCGTCCAGGCCGATGACTTCCTCAATTTCATGCCGTACTTCTTCGGGCTGGGCCGAGGGCAGGTCGATCTTGTTGATCACGGGGATGGTTTCCAGGTTATGCTCCAGCGCCATATAGACGTTGGCCAGCGTCTGCGCCTCCACGCCCTGGGTGGCGTCCACCACCAGCAGCGCGCCCTCGCAGGCGGCCAGGGAGCGCGACACTTCGTAGTTGAAGTCCACGTGTCCGGGCG
>ENA-ORSL01002208-ORSL01002208.1-human-gut-metagenome-genome-assembly--contig:-NODE-2208-length-14484-cov-3.697276_pt1 | contig 14484 bp, 15 predicted proteins | sample MGYA00242190_ERZ509157 | MGnify/ENA primary metagenome ERZ509157 (study PRJEB26280, sample SAMEA2338664) | human gut metagenome | biome: human gut; feature: human-associated habitat; material: faeces...
AGTTTTTTATCCAATATTTTTCACTCTTTAATGTGTGTTACTTTTCTTTTTTATTGTATAAAAAAGAGTGGCTATTGAGCAAAACTCTTCAATGACCACTCTCTCGAATCCTAATATTTCTTTTTGTTATTCTTATTCATTTTAGCAATTTCTTTGAACTATTTATATTACACAATAATTCAAAAAATACTACAATATTTTGATTTTTTGCAAACCAGCAAAAAGCCCATGGCGATAAGCCACAGGCTATATAATATTATTTATGATACAAAAAGCAATCTTCAAAATGAGAGTTTATAACGCCTATTGCTTGCAAATATGAATAGATTATTGTAGAACCAACAAATTTCATTCCTCTTTTTTGCAAGTCTTTTGATATGTCATCAGAAAGTGAAGAGGTCGTTTTATCTGATTCATAAATAGTCTTGTCATTTGTAAATCTTCTTAAATACTCGTAAAATGATCCAAATTCTTCTTGTATGCTTTTGAATATTTTAGTATTGTTTATGCTTGCTTTTATTTTTAACTTGTTTCTAATTAATTTTTCATCAGATAATAATTCATTTATTTTTTTATCATCATACTTAATGATTTTGTTTATATCAAAATCGTCATAAGCTATCTTAAACGCTTCTCTTTTATTTAATACACATTCCCATGATAGTCCTGCTTGAAATGATTCTAAGATAAGCATTTCAAAAAGATATTTATCATCAAAATTAGGTACTCCCCATTCTTCATCATGATATTTAACGTATAATTCGTTTTTTAAATTACACCATTTGCATCTTTTCTTTTCCATATATTATTTCCTTCTCTAATGATTAATTTTTTAATGAAGAACTGTTATTTACAACTGAAACACTGTACTCAAATAATACATCTTGATTTGAAAAATTAATATAACTTCCTAATATTCTTGGCGAAATATATCTTGTATCAACGACATACACTTTGCTATAGCTATCTACTAGTAATGGTGTTAAGCTACTTCCATAGGAATCTCTGAAAATTATTAATTCTTTATCCGTATTTGCCGATGGATTTGTTATCTCTAATAATGCAGTTGCTCCAGATAGATAAACATCATATTTATCATAAGAAGATACTTTTTCCATATTATAAATTTTAGAGGTTTGCCCTTTTTCATGATTATATACTTTACAATTTTCAAGAATATCATTTGTTAATATCTTTAAATCATCATTTTTTGAATCAACTGGAAATTGACCAGCATAAACACCTTTAAAGCTTGTTACATTTTTTTCCTCATAGTTCCAATTAGTAGTTAGTCCCATTTCGTTTTTAATCTTTCGAATTGTATTTTCTAACTTTTCTTGTTTCCAATGTGAATCTGTATAATAATAACAAGACAAATCCAAAGTATCAAAGATGTTTATATATTTTGCCCAAGATAGGTTTTCTTTTAGCATATCTTGCATCTTATCATAATCTAATCTTAGGTTATCTCCACTCTCAAAATAATTTTTATCTGGAACTATTGTATAGTATACATTGTTTTCATCTTTCAAATAATTATCCTTAATATAATTTATCTTACTTACTAAATTTAAAATGGATTTTTCGTCTAATGGATATGTCTGTTCAATCAATACACCGTCTTTTTCATATATATTGTTATAATCAAGCTTTTTAAAAACGTTGCGCTCTGTTAATACTTTCATTTTTCTAAAGGTTTCCCTTGCAACAAATTGATCTGTAGTGTATGTGTCAAATTTACTAAAGAAAGTTCCATTTGTTAGACTTTTTATTGTAAATTCAGGAAACTGTTCTAGCTTTCTTCTTTCCGAAACAGATATTAAAGTATCTTCTTTTACAACACATATAATTAGCATGCTAATTATAACAAGAACAAATAGTATAGAAACCATTATATTTTTAACTTTATCATTCATAATTAGCACCTCCTAAAATCTAAAATACAAGAATGGATTATATGAATTGTCTACTAGATATGCGGTTACTACAAACATTAAAGTCATCAAGCACACTGGTTCTAATACGTTTATAATACCATTCATAATCTTATTTTCTTTTAATTTGTTAATTAAATTTCTCATAAGTGGAGTTGCTCCAACTATAGCAATTGCTATAGTAATAAAGTAACTCTTTAAGTAATATAACGTGTACTTATTTACAAAACATTCTCCATTCGCTCCAAATAATCCAGCTATGTTAGTAATAGCTTCACCCATGTTGTTAGCGTTAAATATTATGAAACTTATCATAACTATGAATAATACATAAATTCTTTTTACAATATTAGGTGCCTTTTCAAGATGCTTTGCTAAGAAGAATTTTTCTATTATAAGTAGTACTCCAAACATTAAACCCCATACGACAAAGTTCCAACTTGCACCGTGCCATATACCTGTAAGTGCCCATACTACTAAGATATTTCTAATCTGTTTTTTTACACCGTTTCTATTTCCACCAAGTGGAATATACACATAATCTCTAAACCACGAACTTAAAGATATATGCCATCTTCTCCAAAATTCTGTTATGCTTTTTGAAATGTATGGATAATCAAAATTTTCCAAGAAATGAAAGCCAAATATTCTTCCAAGTCCAATTGCCATGTCTGAGTATGCAGAAAAATCAAAATATATTTGCAACATATATCCTATTGCGAATATCCAATAAAACAATACACTCTTTTCACTAGTTGCAGTAAACTTTGTACAAAGTTCACCAAGCATATTTGCTATTAATACTTTCTTTGCGAGACCAATTATGAATCTTCTAACTCCATAAGCAAACTTTTCAAAATTACATTCTCTACTGCTAAGCTCTTCTTCAACAGTTTCATATCTTACTATAGGTCCAGCAATAAGTTGTGGGAATAGCATCACATAAGTTGCAAGTTTTAATAAGTTTTTTTGAACTTTAACTTTTCCATTATATACATCAATGACATAACTAAGTATTTGGAAAGTGTAAAATGATATCCCAATTGGTAAGGCTATTCTAAGAAGAGGGATACTCGTCTTAAAAATACCATTGACATTTGAAATCATAAAATCAGTATATTTAAAAATGCAAAGTAATCCAATATGAATTGCTACTGTTGTTATAAAGATACTCTTCTTTTTATATTTGTCTATTAAAAGTGCACCTATATATGCCACAAGAATCTCACCAATCATCAGGTATATATATTTAGGTTCTCCATAATAATAAAATACTAATGATGCGATAAATAAAACCACGTTACGTGCTTTTTTGGGTAATATAAAATACAATGCTATAACTATTGGCAAGAAATAATACAAAAAACTAATACTTGTAAATAGCATATTTTCTCCTCCTATTGTATAAAAAAGCTGAAAATTTCTAATTCTCAGTTCAACTAAAAATGAAAAAATCTCTTACATAAAATAAGCTTCCAAGTATGTATGGAAGCTTATTTAAACTTATTTATTGTACAACTGGTTCTCCAGAAATTTCTGCAGGCATTTCGGTTGGAGTAACTACTGGTGTTTGAACTCCATCCGTAATTGGTTTGTCTGATGGAGTATCAACGCCATCCACTACAGGTGTATCAATAAGCATTTCTGGTGGAAGTTCTACGTCTTCATTATAAGTGTTTGTTTTTTCTAATTCTTTACCAATGCTATTTCCAACATATTCTTTAAAAGCATTATATACTGTCGTAGCATCGTCTTCTACCCCCATTATTGCAACTATAATATTGCCATAGTTTGTAATGTATAATTTTTCGGCAGAAACACAAATCCACATATCCATGTCTAGATTATCATACATTTCTTGCTTCATAGATTCTATATCTGCTCCTGCTTTTGCTTTTACAACAGCAAACTCATAAGGGTTAACGTTTATAAATGGTGCTGATAAAACAAAAGCTTCAACATTTTCATTTGATTTTAATCCCGTAAATCTATTAAATGTAAAATCATCAGAAATGTCCATTATTTGTGTGTCAAATTCTCCTTTTGATTCGGGCATACTTTTTTCATATATAGCCTCAATCATTGCTTTCATATCTTTTGCTGTTTCAATTTTAGGTCCATTGTTTGATGGATTATTATTGTTATTTAATTTTGTGAATGCTACGCTTCCAACCATTCCTGCAACAACTAAAACAACTCCCAAAACTATCCAAATTACGTTCTTTTTCATTAAAATTCATCCTTTCCTTTTTTGTTTTTTATGTACAACATGATGATAGACGTGAAAAATAATAAAAAGTTTCACTTTTGTAATAAATTTTTTCCTCTATCTACTTTATAGCCTACCATACATTTTATAAACTTTCAACAGTAAAAAAATAGGAAATACTAATAGTATTCATCAATCTTTACATTATAAATACAGCACAAAGTGTTATTTATTACGAATATTCAGCATTTACTTGTGTTATAAATATTTTATCAATTTTTCGTAATTTATATCCGTTATATATTTCAAATTTAATAGATTCTAAGCCTTCTGCAAAATAATTTTCTATCGCTTATTCCTCCTATGATTCTTGCGTTGTATGTTTCATTGACCAACTTTTTTAATTTTTCTTTATCATTCATAAAAATTCTCATAACCCTTCAATTATATATTAAAAGGGTGAACAAATCATCGAAAATTTTTATAGGGTGATTTTATCATTGATTATTCATATTGAATAATGTGTAGACTTGAAATTTCTAAAATTTTGTGATAATAGAGATTTAAAATGAAGAGGGACATAAAGGAAATTCATTTACAAAGAAATGTATATTACTATCGCAAAACTGAGGATCCCATTTATAGCAGTCAAACATTGCTTGTATTCGATAATCATAGTATTTACTTTCAGGAATTTTAACTAGCTTCATAAGCACTCTCTTTTCTATACGTAATACATTATATAACATAAATCTACTTGCTTTTTATACATTAAAACTCTCAAGACCAGCAATCCGAGAGTTTTAAATTCCTTATTAGATTTTTAACGTTTCTTTCTTTTCATTTTTCTTATACTCTTCTAGAGCTTTTGCAACTTGGTCTGGACAAGATGTTCCTTTATCTCTACATGGAATTCCTTTTAATAGTTCGATTATTTCATCTATGGTTCTGTTCTCTATTAGTTTTGATACGCCAACTGTATTGCCAGGACATCCTCCAACAATACTTAATTTTTTTACTACGTTTCCTTCTATCTCGAAAATCATTTCGCTTGAGCATACGCCACTTGGTTTATATTTGTATTCCATTATTATTTCCTCCTTATACATCTTGTATTTCCTCTTGTAAAGTGTTTTTCACAATTATTTCATGCTTTTTACCAAAGTTAAATACTTTATTTTCTTTTTCTTTCAATACTGAAAAATATGCTTTTACAAATATCGAAATCATCTCTCCCATTATCTTCTTGTCTTCTTTCGATATCTCTTTATATTTTTTTAAGATTTTAATTATATTTGACATTAGTGTTGTTGTCATATCTCCAAAGCTGTTTGCATCTGTGGAATAAAACAGTTCAAATACTGAGTCTATAAATATTTTTCTTTGCATGTTTGTAGTGCTGGTAAGCCAGCTATCTAGTGTTTCCTTTATATCTTCACTTATTTGAGTATTTTTTTCGAGTCTTACCAAGTCTGTCTGCAATACTTGCCATGAAAAAATGTCGTGTTGGTATAGTCCTTTTTCAAGACTAAGTACAACTGTGGTTTTTTCTTTATGGTCTAGTATTCTACCAATTACAGAATCTTGTGGAAGATATGTTTCCAATTTATCTAAAATCGTCTTATTTCCATACTTTTCAATTATGCTTTTATTAAAACCAGGGCCATCATAGTTGTACACTTTGATTATTTGATTTTGTAATTTTTCATTTGCAGATATAGCAGAAAATATAGCAACATTTCCTCCTTTAGAATGTCCTCCGATTCTAATTTTTGCTTTATTATATTTTTCCGCAATCATAGATAAATATTCTTTACCTGCAATTTGACATGGAACATTTTCAAGAAAAGACATATTGAAATCTTCTTTCCAACCTATTAAACTTGCATCTGTTCCAATAAAAGAAACATACAACTCATTATCGTTAATGTGAACTGTAACGGCACTAAATTGTTTTTCTGTATCTTTGTCATCCACCTCTACAAAATCGGTAACAAGCATATCTTTAAATCTTTCGCTTTCTCCTAAATATGTAATCATTTCCTTATCGCCATTATATCTGAAATCATCATTAACTATATCTTTCATTTTTTCAGAAATACTTTTAATAGTTTCAACAGGCTCCAATTTAATCATATCAAATCTTAAATACGAAAATCTTGCCAAAATCATGCTATCAATTTCATTAAATTTAAACTTGCTATTTATCGGTATATCGCCTCTCCATAACAAATAATCATTTATATTTGCCATACATTAACATCCTTTCCCAACAAGTAATAATTAAAGTTTTAAATATTATATAACATAAAAGCAGGCACTTTTCAAGAAGAAATGCCCGCTTTAAAATCTTGCATATTAGGAGGATTTCTTCTATCTCCGCTCGGCATTCCCATGTTAATATCATTTTTAGATTTATAACATATGCCAAATACAGCCGTTGCGACAAGTATTCCTATTATAATTCCTATAAATGCAAATAAAGTTTTATTGTTCATAAAAATAAATCTCTTTTTATCAAAACTTTTCTTTAGTATAACCGCGTTTTGTGAAAAAAAGATGTCTTTAATGAAACATAAATGTAAAAATTATTCTAAAAATGTAATAGAAAAAGTAGTGCCTTTTCCTTCTTCTGAAGTAACACTAATACACCCGTCATTTTTTTCTATTATTGCTTTTGCTAATGCAAGTCCAATACCAATACTTCCTGCTGAAGAATTTTCTCCTTTATAAAATCTTTCAAAAATGTGTGGCAAATCTTTTGATGATATACCTGTCCCCCTATCTTGTATCGTAATTTTTTTATATAGTTTATTTTCTTCAAATAAAACTTGAACTATACCACCATTATATGAATGTTCTACACAATTTTTTAGTATATTCATAAAGGCCTCTTTTAGCCATCCTTTGTCACAATTCAAAAATATTTTATCTTTATTTTCTATTTGAATATTAACATTTCTTAAATCACAAATAGGAAGTAAATTCTTCTTACACTCTTCAAATATATTTTTTAATTCTTCTTCTTTTTTGTTTAGAGTAATAGTATTTGTATCAAATTTTGAAAGTTTTAAAATAGAATTTACCAATACATTAATATTTTGTATCTCACTTCTTATATCTCGTATAAATTCATTTCTTATGTTGTCATCCATATCTTCATCATCTAATATATTGTCTAGCATTATAGAAATAGAAGTAAGCGGAGTTTTTAATTGATGTGAAATATCTGCCAAAGAATCTTTTAAACTTAACTTATCTTGCATTGAATTTTCTGCTTGTTCCTTCAACATTATTGTTATTTTATATAATTCATTTTGCAATATTGATAATTCATCTTCCGTATTTGTATCTATTTTTAAAGAGTAGTTCTTCCTGTTTATTTCTTCAATATAATTAGTTATTTCCTTAATCTTATTATCTTTTTTGTAATTAAAGTATAAAAACATGCCAACGAGTATAAAGCAAAAGCCACTAATAACAACTAAATTTACAAGCAAATTCTTTTCGTAAAACAAATCATTAGATAGAACTATAGAATCTTTATCTATATCTATTCCATATTCTTTAAGAAGTATATTATCCCCACTTATATCAGAGTTATTTAATATCTTCATAATTTCATTTTTGTCTACGTTTGGATATTTCCTAACAACCTCTTCAAAAATTCCATTTATTTTAGCGTTTACATTTCTTGTATATGTTCCATAGCTAATATAAGAATTTATGTAGATATAAACGTTAAGAAGAAATATGGTTAGTATACTAATTAACAAGTACTTTTTCAATTCAATCTTATTTTTCATCTTCATCCACCCTATACCCAATTCCTTTTATTGTTAAAATAACATCCGTATCTAATTTTTCTCTTAGTCTTTTTATATATACAGAAACTGTATTATCATTTACATCATTTCTAGTCCAATCCCAAATCTTTTCAATTATATATTCTCTTTTCACAACTCTACCAACATTTGAAAAAAGTAATGTGAGAAGCCTTATTTCGAGAGCAGTCAAATTTATTTTTTGATTTGTTTTATATACTTCTTGTTTATCTAAATCTAAAGTGATGTCTTTTATTTTTATCAAACTTTTATTCTTTTCTTTTGCGAGAATCTTCTTTATTCGTGCAATTAGCTCTCTGGTTAAAAAAGGTTTTGTAACATAATCATCAGCTCCAAGTTCCAGTCCTTTAACAATGTCATCTTCTTCATCTTTCGCTGTTAAAAAAATTGTTGGAATAGAATAATTTTTTTCTACTTTTTTATAAAAATCAAAGCCATTACCGTCGGGAAGCATTATATCTAAAATCATTATATTGAATTTATTATTTGCTAATACCCTTTCAGCTTCTTTCAAATTTGTGACATGCAATGTATTAAAATCATTCTGCTTAAAAGCATATATAAGTCCTTTGGCAATACTTATATTATCTTCTACTAATAAAACATTCATTATTCTATTCCACCTTTTTTAATTTAAATTACACATTTTCGTTTCTAATAGTTTCTATTATATTTTGTTTGTTTATATTTTTTATTGAGTACCTCATTATACTAAAGATAAGTATAAATACAAGCAATATTGATATAATTATTGGTTTCATTGGAAGATAAAAACCACTATCAAAACCTGTTGAAAACATCTTGTATGTAATGTAAGAACCTATTGTTCCCAAAATGATTCCCCAAACTAATGATTTAGTACTATAAAATATTGTTTCAAGATTTATCATCCTGTTAAACTCTTTTTCTGTCATACCAATACTTTTAAGTGTTGCAAATTCTTTTTGCCTTAAGTTCATATTGGCTGTTATTGTATTAAAAATGTTTGTTACTCCAATTAAAGTTATTACTGTTATAAATCCATACATGAATATTGCAAGTACAATGTTAACTCCTTTTTGGTACCTTGCTTGTTGATCATAATTAGTAATGCTAAGTGTTTTAAATTCTTTTTGAATATCTTTTTCAAGTTTATCCGGATCAGATGAATCAATGTAAAGAGCTGATTCTGCGAACTCTATTCCTTCAAAGTTTTCTACATCAACAAATAAGAAACCACCATTTATATAATAATTTTCAAAACCAGGAGCTCGTATATCTGTAACTTTTGCAATCTTTACACTAAATTCTTTTTCTTCATACAAACTTTCTATTGTGTCACCATCTTTATAATTGTAATATCTCAAAAGAACTTTTCTTTTATCTACATCTGTATAGCCGTGGTCATCACATAAAACACCGTTAGTCTTTGCTTTATCATAGTTTATTCCAAGTTTATCACAATACCTTTTAAAAGAATGACTATCCAAAGCTACAACAGATATAATATTATCTTCATACAAAGCATTATTATTTACCTTTGATTCATCCATAATATGAATTGAGCCCTTTCCTTCACCACTACCTTGGTATACCAAAGTGTAATCATTAATATTTCCAAGTTTTAATACATCTTTAAGTTCTACATTATCAAAACTACGTTTTGCTGCAAGCACATTATAATCAACGTTGTAATAATACTGGTTTGTCATATCAAATCCGTATTTCAAAAACGAACTCATAGTTATAAAGATAAATATACTACTAATAAGCGATAATACAGTTGTTCTGTATTTGCTTCTACTCCTCTTTAAATTCTTATACGCAATAACTCCACCAATTCCAAATATACAATTTATAAATTTAGGTGACTTAAGCTTTTTAGATTTTAGCTTAATTTGATTAGAACCTCTTATTGATTCTATTGGATTAACTTTTGATGCTTTATAAGCTGATGAAAGTGCCGATAAATAAATTGTAATAAATCCCATTATAATAGATACAACAATGGCAATCCATGAAATTTCAACAAAGAATTTGCCAGATTGTATAGTTCCTGGTAATAACAAAACATTACATATCTTTATTAATATGAAGTCAGCAACTATTCCAAGTACTATTCCAAGAGGTATTCCTATAATTCCTAATATTGTTGCTTCAAAAAGTACACTCTTTTTAATTTGTTTTTTGGTAGCACCAACACTTGCCAATATTCCATACATTTTTATCTTTTCAGTAGTCGAAATTGCAAAAGAATTTCTAATACAAAAAATGCTTGTAAAACAAATTATTAGAACACCAAATATAACAAGTGAGAGTAACATTCGAAGTACTTCATCATTAACACTGAAAACCTGCCAACGTAACAATTCTCTATTGGTACTATAATTATAATTAGCATGACTAGAACTATAATCTTTGCCTAGAATTTCTTCAAATGTTGTTTTGTATTTATAAGGTTCATTCAAAGAAATATATGCACTAGTTTTTTCGTATTTTTCGCCAAATGTTAATGCCGTATATCCAGCTTCTAAAGTCATTTCCAAATCTTTTCCTGGTTTTTCAATTATTCCTACCACAGTAACTTCTTTAGAATACTTATAATCTAACTTTTCATTACCTTCTTTGTAACTGCTTCTTGGATTAATTGTATCACCGCTCATGTCCACACGAGTACCTAAATTTAAAGTTATTTTATCTCCAATTTTATATGGTACTTCTGCATTTTCAATAATTTGGTCATTAATTACCACTTCACCATTATTAACTGGCCACCTACCACTCTTAAGTTTATATGACATATTTGAAAAAGTATTTTTATCATACATAGAAGATAGATGTATATATGGCTTTTTAGGATTCTTACTATTTTCAAGTATACTAAATCCAACATCATAAATAACATTCATATCTTTTATATCACGATTGTTCTCCAACTTTTGTATATCTCCACTAGTCAGATTCATCAATTTTAAATGATAATATCCACCATTTTGTATTGTCGCTTCAACTAATGTTTTTTGAACACTAGTGAACATATTACTAGCAGCACATATAAGTGCCACAGCAAGCATTATTCCAATGATAGTTACGATTGTTCTTTTTTTGTTTAACTTCAAGTTTGTTATAGCCAATTTGTTAAGAATATTCATAATTAAACCTCCTTAACAATCTTTCCATCTTCAAGTCTTATGATTCTATCAGCCCTTTTAGCAAGCTCTAAATCATGAGTTATCATTATTATTGTCTGCTTATACTTTTGATTAGATATCTTTAATATATCCATTATTTCTTCGCTTGCTTTTGAATCAAGATTGCCCGTTGGTTCATCTGCAAGTATTATGGCAGGATTTGTAATTAGGGCTCTACCTATTGATGTTCTTTGTTGTTGACCTCCAGATAATTCATTAGGTAAATGCAATCTTCTTGCCGTTAATCCTAAAAGCTTTAATATGTTTTCTAAATCTTCAATCTTTACACTTCTATTGTCTAATTCCAATGGAAGTGTTATGTTTTCTTCAACATTTAAAATTGGAATCAAATTATAAAATTGATAAACAAGTCCAACTTGACGTCTTCTAAAAATTGCTAAGTTGTCATTCGACATAGAATAAATATCTTTTCCGTCAATAAATACTTTCCCGCTTGTTGGCCTATCAACACCACCCATCAAATGAAGCAGCGTTGATTTACCGCTACCACTACTTCCGGTGATTGCAACAAATTCTCCTTTATTTACCTTGAAAGAAACATTATCAAGTGCAATAACTTTTGTGTCTCCCTTTCCATATATTTTTGTTAAATTTTCTACCTTTAAAATTTCCATATTTAACTCTCCTTTCAAGCTAAATAATACAGTAACAAAATGACAAGTAAGTGACAAACAAGAAAGAATAAAAAAAGAGATGCTATTTAAGCGTTATTCTTTAATAACACTACATTAAACAACATCTCTTTTGTACTTTTAATTTTCTTTCAAATAATAATGTCTTATTGGTTTTAAATTATCATCCAACTCATAACAAATTGGATTACCTGTTTGGAGTTCTAGTTTAATAATATCTTCATCACTAATGTTATCTAAATATTTTATTAGTCCTCTTAAACTATTTCCATGAGCCGCTATTATTATTTTCTTTCCGCTTTCAAGTTCTGGCTTAATGTCTGAGTTCCAATACTCTAGTACTCTTTTAATTGTATCAACAAGATTTTCTGTTTTTGGCAACTCATCTTTTGACAAGTCTTTATATTTAGGGTCATTTCCAGGATATCTTGGATCATCCTCGGTAAGTTCAGGAGGTCTAACATCTGTGCTTCTTCTCCACAATAAAACTTGTTCGGCACCGTACTTTTCTTTTGTTTCTTCTTTATTCAAGCCTTGTAAAGCACCATAATGTCTTTCATTAAGCTTCCAACTTCTTCTTACTTCTATATTTTCTTCGCCCATTTCTTTTAAAATATAGTCTAACGTATTCTCAGCTCTTTTTAATACAGAAGTAAAACCTAAATCAAAATGAAATCCTTTTTCTCTTAAAATTCTACCAGCTTCTTTTGCTTCATTTATGCCCTTTTCTGATAGGTCTACATCTGTCCAACCAGTAAATTTATTTTCCAAATTCCAAACACTTTGACCATGTCTAACTAATACTAATTTAACCATATTCATACCTCCATAGTAATCTTATATACATTAAGTGATAGAAGCGTTATATATTTCAACAATTGCATCATTCAATTTTTCATCAAATTCTTCTTCAGTTTGATGTGCGTTCAAATCTTGAAGCAATGCTCTTGAGAAACTTGCAATCATTCTGTGATTTCTTGCAAGCAAACGAACAGCAGTATTGATATCATATCCTCCTGATAATGCAACAATTCTAACAACGCAATCATAATCATATAAATCTAAATAATGGTCATCAACAGAAGGAAGCGTGAATTTAAACATTATCTTATCTTCAACATTCCATGTATCTAAATGTTTCTTTATTTCCGATTTTAATATCTCTTCACACTTTTCTTTTTCTGGTGCATTTATATCAACTTCAGGCTCAATAATAGGAACTAGTCCTGCATCACAAATAATCTTTGCAAAATCAAATTGTTGGTTTACAACAGCTTTAATACCCTCTTCATTTGGTTCATATATAACTGATCTCATTTTCGTTCCAAAAACATGCTTTTCATTAGCTTCTGCAAGTTCATTTGCAAGTTCAGGAATTGGTTTCATAAGTTTTACACCATTTAATTGTTCTTGCAATCCTTTATCTACTTTTAAGAATGAAACGATTCTTTTTTCATTCCATAAATAGTCTGCAGTATATTCGCCATTTACTTTTGAAAGCATCGTTTTCTCAAATAAAATTGTACCAATTATATGTTCATTTGTGAAAGCTTTGCTAGTAAACACTCTCTTTCTCATTTCATGAATTAAATTAAACATTTCTTCTTCTGAGTTATATTCAGTCTCTGGAATTCCATAGCATCTTAAGGTTTTACTACTACTACCCCCACTTTGGTCCAAAGCTGCAATAAAACCTCTTCTATCTTTTATAATTTCATACATCTCTTTATTCATAATATTATCACCTCTTTTAAAATTATAGTTTTATGGAAACACTATTAAACCTAAGTATTTACGACTTCAATAGTATTATAATAATATAAGAATAATAAGTCAATATAGCATTAAAGTCCACCAAGCTGTCTGGTGGACTTTTTCCATATATATTCTTACACACTTTGAAAGAGTTTAATCATAAAGAATAAAATTTCAATATTTATTTAACACTAGCTTTAATTATGTTGATTTCATCAGGTGACAGATTTCCATATTTAATCAGTGCATTTAATACTTGTTTTTGACGTTGCTTTGCAAGTTCGGGGTTTACTTTTGGGCTATATACTGAAGGAGCGTTTGGAATTCCTGCCAACATAATACATTCATCATAGCTCATATTGATTGGTTCTTTTTCAAAATATCCAAGACTCGCCTCTTCTACAGTGTAATATCCACTACCAAAATATGATGTGTTTAAATATAATTCTAAAATCTCTTCTTTAGTAAGATCTCGTTCCATTTCAAACGCCATAAAAACTTCGGCAATTTTTCTCTTGATTTTCTTTTCCTGAGTAAAATAAGTGTTCTTAGCCAATTGTTGAGTGATTGTGCTACCACCCTCAACAAACTTTCTTGCTTTTATATCGTTAAATAAAGCTCTGCATATGGCAATTAAATCAATCCCATGATGATAATAAAATCTGTGGTCCTCAACAGAAACAACAGCCTTTATATATATCTCTGGCATTTGAGAAATTTCTGTATAATTATTTCTAGATTTTATTTCTTTTACTTTTAGATCAATTGGTGCTTCTAGCAACGCTTCTTTGTACATCTGATATCCTTCATTTATAACATAAAGTCCAAATCCAATCGCAACAACAATTAATACAGCAAGTATTTTCCTAAATATTTTCATTTTCGTCACCTACTTCTATATTATTATTATATTAGTTA
>ENA-ORSL01002212-ORSL01002212.1-human-gut-metagenome-genome-assembly--contig:-NODE-2212-length-14481-cov-5.525024_pt1 | contig 14481 bp, 8 predicted proteins | sample MGYA00242190_ERZ509157 | MGnify/ENA primary metagenome ERZ509157 (study PRJEB26280, sample SAMEA2338664) | human gut metagenome | biome: human gut; feature: human-associated habitat; material: faeces...
TAGGATAATCCAAGCAAGCCGCCTCGTGGATATTGATATACAAGCCATCCTGGGTCTTCAACTGAAGAGAGGTCTGCACACCGGTATCAGAGAATACGGTGGTAGAAGAATTGCTCTTATAAGACTCACGATTCTTGGAGATGACCGAGCGAATGCCAGTCAATGGAGTAATCTGATATTCATACTCCTGGGTATCGTAATCACCTGGAATCCAATAAGCGGTATGGTTGCCCGTCATGGCGAACTGAGTATGTTCTTCCTTGATAACGAAGTAGTTGAGCGATTCCTGCTGAGGGAACTCATAGCGCAAGCCCATACCATAGTCATAGACACGGAAACGAATGGTGATGTTGCGCTTGGAAGAAGCCTGGTTCAAGTTGACCTCCATCTCATTGTAGTTGTTGCGGATGGTGGCAGTCTCTCCCCATACAGGTTTCCAAGTCTCATCAAAGGTGGAAGTCTTGCTGCCGGTCTCGGTGAAACCGTCCATCAAGTCAGTCTCCTCCATGCCTTTGCTGGCATGCTTGTCCTTTGCCAACTCTAAACCGAGATGGGATGGCTTGATGACTGCCTTTCCCTTGTAGGACATCTCGTAAGTAGGCTGTCCCTTGTCACTCAAGGAGAATGTCAGGCTGACATTACCATTAGGCGACTTCACTGTTTGGGCAGCTGCCAACATAGGGAGCAACAGACCCATCAACAAAACGCTGAATTTCTTCATATTTCTAGTTATTATTAGCTATAATACACCAGACTAAGGTAGCTATGCTATCTCAGTCTGGTATCATAATTATCTCATTAATTTCTTCCTGCTTGTGAAATCATCTCCGTCACCTTATTCATAAAAGAGGCATCCTTCGCCAAATCCTCGATGTTGAGGTGCATACGATAACGCCAGTAATGCTTAGGGTTGGCAGGGATGTTGATGCGCTCGGCATTGGCATCCGCCAAGCGGAGATTCTCGTCGATGGCTAACCAATCCTGGATGCTCAAGATGCAGAGCATGGATGGAGAGGTGAGATGACGAGAGATGATGTCCTTGGCAAGCCAACCTGGGAGCGGATGAGGAGCAGGACCCTGACGATAGAGCATCGTGTTGTAATACTCCTGGGTACGCTGGATATTCTCATCCCACCACTGACGAAGCGTTGGCATATCGTGGCTGGAGATGGTGCAAACCGAGCGGTATGGGTTGCGGCTCAAATGGCCAAACTTCACGCTAGGATCCTTTGGCATACTCTGCAACTCAAGGCTCAATATCTTCAACTCATTCATCACCCAAGGCACACAATCAGGCACCATACCGAGGTCTTCGGCACATACCAACATACGGGTAGCCTGCACCAACTTAGGCAACTTCTTCATCGCCTCACCATACCAATACTGGTTGTTGCGACGATAGAAGTAATCGTTGTAAAGGCGGTTGAACGCAGCCTTGTCATTATCATAGAGCGACTCGTAGATAAAGTCGAGCTGGGCTGAGATACGTGGATGGAAGACGCCAGGGTTGGTATGATCGCGTACGAAGAGTACATCGCTGATCAGGGCATACAAGCCATCACGCAGCCAGAGTTCCTTCTCATCTGTTGCATCAGCAAATAGAGCCTCTACCTTGCGCTGGGTATCTACCTCTGGCTTCATCTGATAACGCTCGTCATCCAGACGGTCGAGATACTTCTCCTTTACCTCGCCGGCACGCTCATGGAACATACGGTCCAATACCCAATCGGTAATGAACGGACGGGTAAAACGGTCTTCCTGGAAGTGCAAACCATAGCTTTCTATCTCTTCACGGCTCATGGCAAGCGCCGGTGCAAACTGTCCGAGCAATCCATGTACGCTATGTACCGGAATCTCCCAGATACGGAAGAAGCCCAATACGTGGTCGATGCGGTAAGCATCAAAATATCTTGTCATGTTCTTGAAACGGCGGTTCCACCACTGGCAGCCATCCTTCAGCATCTCAAACCAGTTATAGGTAGGGAATCCCCAGTTCTGACCATTGGCAGAGAAGTCATCTGGTGGAGCACCCGCCTGACCATTGAGGTTGAAGTATTTAGGTTCCGTCCATACATCGCAACCATTGCGGTTTACGCCGATTGGAATATCACCCTTCAAAATAACACCCTTAGCCTTGGCATGCTCATGAGCCTCCTGCATCTGGCGGTCCAGTACGAACTGTACGAAATAGAAGAACGCCACGTTCTTGTAAGCAGCAGTCTTAGGGTCGGCAAGCGCCTTGCGCTCAGCCTCATCCCATACCTGATGATCTGGCCACTGGTTGAAATCAGCCGTACCATTCTTATCACGCAGGTATGAATATTGTGCGTAAGGAACTAGCCACAGTTCAGTATCCAGGAAGAAAGCCTTGTATTCGGCTGTCTTCATCATCTTTTCACCTTCCTGATTGAAGATTTGGCGCAAGTAATTTATCTTGAAATCATTTACTTTCTCGTAATCTATCTTATCCAGTGCGTTCAACTCAGCACGTGTCTTCTCAGCCTCAGCACGAGCCTTGGCATCCTTCAGCTCAGGGAGAGCATGGAGGTCGGCATACTGCGGATGAATAGCGAAGACGCTGATGCAGCTGTATGGATAACTGTCGGTCCATGTATGGGTGATGGTGGTATCATTGATAGGAAGGAGCTGGAGCACCTTCTGACCGGTAGAAGCCACAAAATCAATCATGGTCTTCAGGTCACCGAAGTCACCAATACCGGCACTCTTACGGGTACGCAATGAGAATACAGGCACCTGCGTTCCGGCAAGTTTGCGGTTATACAGAGCGAAGAAAGCCTGGTCGAGTTCATAAGATACCAACTCACCTGCCTTCATCTCCGGCAAATCCACGGTTCTGTTCATGCTGGTTTCCCAGAGAAGATCATTCTTTGCATTTCTGAAAGCAACGAACTTAAACTCCAGATGGCTGCCCTCAAGATGAGTCGCATCAATATCAGCCACCCATTCATTATAAGTATGCTGAGTCATCGGAAGAATCTTCTGCACATCCCAGGCACCCAATGCTTTATCTGCACCCAATACACCCAGACGCTCACCATCACGAAGCTGAGGAGCACGGACTATCAGACGCACAATCTTGCTGCCCATTTCCAGCTTCATCTCCTGTGGAACCTGATGATTGATGCAATCGGTAAAGGCACTGCTGTAGAGGTAAGCATCCTCCGGCATAATCTTCCAGTGGTCGTAAAGGGTATAAACCGCAGCCTTCTTGGCATTTACATCGAGCTGATGCTTAATCATAAGCCATTCGGTCTTGACTGCTCTTCCTTCACGTTCTACACTATAATAATAGGTATACGATTTTTCTGGTGATTCAACACACCAGTCGCATACCCACCTTTCACCATCTGTTGTCTCGAGAGGAAGTTTCAGTTCACCTTCCTCCGTCTGAATGTTTACGACGATCTGTTCGCCGAACATTGCTTTATATTCAATATTAAACTGTACTGTCATAAGACTCTTAAAGGCTCTTGAAAATGTTATAATTTATGTTTGATGCTACAAAGGTAAGAAAAAACGAGCGAAAAACGTATCTGAAATTTGCATATTTTTTCTCACAAATCGTGCAAACGTTTGCACTACCCCTACTCTGTAGAAACAATAATTAATCGTTCATCTCATTTTATTCTGATTTCTTATCCTTGATGATACTCACAGACAATGCACCCGCAATCAGCAGGATACCTGCCACAATCATCATATCGCTCTGATGAGAACCCACCAGACTCAAGACAATTCCACCGCAGATAGCAGCCACAATCTGAGGGATACAGATGGTTCCGTTAAACAGACCGAGATAAGCACCCATGTGACCATATCCCTGCAAAGCATTGGTAACAAAGGTGAAAGGCATCGCCAGCATGGCTGCCCAACCGGCACCAATCATCAGGAAAGGAACAAACTGCAGATACTGGTCATGCAGGAAAGGTATCAGGGCAAAACCCACACCACCGATAACCAGACTGACAGCGTATGCCACCTTCGTATTCTTAAACTGAGGGAGAATCACAGCCCAGACTACACTACCTACAGCCTGTACGGCAAAGAGAATGCCCACCCAGTTGCCTGCCTCCTGGAATGCTTCAGAAGCAGGATCGGTCGTATTCCATACGGTTTCAGCGATGGCTCCCGTAGAATAATTCCAGAGATAAAGGAAACCAGCCCAGCAGAAGAACTGAACCAGTCCCACCTTCCAGAAGGTAGATGGCGCCTTGCGGAGCAAAGTAATCCAACCGGCCTTGTCTTCAGAAGCCTCAGCATTAGGATTCTTCCCTCTTCCCTCTTCCCTCTTCGCTTCATTATACTCCGCATACTGCTGTGGATTCCACTCCTTCACCTTCATCGTGGTGTAGATAACACAGAGAATCAGGATAGCCGCACCGATATAGAACGACCAGATGACAGAATCAGGAACCACACCCTTCTCAGCATAATTCTTGATACCGAGGAAGGTAAAGAGGAATGGGAAGATATATCCGGCTACAGAACCGGCATTGCAGAGGAAACTCTGGATAGAGTAAGCCTTTGCCTTCTGTTTTTCATTTACCATATCGCCTACCAACATCTTGAACGGCTGCATCGCCATGTTGATGCTCGTATCGAGGAACATCAGCGCTATCAGTCCGAAGAGCATCGCACCGCTCACGGTCAGTCCGAGCGAACCGGCATTCGGGAGCAGGCACATTACCAGGACGGCAATCGTAGCACCCACAAAGAGATAAGGGATGCGGCGACCGAAGCGGCACCACGTCTTATCACTCAACGTGCCCACGATAGGCTGAGCCAGGATTCCCATCAGAGGAGGGAGAATCCAGAAATAACTCAAGTTGTGTGGGTCAGCACCCAACGTTGCAAAGATTCGGGAGATGTTGGCGCTCTGTAGGGCGTAGGCAATCTGTACTCCGAAAAATCCGAAGCTCAAGTTCCAGAGCTTCCAGAAACTTAAATCAGGTTTTTGTTTCATCGTTATATTGTTTTTATATTTTTATCTTGTTGTTCCTCTCACCACAAGTCGTGTTCTCACCACTCGCTTCTCCACCTCATCTCTAGGGATGGAGCCTTCCACCTGACCAATCAGGATATTGGCAGCTTCCTCGCCTACGGCTACACCTCGCTGCTCAACCGTAGTAAGCATCGGGTCGCACGCCTTGGCACGGTCACCATTGGTGAATCCGCAGATGCTGATTTCTTCAGGCACCTTGAATCCCATGCGCTTGGCGGTATAGAGGATACCGATTGCCGTATCATCATTGATGGCAAAGAAAGCATCCGGACGATCTTCCTCTATCAGAATATCCGGCGTTATTGCTTCGGCATTGGCACGGTCATCGCAGATCTTCACCCAGTCAGGGTTCTCCGTCAAGCCATGCTTTACCAGCGCATCATGATAACCGTTATATCGGTTCTTGGAGATTTCCAGATTCATCGGCGAGCCGTAGAAGGCAATCTTCTTACAGCCCGTATCAATCATGTGGGTAACGGCAGTAAAGGCACCCATATAGTCATCTACCACCACTCGCGAGCAGTTCACGCCCGTACATATTCTATCATAGAAGATGAGCGGCACCCCATTCTGCAGCAGTTTTTCGAAATGGTCATACTGCTTGGTATCCTTCGCCTGTGAAACGATGATGCCACAAACCTTGTTCTGATAGAAGTCTTCACAGATGGCCACCTCCTTATCGTAACGCTCGTTACTCTGCGCCACCATCACACGGTAACCTCTGGCTCTAGCCTCTTCCTCTATACCCGAAAGCACCGACATGAAGTAATAGTGTACCACCTGAGGCACAATAACTCCAATCACCTTCATCGGCTTCACCTTATTATGTCTTAAAGCTTCACCCAGGAAATTAGGAAAGAAGTTATGTTCACGCGCGTATTTCTGAATACGCTCCTTTTGGGCAGTACTGATACGAGAACTGTCCTTCAATGCCCGGCTCACTGTGGCAACACTTACGCCCAGATCGCGAGCAATATCTTTCATTGTTATTGTTTCTTTATAGTCCATTGCTATTAGTTGTGCTGCAAAATTACGAAATATCCTCAATATCAGTTCAAAGTTCTTGACTTAAATCAAGTAATTTCTGTGCAAACGTTTGCACAAAATAAATAACGGAATTAACACAAAAATAGTACAACATTAGAGAAAAGAACTTAATTTTGCACACAGAAACGACAAGTTTATGGGCAAGCGCCCCATTCCTACCTTAATGTAAGATGCCAGAAAGACCCCGAAAATAGCCTGAACGGCATTTTGAGTAGGAACGACAACAACTTAAGCCAAGAAGAAAAGAAGAAAAAGTAGATAAATAAATATAATTCATTAACTTAAAAATCAAGCAAATGATGAAGCAGGTAAAAATTAAATTGCCTCTCAGAGCGTTGACCCTAGCAAGCGGTCTGCTTCTGACGGTGAGTTCCTTTGCGCAGACAAATGCAGTTAAGGGACATGTGAAGGATGCTTCTGGTGAGCCTATCATGGGTGCTACCATTACAGTTAACGGTAAGGCAGTGGGCATTACCGACATGGATGGTAACTTCTCAGTTGATGCAGCGCCAGGTGCCAAGATTACATTCACCTATCTGGGTATGACACCGCAGACAGTGAAGGCATCTAGTAACATGAACATTACCTTGGAAGATGACTCAAAGGCTTTGAATGAAGTCGTTGTCATCGGTTATGGTGTAGCTAAGAAAAACGACTTGACAGGTTCCGTTACAGCTATCAAGCCAGACGAGAAGAACCATGGTATCATTACTTCTGCACAGGATATGATCCAGGGTAAGATTGCCGGTGTAAATGTCAACTCATCAACGGGTGCTCCTGGTGATGGTGCACAGATTCGTATCCGTGGTGGTGCTTCTCTTACTGCGAGCAACAACCCATTGATTGTTATCGATGGTATGCCTATGGATAACAATAATACAAAAGGTGTAAACAACCCTCTTTCTCTTGTCAATCCTAACGATATCGAGAGCTTCACCGTATTGAAGGATGCTTCAGCTACAGCCATCTATGGTTCCCGTGGTTCTAATGGTGTCATCATCATTACAACCAAGAAGGGTCGCAGCGGCCAGAAGCCACAGGTTTCTTACAATGGTACACTTTCGGTAAGTACTGTTGCCAAGAAGATGGATGTGATGAATGCTTCCGAATATACAGACTTCATCAAGAACTATTATGGTGAAGATTCTTCTGCCTACAAAGGTTTAGGCTGGAAGAAGTTCAATGAAGATGGAACTCCAGATTATTCTGCCGGCACATACGATACCGACTGGCAGGACGAGATTTACCGTGCAGCTGTCAGCCATGAGCATAATGTAAGTTTAACAGGTGGCATCAGCAAGAAATCATGGTCAATGCCTTATCGTGTCAGCGTTGGTTACACCGGTCAGGAAGGTATTCTGAAGGGTTCTGACTATAAGCGAGTTACTGCCGGTTTCAACATCAATCCATCATTGTTCGACAAGCACCTTAACATTAATGTCAACGGTAAGTATTCTTACTCAAAAACAAATCCAGGTGGACAGGATGCAGTAGGCGCAGCTGTCTCTATGGATCCTACTCGTCCTGTTAAGAGTAGTGATGAGAAATTCAAGAACTGGGGTGGCTATTGGCAGTGGGCATTACCTACTACCTCATATGACCCTACATTCCCATATAACCGCAACAACGATGCTCCAACAAACCCTGTAGAAAAAGTTGAAAACTACGATTTCTACAAGAGTGCGCATATTCTCTTGGGTAATGTAGAGGCAGACTATAAGATACATGGTTTCGAAGACCTTCATCTTCACGCCAACATAGCTGGAGAATATAGCACTGGTGGAGAGTACAACACCAACAATCCACAATCTACATACGGATTCTACTATGGTGGCAACAGCGAAAATAAGGAGAAGAAGTATAACGTTGTAGCTACTGCCTATGCTCAGTACACCAAGGACTTCAACAAGGCTAACCACTTCGACATCATGGCTGGTTACGAATATAGCCACATGAAATATTGGGGAGACCAGTGGAGCAAGTCTATGTATCCATCTACCTACGAAGGTAAGAATGATGCAGGCGAAGCTCTTGCAGGAACCGTGAAGTCTTACGATACAAGCAACTGGAAGGGACAGACTTACCTCGTGAGCTGGTATGGACGTGCCAACTATTCTTTGCTTGACCGTTATCTCCTTACATTCACTGCCCGTTATGATGGCTCAAGCCGCTTTGCAGACGGACACCGTTGGGGTTTCTTCCCATCAGCAGCCTTCGCATGGCGCATCAAAGACGAAAAATTCCTGAAAGATATTGATGCTATCAGCGACTTGAAACTCCGACTTGGTTGGGGTAAGACCGGTCAGCAGGATACAGGTAAAGAGTACTACACCGCTACCTATAAGAAGAGTACAAGTAATCACCACCTCTATCCAATCGGTGGTATTGCCAACAACCCAGGAATACTCTACCGTCCATTGGCATACAATGACGAATTGACTTGGGAGACGACTACTACATGGAACGTAGGTCTCGACTATGGTATGTTCGACCAGAGACTCACCATCAACCTTGATGGTTATATCCGCAAGACAACCGACTTGCTCAGCACAACAACCATCGCTGCAGGTCAGAACTTTGACAATGCTCTCTTGATGAATGCAGGTACATTGAAAAACAAGGGTTTTGAGGTAGCTATCACAGGTCGTCCTATCCAAACCAAGGACTGGTTTGTAGAATTGAGCGTCAACGCTGCTTACAACAAGAACGAGATTACCGAACTTGCAGGCGGTCGTGATTTGATGGAGGCAGGCATGCAGGTAGGTCAGAACCAGGCGATCACCTATCATAAGGTAGGAAAGCCAGCCAACTCATTCTTGGTTTACCAGCAGGTTTACGATGAGAGCGGACGTCCAATCATGGGTTGCTACGTAGATCGTAATGGCGATGGTACAATAGACGAGAACGACAGATACTTCTATAAGAATATCGTGGCTCCTTGGACAGGCGGTTTCAGCTTCAAGGTTGCATACAAGAACTGGGATCTCGGCAGTAATTTCCGTGCAAGCTTCGGAAACTATCTCTATAATGGATACGCAGAAGGTGCGATAAATACAAAAGAGGTATGTAGTGCAAAGGGATATTATAAAAATACCACAAAGGAGTTAGTAGCTCTTGGCTGGACTTCGTACAACTATCCTCTTACCGACTACTTCGTACAGAATGGCAGCTTCTTGAAGTGCGACAACATCACACTGGGCTATAACTTCAACAATCTGCTGAAGGGTGGCAACTACAAGGGCATCTCTGGCCGTATCTACGCCTCATGCTCTAACGTGTTTACTATCACCAAGTATAAAGGTATTGACCCTGAAGTAACATCAGGTAAGGACGACAACATCTATCCTCGTTGCCGCACATTCCTGCTCGGTCTGAACCTTAACTTCTAACAATTTAAAATAGATTTCGATATGAAACTCAATAAATTCAACATAATTGCCCCAGCAGCAGCTCTTCTGCTTTCAGCAAGCTTGAGCTCTTGCATGGATGACTTGAACAAGGGAAACATTGACCCTACTGTTGATGCCAATCCTAATATTACGGGCTTATACAGCAAGTGCTATGCTGGTCTTATCATGGAGGGTAATGACGGTAATGCCGATTTCTCTATCGATGACGCTGGTAAGTCAACCCTTCTACGCAACCTGTTCAACTTCAACGAGGTACCTACCGACGAAGCTGTCTGCTGGTGGTCGGATGGCGGTATCGCAGATGTTGCCTACAATAAGTTCGATCCGGGTAATGCTACTCTGAAGAACCTCTACTATCGTCTGATGTCAAACATCTCTTATGAGAACCATTTCTTAAGTCTCGATGCAGCAAAGGCTGATAGAACTAAGTATGCAGAGGTACGTGTACTTCGTGCCTATAGCTATTTCTTGATGCTCGACTTCTTTGGAGATCCGACATTCATTGACAAGATTTCGCCAGAAACACCACGTCAAGCACACTCTTACAATTCAAAGTTTGAGGAAGGCAAAACATATACTCGCGCAGAGCTTCTTCAGTTAGGTCGTGAGTTCTTGTTCAACTGGGTAGAAAGCGAATTGCTTGCTGCAGAGCCAGACCTGTTGGAGGCAAAGCCAGAGACTGATACAGATCCAGACTATGGCCGCGTAGACAAAGGCACATGCTGGTTGCTCTTGAGCCGTCTGTACCTCAATGCCGGTACATACCTCAACAACGATGGTCAGAACAATCAATATTGGGATAAGGCTCTCGAATATGCCGAGAGGGTTATCAATTCAGACTATAAGCTCTTCGATGACAGCAAGATGTCTAATGAGGCTAAAGCTAATGGCTACAAGCCATACGACCTGCTCTTCATGGGCGACAATGGTTCAAATGGTGCAAGCTGCGAGGCTCTTCTGCCTTTGATGCAAGATGGTGACAAGACTCAGGGATACGGTGGCTCGATGTTCTTTGTTGCAGCTCTTTGGGATGCTACAATGCAGACTGTTACAGATAAGGATGCTGCCACTACTGCCAACACATGGTCAGGTATGCGTGTTCGTCCACAATTCGTAGAAAAGTTCTTTACCGATCCAAAAGTTGTGGTAAACAAGAAAGCTTCCGAAATCCGTGCTATGAACGTTGATGACCGTGCTATCCTTTGGGGTAAAGGCAACAGTGACGGCGATCGTACTTTAGAGATTGGTGCTAATGATAAGTTCGTCAAGGGTATTGCAACACCAAAATGGAATAACAACTATTCTAATGGTGGTACTCCTCACGACAGCTATAACGTAGATATAGACTTCTTCCTCTTCCGTGTAGCTGAGGCTTACCTCAATGCAGCTGAGGCTGAGATGCACCTCAATGGTGAAAGCTCGGCTAAGGCAAAGAAGTATATCGATGCTCTTCGCAACCGTGCCCACGCAGGCGTACGTGCTTCTTATACTCTTAACGACGTGCTCGATGAGCGTGCCCGTGAGTTGTATTGCGAAGGTCTCCGCCGTACCGATTTGATCCGTTTCAATCAGTTTGGTGGCAGTCAGGCTACATACAATTGGGAACTTAAGGGTGGTAGTACTAATGGTACAACCTTCGCCAAGACCTATAATGTATATCCTCTCCCATCTTCAGAGGTTCTTTCTAACAAGAACTTGACACAGATTGATGGATACAACGAGGTTCAAAACTAAAGTATAAAAGAATTATTAAAGAAAACGCAATATGAAGAATAAATATATAATTGGTGCTCTGCTTGTCGGCATCATCAGCTTATTCGCATCATGTTCGGATGACAACGACTCTAACCCAACGCTGATTCAGCCTAAAGAGTTTGTGTTGAACACTCCTGCATATGCCAATGCGACTATTGATTTGGAAAAATCTACTGGTCTTGAGCTTACATGGTCACAGCCTAAGTACACAGCAGACAATGCCCCAATCAACGCAACATACGAGGTGCAAGTATCTCCAACCAACAGCTTCACAGTTTCTACTGATGAAGCTGCTGCAGACGAGAGTGGAGAAAAGGTGCCAGATTACGCTGTTCTTAGCAACACCACACAGAAATGTAATATTTCTGCCTCTGCAGAAGAAATGGACAAGGCATTGGTAAAGATACTTAAATGGACAGAAGAGAATGTTCCTGCCGAGCAGGAGATGTACGTTCGTGTTAACGCTTACATCCTTGAGGGCACAAGCCGTCTGAATCCTGTCGCTTCAAACTCAGTAAAGCTCAACGTAAAGCCTTACTATATTGAACTGAAGGATGCTGTTCCAACAATGTGGTATCTTGTAGGTAACATGTTCGGCGCTAAGTGGGCAAACGACAAGAACATTGGAGAAGACGCACTTCCTATGTTCCTTAAGCCAAACTTCTCTTACGATAAGAAGACTGGTGCTGGTGAGATTGAATACACCAACTACTTCCTTACCGGTGATTACAACGACAAGGCCGAGTGCGACGGAGCTGGTTTCAAGATTCTGCCAGCAGACTTCAACTGGGATTATAGTATGAACGCTGATGGCGCTACAAAGGGTACTATCATCTACCGTAACGGTGGTAGCGACGGTGGTCACATCGTAGCTCCGGAAGCCGGTTACTACACCATCACTCTCAACACAGCTGACAATACAGCCAAGATGGAGAAGTACGAGGGTAATGTAACCAACTATGGTACTATCCAGATTGCAACCTCATTAGACGATTTCGCGAGCGACACTCCAATGCTTCCTTACAACACAGAGGGCGTTGAAAACCACGCTTGGTACTATGTGATGGAAGTTCCTGCCGGACAGACAGTAAGCTTCAAGTTCAAGATTGCTGGTTCTTGGGATACAAACTGGGGATATGGTGCAGCAGATGGCGCTATCAACATGTATGGTAAGTGCGAGGCTAATGGTCATAACATCGGCTTGGCAGAAGGCAAGTATGTCATCTCATTCAACGACATCACAGGTTCGTTCAGCATCGTTAAATTGTAAATCACTTAAAGTATAGACAATTATGATTAAGAAAATATTATTGGGAATGACCCTGCTGATGTCTATGGTATCTTGTACCGAGGACTACACAGATTGGGGTAACCCACAGAGCAATCCTAAGGAGGAAGCCGTATCATTCGGAAATGGTAGCGTAACTCCAGTTGATGTCATCAACTTGGCTGATGTTAAGACAGAGAAGGTAAAAGTGGCGAGCATTGTTGCTCCCACTTCTTCCAACGCTGCTTATACACCTAATTATAAGATTAACTTCGACGGTCAGTCATTCGACATTGATGCTGATGGCAACATGGCAACAGCTGAATTGACAAGCTATATCGTAGATAAGTGGGGAAAGCGTCCTACAGAGCGCGACATCGATGCTACTCTTGATGCATGGGTAAGCAATGGCTCAACAGCCGTGAAGATGACTACATCTGCAACATTCCAGGTTAAGGCTATTCCTGAGGCTCCAGTTATTGAAGATGGCTATTACCTCGTAGGCGATATGTTTAATGTCGAAGCCGTTGGTGATGCCCCAGCCGTTGACGGTTGGAATACTGTAAGTGCTAAGCAGGCATTCAAGCACAGCGATAAGGATGTATATGATGATCCTGTTTTCACCATCACATTCGAGACAACCAAGGCTAATCAGTATTGGAAGATTATTCCTAAGAAGAACGTTGATGCCGGTAACTTCTGGGCTGCTGGCGTAGTAGGTCCTAAGGTTGACGGCGACGACAGCATGACAGGTTTGTTGACCAACGGTGACGCTAAGGCTGGTAAGATTGCCAAGGCTGGTAAGTATAAGCTCACCATCGACATGATGGACTACTCTTATACCTTAGAGGAGGTTAATTACGATCCATTCATCTACTTCATCGGTAGTACTGATGGTTGGAAATCCAATGATCAGAAGCTTGCTCTCGTAGACGATGCAAAGGGCGTATACACTGGTTATGTTTATTTGGCCGATCCTAACGCTGCTGGCTTTGAGTTCAAGTTCCAGCGCGCGCAAGGAAACTGGGACACCGCTATTGGTGCAGGTACATTTGTAAGCTTTGGTGGAGCTGCTATCGGTGTCGACAATGGCAACATCGGCGTAAATGCAGGCGAAGGTGTTTACTACATGGATGTTAATCTTTCAGAAGGCACTATCACAGCCACTAAGATTGAGACCATGGGTATGATTGGTGGCTTCAACGAATGGGCTGGCGACGCACCAATGACATGGAATGCTGAAGAGTATTGCTTCGAGGCAACAAATGTAGGTGTTACTGCCGATGGTTGGAAGTTCCGCGTAAATGGTGGTTGGGACATCAACCTCGGTGGAAGTCTCAATAACCTTACTGCTGGTGGCGACAACATTACAGTAGCAGGCAACACAGTCAAGTTGTATCCAACAAGAAAGACAAATGACAATATCTACTGCACAGTAGAATAAGCATCTGTTTCATCATAATAAAAATAGTATAACCAATAGGCGGCTCTCAATTCCGGGAGTCGCCTATTTTTTTCTTTCTCCTCCCCCTTTTCAAGTATTTTTTCCCTAAAACCTTGGAAGTTATGAGGAAAAGTCGTATCTTTGCAGAAGAAAAGCTATAAAAAAGAAATTATGGGACATCAAGAAGATATTGTAAAAACAGAAAGAAAAATCATTATCATCAGGGATACGCAAGTTATCCTTGACAGAGATGTTGCTGAATTATATGGAGTAGAAACCAGAGAAATCAACCAAGCACTAAGGAACAACCCTAAAAAGTTTCCTCCAGGTTATGTTATTGAGTTGAATGACAGCGAGAAAAAATGAACTGATCAAAAATTTTGACCACCTCGAAACATTGAAGTTTTCTCATGCAACTGTAAAGGGATTTACAGAGCAAGGACTTTATATGCTTGCCACAATATTAAAGCAAGTTTTGCCGAGAGTGTAAACTAAACTGTGTCAAGCTACAATAAAAGTAGTTTAACACAGTTTT
>ENA-ORSL01002215-ORSL01002215.1-human-gut-metagenome-genome-assembly--contig:-NODE-2215-length-14468-cov-8.687574_pt1 | contig 14468 bp, 12 predicted proteins | sample MGYA00242190_ERZ509157 | MGnify/ENA primary metagenome ERZ509157 (study PRJEB26280, sample SAMEA2338664) | human gut metagenome | biome: human gut; feature: human-associated habitat; material: faeces...
GACTATTTTTTATTCGATTTTTCAGGTGTGCAATTTCATTATACAATGAACCGAATTTTTTCATATACACCACTTCCTTCCATCTTTGTACCTTCATTATACGCTCAAAAAAGCAAAAGCACCCTACCCGAAAGGCTGATTTCGGGTAGGGCGGCAGGAAATTTTACAGATTTTCAGACTATTATGGCAAAAAAATACAGCTTCCCAGGTGGCAGGCAAGCAATTTTGCTTGCTGCCACAGGAAAGCTGCCTGCTTTATGCTACACTGATTTTTTCAGCTGCACAATTCTTAAGACCACGGATCATCTGCTGCCGGAGTCTGGATACCGCTCAGCAGTCCCTTGTAATCCCACAGGAACCATTCGCCGGTAGAAGCCTTTTGGCGCACGGTCATCGGACGCGGGCTATCAGCCCCGCCACAGGTAATCATAAAGCGTGCATAGCCTTCCTCCTGATAAGTATAGGCATTAGTTTTAACCTCTACAGTATACGGCATATCCGGCTGATAGTTGTTCGCCGGAGTTGCGCCCATGAAGTAGGAGCGCATCAGATACTGTCTGCCGCGGAAACGGTCTGCCAGGAATTGTTCATCTCTTTTGGGTACCGGACGAGGTCCCAACAGCTTGTTGAGCATAGCAATAGCCTCTGCCGGATTAGTTTCATAGCGAGCCAGTGCCGCTACGGTATAAGCTGCAACCTGCTGAGCATCGGTTTCCGGTCCGATTTCAGCTGCCGATTGCGGCAGATTCTGGAAAATGACACGTCTGGTTTTTTCTTGCTTCTCCACTTTATTCACCGCCCTGTTAATAGTGTTATCAATAGTTCTGTCGATCATTCTGTCTACGCCGATTCTTCTGTTCCAGTCAAGAGCTTCTGCTGATTGCAATTGTCCCGCCAAAAGCATTGCGCAGCAAGCTAATACAATACCTTTTTTCATTTGTTGCACCTCCTCAGAATTATCCTGCGCTATTACAGGCGCAGGCATGTTTCCTTACAAGCTCATTGTACAACGGAATGTGCTAAAGCACCCCACCCAAACTGTCGATTTCGGGTAGGATGAGTAAAATTTTTTTGTTTTTCAAGGAAAATTCTGCCTAAAGCAATAGTCCCAGCATTATTATACACAGCAATCTCAGTAACCGCATCAGCGCCACCCCCATTGCCAAAAATCGTGCGCAAGCACAACCGCCGGCCTATTCATTGGCCAAGTCGTAAATCTTCCTTACCGTGCCGTCATCGGCAACATTATAAATCAGCCTGCCGCTTTTCTCTACCAGATAGCGTGCATCCTTAAATTGCACCGGGTCAGGAGCATCTGGATCTCCCGCCTTAGTCATAGTATAATAGCTGTAACGCTTGTCAACATCCTGATACAAAGCCTTTTCTTGTTCCCACTGATAATCCCAGAAGCTGAAAGAGCCGTTGTTTCTGTCCAGTAAATTAACATTCGGCTCCAGCACCAGCTGCAAAAACAGTTTCGCTACTATCCAAGGCATTTCCGTTTCACCCTGCACAAAGCGAGTACCTCTTTTGTTGCTTCTTTCATAGGTCCCGGCCAGGGACGGCAGCACCCGATTATTGCCCTCAGGCTCACCTAAAATCCAGGCACCGTATAGCTTGCTCTGCGCCTGATAGCCCTGCGGATTACTCAAAGCATACTTTTCATAAAGCGGCATACTATATCTGTACCGAGAAGGATAACCCATACCATTTTCATAGCTTGCAAGACTTGGCACCTGCAGATAACCGATAAAACGCTCACCGTCATGCGCAAAACGCACCACACCGCTCGCCTCGGTCTCATAGCGGTAATGGTCGTCCTGCCATTCACCGCTGTGCACCTTCAAATCCATCAAAACGCCGCGCGTAGTTTCATACACCATAGCCCCACCCTCAACATGGGTAGCAGGATTATACATCTCATAATAGTCCGCCCGCGCAACCGACATCCCGCCACACAACAGCAGCACACCGCACGCCAAAGCACTCAAAAGCTTCTTCATAAGCTCACCTCCAAACAACAAGCAAGCACCCGCAAGAAAGGTAACACACTACACTAACGCACACATCCCCCTTCCGCCTCACTTCGTTCGGCACCTTCGCTATACTAAGACCCATTTTTCATGTAATGAAAAATGTTGGTCGTGTTATACTCGAAGAGTGCAAGGGGCAGGCAAGAAGGATAGCAGAAACTAAGCACGAGCAATTAACATATCGTGTAAGGAATAGCAATTTTAGCAAATGAGTGCTTGGAACCATAGAAGCAAGGGTACGTAACTTTCTGTTACCGTCTGTCAAATTTTACCGATGCTTCGTCCTGGTTCCGCACGAAATTTGCGTTATGCCCTAAGGCATAGGAAAATTGCTCCTGACTGAAACGATATTTAATTGCGACACACAACACCTTTTTCAACACCCAAAAAGGCCCCTGCTCCGCAATATTAACTTACGTCGCAAGGACCTCAAACTCAACTCACTGCCTCAACCCACAGCATCATTGCTGCACAGCATCTTAATCTCACCATCAACTGTCACACGATACGCATCCCACAAATTCGGATGCACATAATAAGTCATAACCAGCTCATCGTTCTTATTATACACATAGACCCCAAAATAATCGCCGGCATCCTTCGGCATATACGAATTAAAAACGCTGTTCGGATCCTCGGCAAAACGACTGCCATAGCCAAACCAATAATCCTTACTGCTCAAATCCAACCCGGTATTCTTCACATTCAGCTTACGCAGGAAATACAGCGCCATAGTATAATCCTCTTCCGCCTGCATTCCCTCAAACCTATAAGTACCGCCGATATCAGGCTCACTCACCTTAGTAATCCCCATCTCGCGCGCATCAACCGTCGGCAGCAGTACAACCTGCTTACCCTCTTGCACTCTAGCCTCGCAAACAAGCGGCTGAGAGCCATAACCAAAATAACGTGTATCCTCACCATGACGGCCCACATCAAAAGAATAATCCTCCAACACCAGCGAACCGTTCTCCAGCATACCCACGCCCTTAAACATCGGCGCATTACCGTCCTGCAAATCATAAGTAACAACAGAAGCAAAAACGCCGGACTGCGTATAAATCAGATGCAAAGAAGCATTATCCCTGCCATCAGCACCATAACGCATATACGGATATGCACCATAAGACGCTGCCATCGCTGTTGCACTGGCAAGCAGCAGCAGGCAGAACATCAGCAAGCTAAATAATCTCTTCATCACCCGCACCTCTATCTATCAACCTCACTCAGCAGCAGGCTTCCGTCCTCACCGCTGATAGCAATACCGAAAATACGCTCCCTGCCCAAAGAATCGCGCACCGCAATACCGTTGCGCGGAAAGGACTCGGAATCACGCATCACAATAATAATCGGCTCCGTCGCACGCAGGAAATCCTTATAATAAATAGACTGCACGTTAAAAACAGGATAGCCCTCCGCACTCACTTCACGCAACTCCAGCGCCACAACCTGAAAATCTGGGAAATCCACCGAGCTCGTCACTACAGCCTTCGCCGGCTCAAAAGCATCCGGCATCCGCACAACCTCGCAGGCCGCAGGATTAACATGAGCATCCTTCAGCCAGCATACATGCAGCATGCTTTGGGTAGGCTCCGCCACACTGTTGGCCTGAGCACTGCCCCAACCGCCAAACAAACCAATACCAAGCGCCAATAACATTGCACCTAAAAATCTTTTACGCATAAAAAACACCTCCAAAGTTTTTTACATCATAGCTTAATTTAAGCCTCTTCAGGCATTTTACCTTAATCAATCTCCTGCAGATAAATACTGCCGTCCTTACCGCTTTGCAGAATCGCAAACCTGCGCTCCCTGCCTGCATCATCCTTAAAGCTGAAACCATTCTTGGGAATAGTTTCCAAGCTCTCCAGATGCAGCACCAGCTTTTCATCAGCCATCAGCAAATCCTTGCTGTAAACGCTCTTGCCGGAAGCAAGCTCCAGCAGTCGGAACTCTTCCAGATTTTTCGTACTGCGGAAAATCACGTCCGCACCCTTAAAGGGATTAGGCACGGAAACCTGCTCGTACTTGGAAAGATCAACCTTCGCATCCTGCAGCTCATGTATGCCCATGCATTCCAGATACTGCATCGCCAGGCCCTTAAAGCCTCTCTGCTTGTATTCCTTCAACGGCAGCAGCTCAAGCTTCACGCTGTCACCGGCCATCTCTGTGCCCATATCAAAGAAATCATCCGCAGTCATATTCGTCTTTTGCGAAACAGCAACATCAGCTCTGCCCACATCGTTGCGGTAAACATCAAGACCTGGTTCATTATTGCTCTTCGAACGGGTAAAATACATATCAACGCATCTTTTATTACCGTTCGGCAGCAAATCCTCCAGCACCAGCACATAGTCTGTATTACTGCTGTTGCCACGTGTCAGCAGCATATTGTTCGGCAACAGCTGCAGATTGCTGCGTGCCCAGCCCTCATCAACAAATTTTATCTTACCGTCCACAAAGGTATAGACAGCATAGATATCCTTGCCATAATAGCCCTTGCCCTGCTTTTCGTTATCCAAAATAGCAAAAATCAGCTCCGGCACCTTGTCATTATTGATATCCTGCAGCGTATAACCAAGCATGTTCAACGCATCAACGTAACCCATATGGTCACGCAGCTCATAGATACCGGTCATGCCCTGCTGCGGCACTTTACCCATATCGCCATCATTCACAAAATTATAGATACCCTCCACCAGCTTGCCGTATTCGCGCTCATAGGCAGGCACCTTCGCCACAGTCGCTGCAGCTTCCACCACCTTCGTGGCCTTGGGCTGCGTTGCAGCAGCCTGCTTATCAGAACCGCAGCCATTCAGCAGCATTGCCAAGGCAGTCAGCAGCATTGCTCCCACCAGGACATTTTTCCAGCTTTTCTTCAGCATATCAATCCCTCCGCTTCCTGCTGCCTGCTTTGCAGCTAATCTTTTATACCTATATTGTACCCTAAAAAAAACTAAAGCGCCCTACCCGAAACAGCAAATTCGGGTAGGGCGCAAGCTTTAAATCGGCAAAATTATTGCTTACAGCTTGTTGAATACATCCTCAACCATCTTCCAAACCTTAGCGCGGTCTACAGCGTAAACAATCTTCGCATTCTGAGCACCCTCAGGAGCAGCGCCGCGGAAGCCCATAGTCTGGCCGTAGCCATAGCCGTATTGGTCATCAACATCAACCGGCAGAGTTTCGGATTCCAGAATTACGGACGGATCAATAGCAACTGCTGCTGCCAGAACGTCCCAAATGTAGTTCTTGAAGGACGGATCCTTGCGGAACATCGGGGTAGCATAATGGCTTTCCCACATAGCCTTGAAGCGGTCGCTCTTAATGCGGCTTTCCAGATCCTTAAAATCATTGTGGCTCATCAGTTCCTTGCTGCAAACATCCAGCGGCAGGAAGATTTGCTCCTTCCAAGGAGCGCGGTAAGCCTTTTTAGCAGTTTCCGGATCAATCCAAACGTTGAACTCGGAGGTCGGCATTACGTTGCCTTCGCAGAAGAATGCGCCTGCCATATAAACAACGCGTTTAGCCAGCGGAGCAATTTCCGGAGCCTTGTCCAAAGCAGCTGCCAAGTTAGCACCACTGCCGATAGCAACGATGGTTACTTCGCCCGGATGCTTTTTGATAGTATCAATGATGAAATCAGCAGCATGTTCCTTTTGCGGGTTCATTACCGGTTCATCTTTATAATTTTTGCGGTATTCAGCCTGCCAGGATTTCGGCTGAGGATAGCCTGCAGCGCCCAGATGGGAGTCATGGCCACGGCCGTAAATGCGTTTTTCTTCCTTCATGTTAGCGAAACGATCCTTGCGGACGGTTTCATTAACGCCCATATATACAGGGATATCGGTGCGGCCGATGCCCTCCAGCTGACGGATAGCAGAAGCTGTACCGGTTTCAACCCAGGTATTGCCAATAACGATGGTAACACCCTTCAAATCCATTTTTGGAGATTCGGCAAGCATCATCATAGCGATGCCGTCATCAAACAAATCCACCATATCTGCATCCAGAATAACCTTTTCGCGTGCTGCAGCCTCAGCAGACAGCGGAGCAGTCATAGCGCCAACGCCCATGCACATGGAAAGCAGCAGGCAACCACATAAGCTGGTTAATTTTTTCATTTTCATCTTTATTACCTCCTTAATTTCCCAACCTTATTTTATAAATTTCCGCACAAAATGCAGATTTTACCTTAATCAATCTCCTCCAGATAAACACTGCCGTCCATAACCTTCGCCCGAATCGCAAACTTGCGCAGGCTGCCGGTGTCGTCCCTGAAGCAGATACCGTTCTTGATAACAGTTTCATAGTCAAGCTCAGGATCAGTTTCAAAGCTTTCCAGATGCAGTACCAGCTTTTCTTCCGGTTTCAGCAGTCCTTTGCTGTAGATAACTCTGCTGCTATCACCCTGCAAATCCAGCACTTCAAAGCTCGCCAGAGAAGTATTGCTGCTAAACAATACCTCTGCTCCCTGAGAGGGATTATCCACATAAACATGCTCATATGCGGAAAGATCTACCCTATTATCCTGCAGCTCATGCAAACCCATGCAGTTAAGATGCTGCATTACCAGTCCCTTAAAGCCACGGCTGCTGTATTCCGCAAGCGGTAAAAGCTCGAGCTTTTGGGCACCAAGGTCAATATTCATCATATCGTCAAAGTGCATGGAGGTTTTTTGGGTAACAAAGGTATCATTTACATCTAAATATTTTCGGTAAACATTACATCTGCCATCCTCAACCTTTGTATAGAAGGTTTGTCCCTGACGCAAACTGCCGTCCCGCAGCAAATCCTTCATTTCCAGCACCCATTCCATATCGTTATCGTCGATACAGGTGCGCTTGCTCAGCATATCTTGAGGAAGCAGACGCAACCGGCTGCGCGACCAGCCCTCGTCAACAAATTTTATCTTCCCATCCACAAAGGTATAGACAGCATATATATCCCGGCCATAACAGCCCTTGCCCTCGGGATAATCAATCAGGCCAAAAATCAGCTCCGGCACCTTATCATTATTGATATCCTGCAGCGTATAGCCAACACTGCTTACGCCCTGACCGGGATCATTATGGCCCTCCAGCTCCTCAAAGCCTGTCAGTCCCTGCGCCGGCAGTCCGGCGGTATTACCCGTGGTCAAATAATCGCAGACACCAGCCACAATTTTTCTATATTCCTGCTCATAGGCAGGCATAGCAGCGGCTTCTGCCTTAGGCATGGCGAGCAGCGGGTCTGCTTTTTTGTCGGAGGTGTCACTGCCCAGGAGCATTGTCAACCCGGTAAGCAGTAATGCTCCCAGCAAAATATTTTTCCAGCTTTCTTTCAGCATATCAATCCCTCCGCTTCCTGCTGCCTGCTTTACAGCTGATTGTTTACACCTATAGTGTAGCCTAAAAAAAGCAAAAGCGCCCCACCCGAAAGGGTGATTTCGGGTAGGATGAGGGGGGATTTTGGGGATATTTTTGAGATTTTGGAAGGTTGAGAGAAAAATGACATGTTTTTCTTCGTCCTTTGGGTATACTTCTTTCGTCCCCGAAAGAAGTAGCAAGAAAGGGGCGCGCTTTGCGAAAGCGCGGGAAACAGTCGCTTTTTGCATCGCCGCAAAAAGCTTAGCAAAAAAGGCTTTGCCATATCCTCTTTGGTTTGCAGTACACCAAGTTCTGCGTACTGACGCAAGCAATTATATATCGCAGTGAAAACATAAAAATTTTAGGCAATGAGTGTCTGGAACCATAGAAGTGTCACAACTGTTTGAGCGCTACGAAACACTAATATTGCAAAAGCTCTTAGCATAGCGCGAGTTTTGTGGCACTTCGTTCTGGTTCCACACGAAATTACCGTCCGTGAATCGCTTCGCTTTTCATAATCTGAACACATCAAGCCATTAAGCGATTCATGGGAAAATTTTTCGTTGCAACGTGATATATAATTGCGACACCCCCACCCAAACGCAAAAGAACCGCCTCACGGCGGGTCTCTGCCGACAGCGCCAGAGCGCTGCCGATTTTAGGAAGTTTTTGTATGAAGGTTTATCAGAAAGTGAAGGTTACGTCAGTCCAGAAGCGATGGTCTTTGGTGTGATCAAGATCAGCAGCAATACCAGGAAGCTCTTTCATCAGCTTGGATTCGGTGTTATAGTATGCAACGTTAGCTACGATGTTTTTAGCGATAGTGTAGTTAGCGCCTACGCCGAAGCCCTTGAAACCGGTCATGCCAAAGGTGTTAGCATCAGTGGTGTGTGCAACATAGGTTTGTGCGCCTTGGTCATAGTATTTAGCCCATGCACCCCAGCTGCCTGCATCCTCAGCCTTAGCACCCTTATAGGACAGGCCGATAACGAAGCCGTCATCATCAAGGTATTGATCAATAGCTTTGTTAATTTCGCCGTCTTGCATATCATTAAGTTTGTCAGCAGACAAATCGCCCTTCAGGTACATAGCGGACAGGTTGAAATGACCAATATCATAGCTCAGACCTGCATGCCAGATACCGTTGTCAATATCGGTTTTACCATAGAAATAATCAGGGAGAGCATCAGCACCAAGAGATTCTGCAAAGCCGGTACCCATATCTTTGAATTGAGTATAGCCGGCAGTAGCCTTCAAGCCCTTAGCCAGCTCGCCTTCCACAGCCAATCCCCAATATTTACCACCATTAGTAATATCAGCAGCAAAAGTATTGTCGCCGTTAATCGTCATATATGGTACAACAGTGATATCATCAGTTGCCTTGCCTGCAAAGCCCTTTAATTTAAGCTTGTTGCCATAAGACAGCTCCAAACCATCAGCACGGGTATCATAGATATTGCCATCAGCAATTACCAGATTGTAACGGCCTGCACGTACTGCCATGCCACCCAGCTTACCATCTACATAAGCGCGTTGGAATTTTGTATCTTCATTACCTGCATTATCGCTCAAATCCTGCGTGTTCTCCAGCATGCCGGTGTAGGTCCAGTCATCATTAATCATGCCGTTAATCCAGATGCGGGAACGGATATCTGCTACATGGTTGGATTTATTGCCCCAAACTTCGGAATACCCATCACTTTCTCGACCTCTGAACATTGCACCGTCTTGGTCAACATAACGGAAGCGCAGTTCACCGGTAATCTTTACATTGTCAGCCTTTTTCTCCAGGTTAGCTACGCGCACACCCAGGTTGTCCAGCTCGTCAGCAAATTCAGCTGCCAGCTTGTCAACGTTAGCGCCCTTTGCCATTGCTTTAGCAACGATTTGTGCCATTTCATAGCGAGTCATCAGCTTGTCACCACCGAAGGTGCCGTCGCCATAGCCATCGATTACGCCTGCAGCTGCCAGCTTGCTGATGCTGTCATATGCCCAGTGGCCGGCAGGAACGTCGCTGAACGGATTAGCTGCGTAAGCAGAAGCGGTTACACCAAGAGCCATTGCCATTGCGAGTACTAAAGATTTTTTCATGGGAAATTCCTCCTTTTTAAGTAAAATGTTTTTTACCTTTCGGAGGCTTGCGCTGCCTGTTGCCAAAATTTGCCTTGTTTCATTTTGGGTTTTGCAGTACCTGCTCCGTTTGGTAAAGACGGAAAAGCAAGAAGAACAAGTCGTTTTTCCTTTGCTTCTGGCTGTAGTATAACGAATTTTTAGTAATTTGTCCCTACCCGAAATGGCAAATTCGGGTAGGATGAGGGGAAATTTTTAGGAATTTTGGGTGTTTTTTTGTAATTTCTGTGAAATCGTCAGAAATTAGCACTCAACGCTTGACAGTGCTAACAGTTAGTGGTATAACATAATCAACAAAGGAAATGAGCTACAGGAGCTGCAAGGGCAGCACCCGCAAAGCACAGATCCCGCGTTGGCAAATCAAATCAATACTTGCTGCATCAACATTAAAATGACTACAACAAGCGCAATAAAACTGGAGGAATGACTTATGATGATGCCTAGTGTATTTGGTGAAAGCTTATTTGATGATTTAATGGATTTCCCGTTTGAAAAAGAGTTCTTCGGTCATCGCAATCCGTTGTACGGCAAACATGCCCAGAACGTTATGAAAACCGATATCAAGGAATCGGATACCGCTTATGAAATGGATATCGACCTGCCGGGCTTCAAAAAAGAGGACGTCAGCGCCAAACTGGAAAACGGCTATCTGACCATTACCGCCGCTAAAGGCCTCGACAAGGACGAAAAAAACGATAAAGGCGTTTATATCCGCCGTGAACGTTACAGCGGTCAATGTGCAAGAACCTTCTATGTCGGCGAAGCAGTTACCCAGGAGGATATCAAGGCTAAATTCGAAGATGGTATCCTGAAGGTTACTATTCCTAAGGTTGAGCCTAAAAAAGTCGAAGACAAAAAATATATTGCCATTGAAGGCTAATACATAAAAACCACATCATCCTTTCAAAATAAAACAGCCGCCGGAGCACATGCTTCGGCGGCCGTTTTATTGTTATGTTAAATTAAATGTTGTCTTTCGGAACCAGGTCTTCGGACTTCAGAGTGCCTTCCTTAGCGCGTTCTGCAAATTCAGCAGTTGCGGTAAAGAGAACGTCACTGGAGCTGTTGAGTGCAGTTTCGCAAGCATCCTCCAGTACGGAGATGATGAAGCCAACGCCAACAACCTGCATAGCGATATCATTGCTGATACCGAAGGAAGCGCAGGCAACCGGAATCAGCAGCAGAGAGCCGCCGGCAACACCGGAAGCACCGCAGGCACCAACGGTAGAAACGATGCACAGCAAGAGAGCTGTCGGCATATCAACATGAATACCCAGAGTATTGGCAGCAGCAAGCGCCAGTACGGAAATGGTGATGGAAGCACCTGCCATGTTGATGGTTGCGCCTAACGGAATGGAAATTGCGTAGGTATCAGGATTCAGACCCAAACGTTTGCACAGAGCCATGTTAACCGGAATGTTAGCAGCGGAGCTGCGGGTAAAGAAAGCGTATACGCCGGATTCGCGGATGGTTGCCCAAACCAGCGGATACGGATTGCGGCGGATGTTGAAGTAAACAATCAACGGATTCATAACCAGCGCTACCAGGAAGTAGGAGCTGATGAGTACTGCCAGCAGATGTACATAGCTGGAAATTGCGGACAGACCGCTGTCGCTGATGGAGGTTGCCACCAGGCCCATGATGCCCAGAGGAGCGAAATGGATAACCCATTTAACAACCAAAGTGATTGCCTTTGCAACATCATCCAGAGCATTTTTGGTAGTTTCGTTGGCAGCCATATTCATAGCAATACCGAATACTACAGCCCATGCCAGAATGCCGATGTAGTTAGCGTTCAGCAAAGCAGCAATCGGATTATCTACAACACTCAGAATAAGGTTGTGCAGAACCTCAACGATGCCGCTGGGCGGGTTGAGCTTAGCATCCGCAACCTGCAGGTGCAGAGTGGTAGGTGCCAGGAAGGACAGGCTTACACCAACTAAGGATGCAAAGAAGGTGCCGATAACATATAAACCGATAATAGGCTTCATATTTGCTTCGCCGCCGCTTTTCTTTTTGGCCATAGCGTTCATAACCAAGAAGAAAACCAGCACCGGAGCAACGCCCTTTAATGCTTTTACAAACAGGTCACCGAAGATGGTAACAACAGGTACCGCTTTCGGTACATAAAGTGCCAGCAGAATGCCGATGACAAGACCAACGGCAATTTGCTTGATGAGTGCGACTTCATTGATAATCGCAGCAAATTTTCTAAACATAATGAATTCCCCCTAATTTATACTCCCGTATACAACGATGTTCATAGTATATAACATAAGTTAAATAACGTCAAGTCTACAATGAGCATTGTATTCGTAGAGTAGACACCGAATTTATCCGTACTCATTATATGGACTATTACCCTTAAAATATAAGTAAGTGTTAAGCTTGTTACAAAAGCACGCAAGCCTCCAAAAAATCTCGCGTACTATTGTGCAATGAGAGAATATCTTTACCGGCAGTTGACATGCATATGATTATAAACTATGCTATAAATATAAAAATTTTACTCTGTTTCTGCTTTTTGACAGCAGAATTTAATAGAAGGGAGCTGCTTACATGTCGGTAAGAGCTGATTTACATATACATACTACGGCCTCGGACGGCACCTGGACACCGGCGGAGCTGATTGCCGAAGCGCAAAAACAACAGCTGGGGCTAATTGCCGTAACGGACCACGACAGCGTAGCCAACGTTGCAGAAGCGATGACACTGGCAGCGGCTGCGGGCATTACGGTACTGCCGGCAGCCGAAATCTGCTCCACCAAGGAGGATTTGTCCTTTCATATCCTTGGCTACGGCATTGATATCCATAATAAACAGCTGCTGGAATTAATGCAGCACAACGAAGCGCTTTTAGAGCAGAAGGATGTAGACAGCATTCATCTGCTGGCGCGCGACGGCTGGCCTGTCGATGAAGCGGAGTTCGCCCGTTATACCTATGACAGACGCCGCGGCGGCTGGCGTGCCCTCGCCTATTTGATTGACAAGGGACTGTGCACCGGCGTGGGCGATTTCTTTCAGCGCATCTTTACGCCGGAGCATGACCTGGGCTTTCCAGAGTTTCCTGCCATCAGCGAGGTAATCACAGCAATTCACGCTGCCGGCGGCACAGCGCTGTGCGCGCATGCCGCCAGCGGCTTTCACGGGCCCGGATTGGAGCGTGTGCTCGACATTCTGCGGACGGAGAAATTCGACGGCTTTGAATGCTACCACTCCAACCATTCGGAAGAAGGAACGCAGCGCCTGCTGCAGCATTGTCAAAAGCACGGCCTGCTTATCAGCGGCGGCAGCGACTGCCATGGTACATTTGTGCCAGGGAGACGTTTGGGACAGCCTTTGGTCACTGCCGATATGCTGCGCTTGGACGGCCTTTTGCCGCAAGACGTAAAATAATCCGAAAAATATTTGTTGAAACATGAAAAACGTTCGACTTTTTCCTCTGACTGTGCTATGATATTACCATAAAATATAACAAAGTTAACACTGACAAGAAATTCCGGCACTGAGCCTGCATTTACTTGTTGAGAAATTTTTAGGAGGCATTAAAATGCAAGAGTACAAACCGTTTAAATCCGGCAAGGTTCGTGAGATGTATGATGTTGGTGACAGCATTATTATGGTTGCCACTGACCGTATTTCCGCATTTGACCATATTCTGAAAAACATGATTGTGAAAAAAGGCACTGTGCTGACTCAGATTTCCAAATTCTGGTTTGATCTGACTAAAGACATTGTTCCTAACCATATGATTTCCGTTGATACCAAAGATATGCCCGAATTCTTCCAGAAACCCGAATTCACCGGCAACAGCATGAAATGCAAAAAGCTGAACATGCTGCCTATCGAATGCATCGTTCGCGGCTACATCACCGGCAGCGGCTGGGAAAGCTACAAGAAAACCGGTGAAATCTGCGGCATTAAGCTGCCCGAAGGCCTGCAGGAATCCCAAAAGCTGGCTGAGCCTATCTTCACCCCCAGCACCAAAGCTGAAATCGGTGACCATGACGAAAACATCAGCGTAGAGCAAAGCATCGAAATCCTGGAAAAACTGTATCCGGGCCGTGGCAAAGAATATGCTCTGAAGCTGCGTGACTACACTATCGCTATCTACAAAAAATGTGCTGCTTATGCTCTGGAGCGCGGCATCATCATTGCTGACACCAAATTTGAATTTGGCCTGGACGAGAACGGCGAGGTTGTACTGGGTGACGAAATGATTACCCCGGACTGCTCCCGCTTCTGGCCGCTGGAAGGCTACAAAGTTGGCCAAGGCCAGCCCTCCTATGACAAACAGTTTGTCCGCGATTGGCTGAGCGCTAACCCGGATGCAGGCTACGAGCTGCCGCAGGATGTTATCGACAAAACCATCGGCAAATACATCGAAGCATATGAACTGCTGACAGGTCAAAAGTTTGACTTTTAATTCTGAAAATGCTTTAAAACTGTAACTTTTGTTGCAGTAGCAACAGGCTCAGGAAAATTTTAACGCTCTTTACAAAAAAATTGTTTACAACCATGGACATTGGTTGTATAATTTCACCATAAACAACAACGGAGTTGGAACAGCGCAAGCTGTCTGTTTCCGTTGTTGTTTTTTGTTTCTCCAATCACTACAGATATAATACATTAGTGTAAGAGAATCCGTAAATAAAATAGTGCTTAATCGCGTAACGTATCGCCACCGTAAAAACAGAGAAGGTGGTTCGTGGAAGCGGCCAATTGAGGGGACTTTTGGAAATGCTAAAAGCACAAAGCACTGACGGCTGAGGGGCCGGACAGCAGTTACGCGAAATAAAAATGCCCGCGGCGAGCGGGTTTTTTATTTTGTCACGAAACGTAAAATTCCGGCTAATAAAACATGTAAACTTCACTAGCAATTATCCGCATAAAAAGGTATAATTGGTTCATTGTATAATGAAATTGCACACCTGAAAAATCGAATAAAAAATAGTCC
>ENA-ORSL01002216-ORSL01002216.1-human-gut-metagenome-genome-assembly--contig:-NODE-2216-length-14467-cov-3.432417_pt1 | contig 14467 bp, 11 predicted proteins | sample MGYA00242190_ERZ509157 | MGnify/ENA primary metagenome ERZ509157 (study PRJEB26280, sample SAMEA2338664) | human gut metagenome | biome: human gut; feature: human-associated habitat; material: faeces...
ATGGTGTCGGTGATATGACTATAAATGTTGAGTGTGGTCTCGGCGCTGATGTGTCCTATCATATCGGATAGGGTTTTCACGTCCATACCGTTTTCAAGCGCCATGGTTGCGAAGGTGTGTCGAAGGTCGTGGAAGCGGATATTTTGGTAAAAATCATCGCTACCCCGTTCATAGGTACAAATCATTTGATTTTTTTATCTTTGTTGCCTCTGCGCTGATAATCGGCGTTGATTTCATCGCTCCAATTCTCGCTGAGCGGAGTGCTTGCTCTGACATTGCAAACGGCTTTCGCAACCGATTCATAGAGGATATGCGTGCCCTCGCCGTCAGCGTTGTAGTTCACGGCTCTGTCACGGCTGATACCATAACGCGCGGCAGTTTCAACGGCATCTATGTTTGCTCCAATGAACAGGAACTCCCATCCGTATTTTTCCTTCTGCCGCTCGATCATATTTTTGACCTGTTCGCTCGTGTAACGGTGACTTGCATTTTCTTGTCCGTCGGTTGTGATAACAAACATCGTATGCTCCGGCACATCCTCGGGCCGAGCGTACTTATGAATGTTTCCGATGTGGTGGATCACACCACCGATGGCATCGATAAGAGCCGTGCAACCGCGAACAGTATAGTCCTTGTCGGTCATCTTAGGAACATCTTCGAGCTTCACGCGGTCGTGCAAAACCTCGCTCTCATTATCAAAAAGCACGGTGGAAACATAGCATTCCCCATCTTGTTTCTTCTGCTTTTCAATCATAGAATTGAATCCGCCGATGGTGTCGCTTTCCAGCCCCGCCATGGAGCCGCTTCTGTCCAAAATAAATACGAGTTCGGTCATGTTGTTTTTCATCATAGAAAACCTCTCTTTCGTTTGATGACTACATTGTACATCAACAAAAGAGAGGTTTGGTCGCATGGCAGGCGACAAATTATTTACTCAAAGCCGTGCTCCATTCTGCTTCCTTGAATCCGACGAGTACAAAATCATCGCCAACGAGCAGCGGACGCTTTACAAGCATACCGTCACTTGCAAGGAGTTTCAGCATTTCATCCTCACTCATTGAGGGCAACTTGTTTTTCAGGTCGAGAGATTTATAAAGCAGACCGCTTGTGTTGAAAAACTTCTTCAGTGGTAAGCCACTATTCTTGTACCATTTTGTCAACTCATCAAGTGTAGGATTATTGAGCTTGATATCTCTAAGCTCATATTCAATCTTGTTGTCGTCAAGCCACTTTTTTGCCTTTTGGCAAGTAGTGCATTTGGGGTAGCAGATAAATTTTAACATACCGTTTCTCCTGATCAATTTTTATTCAGATGATACCACTCCATAAAAGCAGCGGTATTTTTCTCACTCACCAAATTTTCACCGTGAGTTAATAAATAAAACATTCGCTCATCGGTTTCGGTGCGTTCTTTTTGTGAGGCAAGACCTTTGGTACGCTGACTTTTTAAGAATTCAATTAAAATACTTACTCTATCCATCTTGTATACCTAAACTCAAAGCATTTTCTCATACTCAACCAGAGTTACGTTACCCATCTCAGCTGCTTTGTCTACGCAGCCTTTGGTGAAGCCGGATTTTGCGAACAGGTAGTAATGCTTGTTTTTATAATGGAACAGGTTGCTGCGTTCAACAAGCAGGTCGAGCACGCCGACATCAACCTTTTCATTTGTCCACTTGCATTCGCCGAAAAGGGCAGTGTTTTTATCGGCTTCGCCCATAATATCGATCTCGGTCTGGGACTTGAATTTTGGATCGTTACCCCACCAGCGTCCGAGAGAGGTAAACTCAACGGGGCATTTTCCCGTGAGAAGCTGCTTCCAGAGATACTGCTTGCAGATCTCCTCAAACACTCTGCCCATATACTCGGACAGATGTGGCTCAATGCGCTTATATGCGAGATCGGATGCGCCGCGCGCGATGATAGAATTGTTTTCGGGCACGAAGCGGTACCAGAAGCGAAACATATTATCCTCAACGGAGTAGATCGACTTGCGCGATGCCTTTTCTCCGTAGGGTGTTTCCTTCTGAACGATGCCGAGCGAGAGCAGATTTTTCAGATAGATGGAGCACACGTTGGTGTCCTCGCCGACCTTGCTTGAAATCTCAGACATACGTGAAGCTCCCGTTGCGATAGCAGTAATGATCGCGTTATAAATGGCGGGCTCGCGCACCTCCTGCTTGAGTAGATTGGTCGTTTCCTCAAACAAGGGTGAGGTAGGATTCAGGTAGGTATTCTTGATATTTTCCTCGATGCTGAGTTTGTCATCGATCTGTAAGAGATACTGGGGAGTGCCGCCAACGATACCGTAAATGAGGGCTTTGTCCTCGCTTGATGCCTTCGGGAAATAACGGCAGGTTTCCTCGAAATCGAAGGGATTTATCTTCATCTGCGCCGTTTTTCTTCCGTAAAGAGGGGCTTTGTAGGACAGCACGTAATCCTCCATAAAGGACATGGACGAGCCGCAAAGAATGAGCATCAGCTTGGAGGTATCCTTATATTTATCAATCAAGAGCTGGAGCGTGGAAGCGAGGCTCTTGGAGGAACGGGCAACGTAAGGATACTCGTCGATGGCAAGCACGATCCTCTCGTTCTCAGCCATCTTGAAAACATACTCCAATGCCGCTTGGAAGGACGAGAAGGAAGTTTCAAGAGAGAACCCCGTACCGTACTCAAGTATGCTCTTTGAAAAGTTATCAAGATTTTGCTTGGCATTGCTCTCAACGCCCATAAAATATATCGCATTTTTATCACGAACAAACTCATTGATCAGCGCGGTCTTACCGACACGACGGCGACCGTAAATAACCGCAAATTCAAATTTATCTGAAGCATACAGCCTATTCAAAGCCGTCAGCTCACGTTCTCTGCCAATAAACATAAAAATATGCCTCCTTGTATCAGTTGAGTATATTATAGCACACATTTTCATTTTAGTCAAGTACGATTTGGTAAATTGCGATTAGATATTTTTGAATCGTGATTCCGTGGCTCGCTGAGCCTCAATCTTTGATTACAGCATCGCAAATATTACACCGTGAGGGGACTTGAAATATCCGCGCCTTTATGTTATAATGATTACAATAAAAATCCACCTCGGGCTGGAGCTTGCGGCTCGTGCGAGGTGGGGCGAGTGATATGTAATTTAAGGTCTGACCACAATCTTGACCATTTACGGCTTCGGACTACGTGGAAACAGTGCTTGATAGAGCACCCGAAAGCATCAAATTCGGACTGAAAAGTATCAAAAAACACGCAAAAACCCTTATTTTACAAGGCTTTTAGCGTTTGGGACCATCAGGCCGCAGGTTTGAGTCCTGTCGCTCCGACCATATCGAGTGTTCATAACTGATTTCAGCTATGGACACTCGATTTCTTTTACGTGTGTCGGGGAATCCTCAAGGTGATGTCTCGGAGGTTTTCTTTTGCGGGATTACTTGAGTGCTTTTTGTAATACATCGGGTGGCTATAGCAAATCCAAGCTCGCTATAGCCACCCTTTTCATAGATATAGAATATCAGAATAAATTCATCCGAATACGGAAATCATTCATATCCGCCGACTATATAGCATTCATCCCTGCAAACCGGAACACCGTCAGCATATCCTACAAATGAGAAAATATACGTCTCGCCCGATACAATGTCAAAACCATTACCGAGTGTGACCGTCACGGTATTGTCAGCCGTTGGCAAACCGACGCTTACATTTCCGAACAACTCACGATAAATCCCGTCTTCAGTCTTTTTGCTTACCGTCAAAAGAGCGCTGTCAATTTTCGCATACCGCAACGTGACGTCCGTCTGATAAACACGTCCCGGGGTGAAGATATTGTCCAAAATATCGGCGTCAATGGCACAGGCCTGAACATCAATACAATTGAACACGACCGTTGCGCTCTTCGCATCGGATCCCGGCGCGGAGGATGAAACCGCCGGCAACAGAGTCGCCGTAAGTGTTGCTTTGCCATCGTTAAGCGTAAGCGGCAACGGAGAATAAAGATCTAACGTGAACTCGCCGCTTGCCAATGAGTAAACGGTAATACATCCGTTATTGCTGTAATACCGGTTTCCGTCAACCTCAGCATAGGAGCCGTCAGGTAATCGGTTGTCAAACGACAGCTTGATTGCGTACATATCATCTTCATATGCCGTGTTAACATTAGGCGTACTGCTGTTGACAGTCATATTCAGCGAAAACGACCCGCTATTTGCCACACGTCCTTCGTACACTGCCGTAGCAGTCAGCCGGGTAGTATCTTCTCCGATATTTACAATTTTCTTTACAGGATTTAAGACACTTCCGAGCTCATTATTCGCGTCATCATAAACGAGTGATATCCTTCCGCTTGCGACTGAATTGTCCGTTCCCACGTAATCGACCAGGAACACCAGTCTTTCGAGGATCGTGTTATCCCCTGTTTCATTCCGCACGTAAAGATCTGACGAACCAAGCTCGGCGAACTGTTCCAGCCGTACTTGGGAAACGGCAGAATCAGGTACTACATATTTATAATATCTCGGGCTGTTTGCATCCGTAAGATCAATCATAAGGATCCTCGTACCGGCGGCAAACGCCGTTGCCGAACCTTCCGAATCAAAGAAGCAAAGCGAGACATTCAGATCGTTATATATTGTGGGATTGTAATGAGTCGAAACATCAACGGTATAACTGCTGTTTCCTGTAATATATATCGCATCCGGGCTCAGATCTGAAACGATACCTGCATAGTGCTTTCCCGTTTCAATAATGACAGATTGCTTTACGTGATAATATTTCAGGTCAACGGTTGCTTCTGCCGACAGAATCTGAGAAACAACTTCACCGCGTACGATGTATCCGTCGCCGCTGTAATCGTAGGAAGACACGGAATAAACACAGCTTTCGGGTAAAAACACAAAGTCGGCAGAATCACCATGCTTCATGTATATGGTTACGGTTGCATTTCCCGATTCGTCTGCCCGGATCAAGGTTGGGTTCGTAACGGTTTCGCCGTCTACGGTTATAGAATCGTTGTTCCGATATGTTATGCTGTATACCTTATTGTTACGCAGGTTGGTAAAGGTACAGCGGATTGCAAAGTATCTGTCGGAATCATCATCGCCTTCCACGCTGCAGTGTACTGAAATATCATATCCCACAGGCTCAAAGTAAGCATATAATTCCGTAACCTTGCCGTCACCCACTCTATATGTATAACTGATATTGTTTGAAACCAGATTGCCGGATGCATCATACCAGCCATTAAACGTATAGCCGGTCGTTCTATGGGCAGACACGTTGATATATGTTCCACTGGAGGAATACAGTTCTTCTCCTACTGCCACCGAACCAACCACATAATTGTTTTTTTCAGATGCTTCACCGGAAAGTACCGATATTTCGGCATAACCGCCTTCGGTATTCATATCATATTCCGACGAGGAGTTATTAAATGTTTTGGAAATGACTCTTTGCCGGTATTTCCATTCTGCACTTAAAGTTACGCCTTCGTCATACGGTATATTTTCAACAATTAACTGGGTTTCGCCACCGGACAGGATTTTGTATATTGCAAAAGTTGAATTGTTTATATCTTCCGTATTTTCAACAAATACCACCTTATGCTCGGCGTCCAACATATATACCGTGTTATCAACCGGGCTGATATACTTCCAGCCTACAAATTCCCAACCGTCATCAGCTTCTGGGGCATGAGAAACATATTCCGGAAAAGTTGGTCCCAATGTAAACTCACAACCACCGCTGTAATTGCCGTTTCCATCATCACGGTACTGATATATATGCTCACTGCGTGAGTCATATACAATGGTATTTGCAACATATATTACTTCTACTTTAACGGATGAAGTGACATTTTCAATGCTGTAAATGTATTCTCCGTTATTTTCATCATAAACCCACTTACTTATCGGAACAAAAGTATTGCCAATATATGCACCGATAATCTCTCTTTCACCCACCTTCAGGTGAATGGAAATATTACTGCCGGCAAAAGCCCAACCTGAAGTCGTACTTTCATGCAAAAACTCATCTTCTTCATCGACAATCTTCAGCTCGCTACCACCGTTGTTTGTGGCATTGTTCACATCTATGTAGTAATACTCTTTAAAAGAGATATTATCCAACAAGTTACCATAAGTATTATCTTTTTGACCATTAGATCTGGTTGAGCTGTGAGAAACGAATCCGAATATAGACTGATGATGTCCCTCGGGAACGATATATTCAAAGTTGTAAGACGCTTCGCTATCCAGCTCGCCGTAATCGTGCCAAGCATCATTGGCGGAGGAAATGATCCACACGGACCATTCTTCGGTATGCTCGTTATCCTTCTGCCAGCTGAATATATTACTGCTTAACTCCCACCCTCCATTTGAATCGAACTTAGGAGTATATAACGTAATTTTCTGACTGCAACCTTGTTCCGGAAGGTCCAATGCCACATCCGTTTGTGAATAGATCCAGTCGGCGATTTGCATGAGCTGGTCTCTTGCGTATTTGCCTGTTTTTTTAGGAAGATAAGGCTGATCCGGTCCGATGATCAGAGCCATGGTGTCAAGTCCTTCACGGCCCCTGTGAGACAGGCTCCATCGATACATTTTGCCGATTTCTGTAGTTACCATCTGATACAAGGAGCTTTCCTCATCGGCGTTTAACTCAACGAATTGATTACCTTCTCTTATGGAAGGCTTGTTGAATACCGTTGTCTCGGTTTTTATAGGTAGGCTATACGCATTGCCCTTCTCCAAATTACCGATTTCAACTTGATAGCTTGAAGCAGTGGTACACCATCCAATGCCTGCTTGCGGGGTTGACGAATTTGCTGCTTGTAGATACTTATAAGTACTCGTTATTTGGACATCATCAAAACCGGCATTTACAAGCAAGTTATTCCCCTGACCGTCGGAAAAACTGAGATGATCAATGAGATTTCCCGCGGTCGTAGCGTCCTTGGCATACGAAGAAGCAAAAGGGGTAAGTACAAACATAATATCTTTTTTAATTTCCGACAGGTAAGAGCCTGTGTATTCCCCCCAGTTTTCCGCGTCTGTGCTCATTAAATATATCTCGAATTTTACGGTATGTTCATCGTCCGGAGTATATGAGAAATAAGAACCTGTTGAAGATTCCTCAAAAGAATTGGACTCTTTTAGCTCTGTGGTGTAAACGGTGTACGCAGTGGTCATAGTACCTGCATCCGGTGCAGTTACACCGTTTTCTTTCATCCAGTTTATGATCTGATAAAAGTGATCTGAATCTGACGCACTGGATTTGACATATTTAATATGAGTATCGTCTGTGATAAAAAGGGCTAAGGTATCAACACCTGTTCTGCCTCGGTGATGTACAGTCCAATTGTAATTATATCCAGCATTTAAGGACAGGCTTTGATATAAACTGCTTGCCTCATCGGCAACCACTTCCGCAAATTGCACGCCGTCCGAGGCACCCGCTCCGCTAACGATTTCCGTTACGGTAGTCGGAACCATATGTTCCGAAACGCCGTTCAACATCCAACCAAACTCAATTATTCCGTCTGTCGATGTAGTTGCCCATCCGGGCACATCAGCCGCGGCTGCATTTGTCCATTTTTTAGTTGGGTTTTCGTTTTTTAAGTCGGGTTCTTCAAAACCGCCGTTGAGGATATTGGATTGTCCCTCATTCAGCGCATAGTCTTCGGAGCTGACAGGAAGATAAAAATTAAAGCAAAGAACAGAAATCATCACGACGGTAATACAACGACATAGAATTTTCTTGATTTTCATTTTTTCCAGTATGATCCATAGTTTGAACTACGGAAATAACCAGCGCCTCCTTTCGGTCTTATTTTTTACCATAAAATTATGCGGTGTAAAAGTCATGTATTTTGATTTTGCCATTATGTCTCTTTGTGTCCCGGGAAAAACAACTTCAGGAGCTGTGACTTACCGGATATCGATCGTACCGTCTTCAGATTCGGTCATAACGCGCGTGTAGTCCTCGCTGATGTTCTTCTTGAAGAACACTATTTTTGCTGTAGTTCCAGCAACGATACTTTTTGTTGTCGCAGTCCCCGTGTGGAGCAACGAATCGTTTGTAACCCTTCCGAAAACGTAATCGTTGGTTTCATCGATCAGAAGCTCGTCGGTATTCCATGACAGATCTGCCGTCATGTCCGCGTTGGCTGCGTATATATAAAGCTCTGCATAATTGTTTCCGACAGAGTCTTTTATCTCGTATTTCAGGTTTGATGTCGGTTTGATAAATATAAATGTTGCTTGCAAAGTCTCGGTGTAATCTCCCGTTCCGGTGACAGAAACGGAGATTTCTTTTTGCTGCTCATCGCCTGAGAAGCTGTATGACAGCGTTACGTTGGCTGACGTATCGGTCCCCCCTGTCAGTGTGCCTGTTGGTGTGCTGATCGTACCAGCAGCCGACATTGCTTCATAGGTGATATCTGTCCCGTTGATTCTCAGGCTGTCGACATAGTTTCGAAGCTCAAATGTAATACTGTTGCCTAAGATCTCGTATACCGGCGTATCATCAGACCTCAGATAATCGCTCGAAAAATAAAAATGGTCGGAATCCAGCTCTGATTGCCTGCCCTGTGTCGTTATGTATTTTGCAAACGAGGGCGCAAAACACAGTATGATTGCCAAAACCGATACCGCGGAGATAACCGCAACTGTTATTTTCTTTTTTTTCATAACGCGTGAAATCTCCTTTCCATTCGGATTCTGATTTTAATCAACCTGTTCCCAGATTACCGACAGGTAAACGGCATCGGTCATTCCCGCAAACTGCGCTGCGTTTTGGCCAGCCGGCCATTCCGCTTTTAGCCTATACCCGTGCGTTTCATTAACACCGGGGCTGAAAACCGTCGGGCATTCATATTTGTACTCCTGTTGACCGTTCGTCCCATTGCAATTCCACACTCCCAAAGAATTCCCGTCTGCGTCAAGCAATGTAAAGCACAAGGGTAGATTTCCCGTAGTTTTCAATGATATTGTATATTTCATCGTCACCTCGGACACGTTGTCGCCCGAGAAATTCTGCACCGTAAATGGTTTCTCGGTGCTGTCCCCGGGCTTTTTTATGTCCGAAATATGGATATCGTCATCGGAAATCAGAGAGGGCGAAAAGCGTGCCACCGACGCACTGTCGTTGCCATGGCTTTGGGAAATATACTTTGCCGAAGCCATCTCTATCGATGCAAGGCAAAGCACGGCAACGCATATAATTACCGCCGTGTGCAAAAGTTTTCTTGGAATCCTTCCTTTTTGCGAATGCATAAAGCCCCCTCCTTTCCGTTGTTTTCAAACTTAAAAAGTATAATATTACAGTTTTTTTCTCAATTCTTCGTTTTCCGCTTTTAAGCGGTCTATCTCCGCTTTGATACTGTCAAGTTTTTTGCGTTCGCGGTGATCTTCAACAAACATCCATATTACTGCCACCGCCATCAGCAGAAAAACAACTGCCATAACAAACGGTGGATTGGTGACAAATCGTATGATTTTTCCGCCACTCGGTATCCTTCCGACATATACGCCTAAAACCGCACTTTTGGAGAACGGCTTGTCCTCTGTGTTATTGGCATCACCTTGTGTTGTGATCATATCACCGTCAATTTTGGTTATTCTATGGAGCACGTTGCTCCTGCCCGTGTTATAAAGCACCACGTCGCCGACGTGCAGTTCTCCGGGCTTTTTGACAAACACGAGATCATCTGTGGAAATTTCGGGTTCCATGCTTCCGCTGAGGACCAAAGAGGCCCCGAAGCCAAAGGGCATGGCAACTCCCTGCGGGTTTTTGATTTTGACTACGGCGGTAAACACCACTGCATAAAGAACAGCGCACAGCACAACAGCGGAAAAGCAATATCCCACGGTTTTCAGTATCTTATTCTTTTTCGTTTGCATGATCGTGCCTCCTCCTATGTTTTGTTTTACCGTCGCGTGATATCATTTAGGGCGAGACAGAACGCTCCTAACATAGCGTTCCGTCTCGTTGAATTAGTCGATCTGAGTTACAGTGACAGTAACCGAAAGTGAAATGGTAGCTGCGTTGCCTGCAGCAGCCTGCTTGCCGAGGTAGGTATCCTTCACATCGTCATTGCCTTCAAACGCCCACTCCCAGGAAATAGCGGGAGCATCGCTGCTGATGGTGCTGAGATTTGTTCCTGCAGCATAATCCTTTGTATATGTCGCGATCTTTGTGTTTACTGCTTCCTCGAACTCGGATGCAGAAGCATAACTGGTTCCCTTGAATGTCGTACTGCCGACCGTGATTTCAATAGGGCAATAGTAAGCACTTGTTGAGTCAACCCACTTGTCACCCAGCTCCAAAGTGCCGGTAAATGCCACATTCACAGCGACCTCGGGTGTACCCGAGATGGCGAAAGCAGCCATATCGCCGCTCGTTCCGGGAGCAACAACATCCGCCGTTGAGACAACCGTATTTCCGACAAAGGAAGAGTCGCTGGTATACACGTCCTTAAACAGATCGCCGGTTCCGGTGATCGAAACGCCCCATTTTGCCACGCTGGCGTTATCGCCTGCGGAATAGGAAGTAACATACTTTGCAAAAGTACCGCCAACGAAGCACATGGTAAACATCATGGTAACGGCGAGAACCGCAACCAGACGAACCATCATGGAACTTCTTTTTCTTGTATTGTTCATTGTTTTTTCCTCCTTATGATATATCGTTTGGTGCCCGCTCTGCTATGTTAGCTTGCAAAACGGTCTATGTAAAACAGCATAATATTTGCCATTGTTACCGTAATTCGTTGTCCTGTGAATTTGAATTTTGAGAATTCATTTCAGATGGTTTATTTTCAATCTGTGAGATCAGACTTTCTCTCTCCGCTTTTAACGCCTCCAGCTCGGCTAAAAGTATGCTTTCTTCATCTTCTTCCGATGCAAAATCTTTCCTTCTCTTATACAAATACAATTCGGTTAACACGATGGTAGGAATTACCACACATATCAGAAAACCGGGAATCGTCGATAAGAAATAGATAACATAACCGAGAAGCGGTATGGAGAAACGGTATTCTCCGACCACCTCATCAACAGGGAGTTTGTATATTTGTTGGTTTCGTGGTGAAAGCAACATTGCATCATTGCCGTCAACCGAGCGAAATGGGGCTATGCACATTGTGCTACGACTGTCATCTGCAAAATGTGTGACAAGCTTTCCTTTCATGATCTCATCTATGTTATCCAAATCATCGTCATCAAATTTTCTGCATATAATGAAATCACCTTTTTCTATGCGAATGGACGCTTCTTCCTCAAGAGAAATTAGCGGAAAATACCCACAAATGTTAGGAACTTCTTCCTTTAAGATGTAGATCTGGACGATGAAAATTGTGTTAATGATTATAATCGGAATCATCAGAAACAATGCCACAGCGCAACACACGCTTGTAACGATCTTACAATGTGATTTTATGATTTTCACGCTCGCTTTCTGTTTTTCTGATCTTTTTTGATATATCTTGCGTTGAGCGAATGATTCGATGCACAAGATATTACGACCCTTTATTATATCATACTTTTTATGTATTTGCAAGACAAAATATATTATTTTTCTACAATTTCATCAATTCCTTCATTTTGTGTTTGAAGGAACGAAAACAGGCGGTTTGAGTGCCGAATATGTGTGTGACGGCTTGCTTTTTCTGTGTTTAACCAAATCCGTTATGAACACTCGTACTAGGGCGAATGGCCTGACGTGCCTCCTTACAATAACATATCCTGCTATCATTCTCCGACTATTATCTTACAGTATTATACAGAGAGGAGTGCAACAAAAGTGCAACACGGAAACAGAAAAGTTAAAAAATTTTTTCAGTATAACTATTGCAATCCCATGAATAAGCACATTAGTTGATGCCGTTGATTTCGGTGTAAGTAATTTCGTTTTTCATGATAAATGCCTCCATTTTGTGTTTGAAGGAACGAAAAGATGCGGTTTGAGTGCCGAATATGTGTGTTACGGCTTGCTTTTCATGTGTTTATTCAAATCCGTTATGAACACTCGTACCACATGAAAATAATCCGAACATTCTCTTACTTGGAGAAGCGTTCGGATTATTTGTTTTATTTGAGTATCCAAATTTTAATAGCAAGAAATGAAAATAGCCTCCGACAAGGATTTTCCCTATCGGAGGCTTACATTATCTTGCCCACTTATTGAGCATTTCAAGGTATTTCTTATTTTCTCTAAGCTTTGCAAATTGAGGATGGGGTGCGTTCAAAAGTCTATTCAAAAGCCAAGCCTGAATATCCTCAGTTTTATATGTGGTTTTGATCTGTTCAGCAAGGACATCATCTGTTTTGGCAAGAGTCATCATTTTATGGTCGCCGGTGTTAACAAATTCCTTCGTATTTACTACGGCAAGGTCACCGAGTTTTATCGTGACTTAAAGGCTTAATTACATACAACCGAATACCTCTCGGGCGAAAAAATCTATCCCTTTTCGCCCTTTTTGTGCTTCTCTTATTACCTCAAAATTTTTCTTAATTATTTTTCAAAAACCTATTGACTTTTCTTAGCAGGTTTACTTTCTGCGTATGAAAGAAGCCACCACGAAAGTGATGGCTAAATTCAATTTTACCGCTAATATTGCACGCCCGCGGCACCCGCATTATTTATTATTTTATTCTGAGGTTAGCAACTATCGCGTTATGGTCAGACGGGTATACACTACCGCCGTAAAGTGAGGTTGCGACACGGAAGCTGAGCGCATCAACCTTGTCCGAAATGAAAATATAATCAAGAAACGTTCCGGTGCCCGAGCCGAGCCGATTATAAGTAGGCGCGGTATCGCTATCGGCGGCGACGGCTCTCGCGTCGGACAGTGCGGCGGTCATATCCTTGTACACATCTGACGTCGTGCCGGAATTGAAGTCTCCCGTGACGATTTCGGCACCTTCGTACCCTGCCAGCAGCTCAAGCAGCACCCGGGCCTGCTTGTCGCGCGCCACTGCAGAGGCATTGTCAAGGTGGGTGTTTACGAAAAGCAGTTCAGCGCCTCCGAGCTTATCGCGCAGGACTGCATATGTAGCTATACGCACACGCTTGGATTCTTCAAACTTGGAGCCGGGCACGTCCGTCGTATCCGAAAGCCATATAGTATCGCTCCGCACAAGCTCAAAGCGATCGGTACGGTAATAGATATTATCGTATGTTGCGGTATAGCCCTTTTCGGAAGTACCCTTGCCAACACAGGAATATATGTCGCCGAACCCGTCGGCAAAGTAGCTCAGCCACTCGTCCTTGCCCTCCTGGATGCCGAAAACGTCGGGACAATTTCCGGCGATCACCCACATTACAGCCGCCCGGCGCTTGTCGATATCGGTCGTACCGAGAATATTGAAGCTCATCACCCGTATGCTGTCATCCGGAGTATATTCACAGGCGATCTTCCCCGGCTCAAGCGCGACACTGCCAAGCGAGCTCAAGATATCACAGAGGTTGTAGGCCGCAGATAACAGCTGACCGGCGTTCCGGGCTGCGAGCATTACCTGCCCGTTCACCACACCAAGTACCGCCTCGCGGTCTCCGAGCAGCGACGCACAGTCCGGAGTATCGGCAGGGGTAGTAAGAATGACGTCGCCCTGAATACCCGGCGCCACCGAGACGGTATCTCTGCGTGAGTTTTTCGGCCAGCACCGACGCCGCCTGGCGGACAAGTCCTGTATGACCTGTATATGCAACTGACATGTGTTTCATTTCCTGTCCCTCCAGGGTTATTGATTTTATAGCGTAATCGTCGGTGAAACAGAGATTGTTCTCAGACGACACCGTCAGACTCTCGCCCACTCCGAACAAATTCTTGCGGATAAAGGCGCTAACACCGTTCATGGTGGCATCTGCGGTAGCCCCGGTAATGTAAATTTTGCCGTCCTTGACGCCGATAAAATAGTCATTGTTGCGGTACTGAGACGCATCCCAGCCACAGGCGTTGCCGCGGCTTGTTTTGCCGACGACAATTTCGGTCGGTATCTCACGGTAGCCGAGCGCCTCATTGACAAGGTCGATGGTGATCTTGATGTCGATATCAAGATATGTTTTGAATGCACGTGACAGCTTGTCAGCGGCATCCTTCTCAGCTGAGGCGGCGTTTTTGCCGATTACTATTACGTATTCGGTAGTCTCTCCCTTTGTAAATGTCACAGTATCGGGCGTATCAGATGAGCCCGAGGTATCCGCCGGGATCGAGGTGTTCGCGGGTGACGAGGTGTCCGGTGTTGTTGGCGACGTTTCAACCGGATCGATGCCGGGCGACGTTCCGTCACAGGCCGCCAGAAGCATTATCATTACAAGGACAGCCGTCACAAGGACGGCTGTTTTGAAATACCTGTTCATGGGTCAGTCTTTTTTGCGTACATTTACACGAACAAGTGCGGGAACGGCAGCACATACCATGATGGCAAGCAGGCCTGAAGCCACGACAGATCCGCAGCCTCCCTCG
>ENA-ORSL01002219-ORSL01002219.1-human-gut-metagenome-genome-assembly--contig:-NODE-2219-length-14459-cov-2.332199_pt1 | contig 14459 bp, 14 predicted proteins | sample MGYA00242190_ERZ509157 | MGnify/ENA primary metagenome ERZ509157 (study PRJEB26280, sample SAMEA2338664) | human gut metagenome | biome: human gut; feature: human-associated habitat; material: faeces...
GGTGTGCGTCCTGCTGTGCCTGACGGCCTGCGCGGGTGGACAGAGCGCCGAACCCACCCCGGAGATCACCGGGGAAACCGAAGCAAAGACCGAACACAAGACCCCGTGCGTTTACTGCGGGCCGAGCGTGCGCGGCGTGGCACGGCAGTACACCGTGTACGCCAGCGGTAACACCCCGGCGGCGCTGGACGAGTTTGTGAAGCAGCACCCGGCGGCCAAGAACCTGCTTGTGCCGGTGGAACGCTTTGCACAGACGCGCAAGGCGCTGGAAACCGCAGGCACGGCGGAAAGCATTTTGTACAACAAGATCAAAAACGAACTGTAAGGAGGAACAACCGATATGGCTACATACAAACATGGCGTATATACCAGCGAACAGGCCACCAGTATGACCGCCCCCGTGACCGGCACCGCCGGTTTGCAGGTGGTTGTGGGCACCGCGCCCGTGAATATGCTGGAACACCCGGAGCAGGCTGTGAATACACCGCTGCTGGTGTACAACTACAAGGAGGCTGTGGCCGCCGTTGGATACCATGACAACTTTGCCGCGTATACCCTGTGCGAGAGTATCAGCGCGGCGTTCAGCGTGGTTGGCACCGGCCCGCTGGTGCTTATCAATGTGCTTGACCCTGCCAAGCATACGGCGGACATTGCCGAAACCACCGTGCAGGTGAACAGCGGTGTTGCCGTGCTGGATGCGGTAGGTGTGCTGCTGGACAAGCTGACCGTGAAAAGCGGCAGCACTGCCCTGACCCGTGACACAGACTACACGGCCAGCTTTAACAACGATGGCACACTGAACATTGTGCCGCTGGCGGGCGGCAAGGCAGCCAGTGCCACTACCCTGACCGTGACAGGCAAGAAACTTGACCCCAGCAAGGTTAAGGCCGCCGACATTGTGGGCGGCGTAGACGCAGCAACGGGCAAGGAAACCGGCCTTGAAGTGGTGCGGCAGATTTACCCCAAGCTGTCCATGACGCCGGGTATTCTGCTGGCACCGCGCTTTAGCATGGACGCCACCGTGGCCGCTGCTTTGCAGGCCAAGACCAAGGAGATCAACGGCGTGTTCAAGGCTGTGTGCATTGTGGACATTGACAGCACCGAGAGCGGTGCTACCAAATACACCGATGTGAAGCAGCGCAAGGAGGCGCAGGCTGTGAGCGACGCGAACGCTTACGCTGTGTGGCCCTGCGCCAAGGTGGGCGAAGTGGTTTCCAGCGGCAGCGCCCTTGCCGCCGCCCTGACTGCCTACACTGACGCGGTGAACGCAGACACCCCGAATGTAAGCCCGTCCAACAAGACGCTGGCGATCAGCGCCGCCTGCCTTGCGGACGGCACCGAGGTTGTGCTTGACCAAGAGCAGGCCAACACCGTGAACGGCTTTGGCGTTGCCACTTTCCTGAACATGAGCGGTTTCCGCCTGTGGGGCAACAACACCGCCGCATACCCCAGCACCACCGACCCGAAAGACAGATGGTTCAGTGTACGGCGCTTCCTTTCTTGGGCAGCGAACAGTTTTATCCTGACCTACTTTTCCAAGGTGGACAGCCCCGCCAACAAGCGGCTGATCGAGGCCATTGTGGACAGCGAGAATGTGCGCGGCAACGGCTTTGTGGCCCGTGGTGTGTGCGCCCGCTATGAGGTGATCTACGACGAGGCGGAGAACACCACCGCCGACCTGCTGGACGGCAAGATCACTTTCCACCAGTATATCACCCCCTACACCCCGGCGGAGGACATCGAGGATGTTATCGAGTTTGACCCGGACGCACTGACCACGGCTTTGAGCTGATAAAGGAGGTACAGAGCTATGATTAGCAACAACTATATCCCGGAGAAGATCAATGACGCGAACGCCTACCTTGACGGTACGCGGATGATCGGCGTTGCCGCCAGCGTTGACCTGCCGGAAGTGAACATGAAAACCGGCACCGTGGAGGGCTTTGGTGTTGGCGGCGAGATCGATTCTCCCACCATCGGACAGTGGGAGAGCTTTGAACAGGAGGTGCAGTTTAACACGCTGTATTCCAGCGCCGTTGATATGCTGAACCCCCTGACCGTGGTGAACCTGACTTTCCGCGCGGCGCAGCAGGTGTACGACAAGACCGGCGGCTATGACTTTAAGGGCCTGCGCGTGGTCGAGATGGGCCGCGTGAAGAAGTTCAAGCCCGGCAAGATCGAGAAAAGCGAGGGCATGGAGGCCACCGTTACGCTGGAGCTGACCTACATTATGATCGAGGTTGACGGTGAGCAGCTTATCGAAATCGACAAGCTGAACGGCGTTTACAAGGTCAAGGGTGTGGATATGCTGGCAAAGGTGCGCAGCCTGATCTAACCCAAACAACCCCAAGAGCATGAACCCGCCCCCGGAATGAGCCGGAGGCGGGTATGCTTTTATTTTTGAGAAGCACTGACACACTGAAAGGGAGCTGTACATTATGGCAGAAGAAAAGAATATGACCGTGGCAACCGAGGAGAAAACCGAGGCGACGGCACCTAAGACCGAAAACCAGTACCTTTTGAAGCTGAACCGCCCTTATGTTTTTGAGGGCAAGGAGTATGCGGAGATCGACCTTGCCGGGCTGGACAAGCTGACCGTGCAGGACGCGATCAACGCGCAGCGGCAGCTTTTCAACGAGCGGGAGCCTGCCGCCATGCTGCTGTGCGAAACCACCACCGCCTTTGTGCGCATTTTGGCTGCCAAGGCCACCGGCCTGCCGATTGAGTTTTTCAAGTTGGCACCGCGCGGCGTTTCCCGCAGAATCTACGGCATGGTGATGGGGTACATGAATGTGGACAGCAACACCGAGAACCACATTATGCGGCTGGAAAAGCCCTACTACTTTGAGGGCAAGCAGTACACGGAGATTGACCTGAACGGCGTTGCCGACCTGAACAGCCTGAACGAGAGCGCGGCGGAAAACCGCCTGACCCGCGCGGGCTTTATGGTGACGGATACCAGCTACAACTACCTGTACGCCTGTATCCTTGCCGGAATGGCAACGGGCTTGCCGGAGGAGTTCTTTACCGGGCTGCCGCTGTACGAAGTGCTGAAAATTAAAAACGCCGTGAACGACGCGGGTTTTTTCGAGTAAAGGGCGGTGCGAAAGCATTACGCAAGGCCGCCATACGCCTTGCTGCTGTGACGCGGACAGGCGTTGATTTTTACCTGAATTTGCCGACCCGTGAGTTCGCCAAGCTGAACGACGAGGTGGCGGAGGAATGGCGACGAGCAAAACATTAGAGCTTAGTATCAAGATCGCGGGCCGGATGGACAAAAGCCTGACGGCGGCGATCAACGGTACACAAAGCAAAATTGGCAGTTTAACCAAGAGCATAAGCAACATTGGCACCGTCGGCCTTGCCACTATGGGCGCGGTTGCCACCGCCGCAGCGGTGGGCATTGCGGGCTGCACCAAGGAGGCGCAGGCGCTTGAAAGCGCCATGGCCCCCGTGGTGCGCTATGTGGACGGCTTGGCGGACGCCAGCGGTGCGGTGAGTGACGCGATTGCCGACAACGGCAAGACCTTTAAGCAGAACTACGGCGCACTGAAAACCTACATTCAAGACCTTAGTACCGAGATACCGCGAACCACCGACCAGCTAACGGCCATGAGCGCCGCGCTGGGACAATCGGGCATTGGGGTAGACCAGCAGCTAACAACGGGGTATCTGCGTGATACTGCTGTGACCGCAACGGCAATGGACTTGGACGACCAAACCGCCGGTAACTATGTGGCAAAGTGGGAGGCCAGCTTCAATTTTGACCACAAGCAGGTTATGGAGTTGATGGATCAGATCAACTACCTTGGCGCACACAACGCGACGACGGCGGCAGAAATTGCACAGAGCGTGAACAGCGCGGCGTCGATGGGCCAGATTGCGGGCGTTGACCCGGCGGCTACTGCAGCTATGGCAACGGCCATGCAGGCTACCGGCGTTGCCACTGACCGGGTAGGCACGAGCATTTCCCGCATTTACACCAATTTGAGCAAGGGCAGCAACGCTACCAAGGCCCAAAAGGAAATGTGGGAGGAGCTGGGCTTTACCGCCGAGGGCATAGCCAAGAGTATGCAGACCGACGGCGTGGGCACCTTGAAAGAAGTTTTTACCGCTTTGCAGGATATGCCGGACGAACGCAAGGTTGCTGCACTTAGCACCCTGTTTGGGCAGTGGGCCATTGAGGGCGGCGCAAAGATCACAAACAATTTAGGCGCTTACGAAAAGGCGCTTGCAATGGTGAGCGACCCAAGCCTGTACACCGGCAGTATGGAGCGGGAGTTTATTATTCAGGCCAGCACCAGCGAAAGCATTGACACGATGGTGAAAAACTCCGTGACAGCGCTAAAGCAGGACATTGGCACGGAGTTTTTGCCCGTGAAGAAAACCTTGTCGCTGGCTGTGATCGACCTGATGAACGGTGTGCGTAAGGATATGCCGCAGCTGCAAACGCTGGCCGGAACGCTGGCCGACCTGTTGAGCGCCGGTATTTCCAAGCTGGGCGACGCGCTGCAAGCAGCCCTGCCCTATGTGCAAAAGACGCTGGACTATGTAGCAGACAACGGGCCGCAGGTGGCCGGAATCCTTGGCGGGATGGCCGGAACCTTTGCGGCCATGAAGTTTGCGCCGCTGGCCGGAAACATTTTGGAGGGAGCCGGGAGCCTGCTGTTTGGTGAGAGCGGCGGGCTTGGCGCGGCGGCGGGCGGCAGCAAGAGAAGCGGCGGCCTGCTGGGCGCGGTGAGCAGTTTGTTCAACGGCGGACAGAAGTTTGCGGGCAATGCCGTTGGCACGATCAGCAATGTGGCCGAGGCCGCAGGCGTTGGCGCGACAATGGCAAACTCCAACATGACACGGACGCAGTGGGGAGCCGTTACCAGCAACGGGAGCGGCAGCTTTATGCAGCGGTTGGAGAACAGCGCCATTGGTGCTTACTTTGGCATTAAAAACCGTGGAACGCTGACCAACCAAAAGGGAACCGACTACAAGTTTATGCAGGGCCTTATGGGCGTGGCCGGGCAGATCACCGACGCAAAGCAAGGCGGCGGACTGCTGGGTATGGCAAAGAACGCTGTGACGGGCAGCCCCATAGGGCAGTATTTTGGCGGAATCCGCGCGGCAGCCGGGAATGTGGCGAATACCACCATCGGCAGCAAGATCGCAGGTTTCGGCAAGGGCACCATTGGTGTGAGCAAAGAAATCCTTGCGGGCATTGCGGGGCCGGAGGGCTTGGGTCTGACCAACCTTGTGAGCGGTGCCAAGGGGCTTGCACAGAACGGTGCTGGCTGGGTGGCCGGAAAAGCCGGGAATGTGATCTCCACCGTAGCGAACAGCGGCGTGGGGCAGGCAGTCGGCGGCGCTGCGGGCAAGGTTGGCGGCGTGGCAAAGGGCGTGGTGAGCGTTGGCTCTAACGCCTTGGGTGCGCTGGGCAACTTTGCCGGAGCCGGGGCCGGACTGCTGGGCAGCGTTTGGGGGCCGGTAGCAGGAGGCTTTGGCAGCCTGTTTGCCGGGGCAGCCCCGGTAATTGCTGCGATCAGCGGCATTATTGCCGTGGTAAGCATTTTGGGCGACCACTTGGAGGACATACGCGGCATAGTCGTGAATGTGTTTGGTGAAACCGGTGGGCAGGTATTTGATGTGTTCACCGGCAAGCTGCAAGGCGTGGCCGACTTTGTGACGGGGCTTTTCAGCGAGGGCGGCGTGGCCGCTGCGCTGGCCCCCTTGCAGAACACGATCACAAACCTGTTTGGCGAGAACGCAGGCGCGGCCTTTGGCGGCGTGGTGACTATCCTGCAATCCATCATGGGTGTGGTTGGGCAAATCGTGACCTTTGCGACGGGCACGGTCAAGCCGATCATACAGGATGTATTTGCCTTTATCACGGGTACAGTGCTGCCCATTATTTTGCAGACCTTTACGGCGGCAGCGCCGACGATAGCCAGCATAATTACAAACCTTGGCAGTGCGGTTATGACGGGTATGCAGATCATTGGCAGCGCCATTCAGGCGGCAATGCCGATCATACAGGGCATTATTACCGTGATTATGACCATTGGCAGCGTGGTTGTGCCCGCACTGCTGGCCGGGTTTGAATCGTTCAGCGCGGGAATCAGTGCGGTTATGAGCGCGATTCAGGGTATCTTCCAAGGCTTGATTACTTTTATTACCGGGGTGTTCTCCGGCAGTTGGAGCCAAGCGTGGGAGGGAATCAAGCAGATTTTCGGTTCTGCTTTCGACGGACTGGTGGCGCTGTGCAAAGCGCCGCTGAACGCCGTTATTGCGATCATCAACAAGGCAATTTCCGGCATTAACGGTTTGGGCCTGACTATCCCGGAATGGGTGCCCATACTTGGCGGCAAGAGCTTTTCCGTCAATATACCCACCTTGCCCATGCTGGCAAGGGGCGGCTTTACGGACGGTGTTTCTATCGCCGGTGAAGCCGGAACCGAGGCGGTAATCAGTTTCCAGCGCGGAGTACGCAGCGACAACATCAACACTTGGACGCAGGCGGGCCGTATGCTGGGGGTAAGCGGAGAGCAGGCCGCCGTGGCGGCAGGTGTACCGTATGCCGACGGCGGCGGTGCGGTGGAGCTGGCGACGCTTGAGGCGACGCAGGGTAACAACGCTGTGGAGCTGCAAGAGATCGACACCGGCAAGCCGCAGCCGGAACAGGACGGCGGAGGAATCCCGGACGGCGGCGGGCAGGGTGTATTTGCACCGCAGATCACCGTGCAGGGCAACGCTGACCGGGCTGTACTGGAAAGTGTGCTGGACGACGCCCAACAGCGGTTTGAAATGTGGTACGAACAAATGATGCGCCGAAAGGCGCGGACGGCCTACTGACAGGAGAAACGATATGGCATACACAACAAAGAGCGGTGACACTTGGGATGTGATTGCAAAGCAGGTGTACGGCAGTGAATACCATGCGGACATTCTGATGGCGGCCAACCCGCAGCAGATCGACACTTTCCTTTTTGAGGCCGGGGTGGTGCTTGCCACCCCGGTTTTGGAGGAGGAGCGCGACGGACTGCTGCCACCGTGGAAGTACGAGGCAAGCTATGAATAACGGCAGACGGGTTGAATTGGATGTAACCTACAACAATGCCCCCTTTGCCGGGCAGGTAGGCGCGGAGATCGAGAGCCTGACCTATGTTGACAATGCCGCCGACGACAGCGACAGCATAGACATTACGCTGGACGCACAGGACAGTAAATGGCTGCACGGCTGGCTGCCGGAGGAGGGCGCGACCCTGCGCCCGCGCATTATCGGGCGGGATTGGAACGGCCCCGGTGACACCCATGTGATGGAGTGCGGGCTATTTATCCTTGACGATGTGGCTTACCAAGACGCGCCGACCACTTTACAGGTGGGCGGTGTGAGCAAGCCGAGCGACACCGATTTTAGCGAGTTGGAGCGGGAAACCATTTGGAAGAACACATCCATAAAGCGAATTGGGGAAAGCATTGCCGGGCGGTACGGGCTGGGGTTCACCTATGACGCAGACGATTACGACATAGAGTGCGACGAACAGGACGGCACCGACAGCAGCTACTACAACACCCTTTGCAAAAACTACGGTCTGATCTTAAAAGTGTACGCAAAGCGGCTGTGGGTATATGACCGGGAGCGCTACAAGGGAAAACGAGCCGTGCAGGACTTTGACCGCACGAACATTATACCCGGCAGCTTGAGTTACAACACGACCCTGTCCGGCACCTATACAGGCGGGTATTTTACCTACACCGACGCCGACAAGGATTTGGACATTGTGTGCAGCGTAGGCGGCGGCAACCACACCAAGAATGTGAACCGCCGTGCCACCAGCGTTTTTGACGCAAGCGTACAGCTTTGCGCCGAGATCAACAATGCCAACCACGGCAGGGTGAAGCTGAAATTTTCCGTTATGGGCAACTGGGGCGTGAGCGCCGGAAACAACCTGCGCCTGACTGGGTACGGGGACGGCCTGAACGGAGGAATCAACGGCAAATACTTTGTGGACAAGGTGACGCACAAGTACACCAAGAGCGGCGGCTTTGTGACCAGCTTTGAGTGCAGCGGTATTTTTGACCCGTTCCATTACTGGGATGTGGGCGGACATATCGAATACCACCAAAGCGAGGACAGCAGCAGCGAAAGCTACAACAGCGCCTACGAAACCACCAGCCCGGCGGCCAATGCGGCCAGCGCGGCGGCGGGCGCAACGGCGGGCGCGGCGGTGACGCTGACCAAGGCACCGTTCTATTACACAAGCGTTGCCCCGAAGCCGAGCTGCTACAAGAGCGGCACATTCTATTTCTATGACGGTATTTTGGTGAATAACCGATACCGCATTACCAACACCGCCGCAAGGTGCGGCAAGCTGCCCGTGGGCAAGAATGTTACCGGCTGGGTGCCACGGCGGCGGGATTACGACGAAGTGAGGAGGCGCAGCATTGGCAAGCACCAACAGAACCGGGCGCGTGAGTGCCATTGACTACGAGGCCGGAACTTACGAAGTGACCTACTTTGACCGGGGCAAGAGCGTGACCCGGCAGATAAACGCCATGAGCAACGGCGAATACAAAATGCCCTGCGTGGGGCAGGTCGTGAGTGTTGCCCACAACAGCAACGGCACGGCGGCGGGCACCACCACCGGCACGGTTTGGAACAAAACCAACAAACCGGCGGAGGGATACAAGGGCCTGTACCGCAAGGAATACGGCACCAGCCGCAAGGGGCAGGCGTACAGCCGGTACGACGAGAACACAGGCGTGTACACGCAGTATGTGGACAAGCGCACCGGGCGCACCTGCAACGGTGAAATTTTCGACGAGGCGAAAGGCCCGGTAAGCGTGATTGCGGGCGGGCAGTTGCAGCTAAAAAGCAGCGGTGCCAGCGCCAGCATACAAGCCAAAACGGGCATGGGCATTGTGGCCGGAACCACCGTAGCCATTGAAGCGGGCACCTTTATGAGCTTGGAGGCCACCGGCGCTATGAGCATATCGGCGGGCGGCGACTTCAAGTTTAATATTGGCGGCGACAGCGAGGAAAAGCGCAAGGGCACCACCAAGCAAGAATACCTTGACAATGTGGAACAGGAAGTGACCGGGGATGTAAAGCAGACCTTGACGGGGAACTTGGAGCAAGAAGTGACCGGGGATGTGTTGCAGACCATAACGGGCACCGTGACCCGCAATGTGACCGGGGATGTGACCCTTAACATAAACGGGGCCAGCATTACGATCAGCGCGGGCGGCGACATAAGCATTACCAGCCCGACCAAGGTTGAAGTGAGTGCGCCGATCTTGAACGCCGAGGGTGCCAGCGGTGATGTGAAAGTGCAGAGTATCAGCCTTGTACAGCACAAGCACACCAGCGCCGCGCCGGGCAGCGAGAGCAGCCGTTACCGTAAGGAGGTGCCAGATGGCAATAGGCAGTTTTATGGGCCGCGTGTTCACCGTGAGCCACACAAAGATTTTTACCCCAAGCAACCTGAAAGGCAGCACGGGGAGCGACTGGGCAACACACGAAGTCGTGGGCGGCAAGGCCCGCAGTGAGTGGGTAGGCCCGAAACTGAAAAGCTATACATTCGACCTTTTACTGCGGGCGCAGGACGGTGTGCCCCCGCGCAGTACGCTTGATTATTTCCAGCGTATGGCGGAGAGCAGCGCCGTGGACTGGTTTGTGGTGGGCGGGGTTCCGCTTTCGCCCTACCCGTTCAAGATCACGGACATAAGCGAAACATGGGACGCCGTGCTGCAAGGCGGTGTGCTGGTGGAATGTAAAGTGAGCCTGACCATTGAAGAATACCTGTAAGGAGGGCTGGGTATGATTTTGGCAGACAGCCCGGTTATTGAGATTGCCGCCGGTACGGTGAACGACAGCACGGCGCAGGAGGTTTACCGCAACCTGCAAGTGCTGTATGGAACCCACACCGGGGAACAGGCTTTAGACCGGGATTTTGGCATTGACATAAGCACAACCGACTACCCGCAGGAGAGCGCCCAAGCGCTGCTTGCGGCGGAGTATGTGCGCAAAACCAAGATGTATGAGCCGAGGGCGCGGGTGGTGCGCGTTGAATGGACGGACAGCAAAGCCCACGACGGCAACATGACCCCAAAGGTGGTGATTGATCTTGTCTAATATCAGTGAACTGGCGAATGTGCCACAGATCAGTTTTATCGAAAACATGACCTTGCAGGAAACCGAGGAGCAGTTAAAGGTCGAGTACGCCCGGATTTACCGGGAACAGACCGGCAAGGAGCTGGTGCTTGGGGAGGCCGACGCCAAGACCCTGCTGCTGAAAGCGTTTGCCCTGATCGAATACCAAACCATGCAGTACGCAGACATTAAGGGACAGGCAGAGCTTTTGAAAACCAGCACCGGCGAGGCACTGGACGCGCTGGTTGCGCTGCTGGGGCTGACACGGCAGGAAAGCAAAAAGGCCACGGCCAAGGAACGCTTTTTGCTGGCAGAGGCACGAGCCGACACCGTGGCGGTGCCCGCCGGTACGCGGGTGAAAACGCAGGGCGGGCGGTATTTTAATACGCTGGACTATGCGGAGATACCGCCCGGCGCAACCTATGTGGACACCATCGTGCAGGCGGAGGAGGCCGGAGCGGAGAGCAGCGGCATACTGGCCGGGGAAATCAACATCCTTGTTGACCCCATCCCGTACATAGCCAGTGTGAGCAATGTGGACGAAAGCACCGGCGGCCTTGATGTGGAGGACGACGACAGCCTGACCGAGCGGGCCTATTTGGCACCGAGCCGGTTTAGCTGCGCCGGGCCGCGCGATGCCTACGAATACCATGTGCGGGAATGGCGCAGTGATGTGACGGATGTGCAGATCACCAGCCCGGAGCCGTGCGTGATTGCCATTTACTTTGTGATGGAGGGCGGGCGGCTGCCGAACGCCACGGAGCGGGAGGAGCTGACCGAATATATCAGTGGCGAGAACCTGCGCCCGCTGTGCGACAAGGTGGTGTGCGTGGAGCCGGAGGAGGTGCCCTACAACATAGCGTTTACCTACTGGATTGGCGACGGCGACCAGCGCAGCACCGGAACCATACAGGAAAAGGTGACGGCGGCGGTGCAGAGCTACCAAAGCTGGCAGCGGCACCTTGGGCGAGATATTAACCCCACGGAGCTGATCGCCAAAATCCGCGAGGCAGGAGCCAAGCGTGTGAAGCTGACCGCCCCGGCGGATATTGTGGTAGGAAGAACGCAACTGCCGAAATGCACCGGGCAGACCGTGACATACGGAGGGCTGGAAGATGATTAAAGACCTGCGGGACGCCCGCCTTGTGGACGCTGTGCCCCGCGTGGTTGCCGGGCAGGACTGGGTGCGGGCGCTTAGCGAGGCAGTGGGTGTGCTGCACGAAAGAACGCTGCGCTATATCGACGACAGCCAAATTTACACAAGCCTTGACACCGCAACAGAACCCGTGCTTGACGCGCTGGCGATCAACTGGAAAGTGGACTGGTACGACACCGGGTACAGCGTAGAGCAAAAGCGCCGCATTATCAAGACGGCCCTGACGGTACGCCGCCTAATGGGCACTGTGGGCGCGGTAAAGCTGCAAGCTGACGCCATTTACCCCGGCACTATGCTGGAAGAATGGTTCGAGTACGGCGGGCAGCCGGGCACTTTCCGCCTGTATATCAATGTGACAGACACAACGGAGGAACACCCGGCCATTATTTACAGCCCGGCGGAAATGGAGCGCCGCCTTATTACCGCAAAACGGTGGAGCGCCCACCTTGAAAGCATTAGCTACATGGTGCGCCACACGCTGGCTACCGGGTGCAGGGTGGACAAGTGGGCATACACCGTGCCGGAGTGCGGCACGATCTACTGCGGCGTGTGGTGGATGCCTGCCACTTTGGGTTATACGGCACACCATGCGCTGCTGACAGGCGGCCAGCCGGGAGCCTTTGCCGTAAGCCCGGAGTTTACCGGCACACTGCCCGTTCCGGCGACGGTGGGCTATTCAGTTTGCGGGGCACTGCGGAGCGGCGGCGTTGCAACCGGGTACACCGCAAGCCCCGAATTTGCAGGCACATTGCCGGAGGAGGTACAGAATGGAAACTGAAAAGGCTAACGGCCAGTACGGAAAGCAAAACCCGCTGTTTATGTACCAAGGAACGGCGGGCTATTCTATCCGTGCAGAGCTGCACGGGAGCAAGGGCGGCGTGGAGGCCGCCGAAGCATTTACAGCCGTACCGTCCGCCAGCGGGCAAGACCGCTGCGGTACGATGCCATAAACAACCGGGAAAGGAGGAAAACCGAGCATGGCGTTTTTTACCGACAAATTCCTGAATGACCGGCGGGAAGAACTGCTGCGCAGCGTTGACAGGTTCCAATACCAGTTGAACGGCGGGGCATGGCAGACCGGCACCGTGAACAGCAAGGAAATCATCGGCACGAATGTGGTCGTGTTTGTGAATGTACCGAATTTTGGGCAGGCCGACACGATCACGGGCGTAAGGGTGTACGACATCAACGGTGCACTGGCCGGACAGCAGAGTATCAGCCTGAAACGCACCAGCCTGAATGTGGCGCTGCTGCGCTTTACATTCCCGCTGATCGAAACCGAGGAGTAAAAGAGAGGAGGACAAACCCATGGCTTATGACCGCAGTTATTGGAAAGACCATGTAACTGACCAGAGCGGCGAGGTTATCCAGCAGGGCACCTTGCTTGACCAGCAGCATTTTAACAATATGGAGCTGGGCATTTCCGACATGACCCTTGCCGGGGCAATTATGCAGTTTAAGGCGGTGCAGGACGGTTATAACTACGCCGACGAGATGCACACGGCCACGCTGGCGCAGACCGGCAGCAAGTGGCCGTTTAACAACACGCCCACCACCATTGCCCTTGCGCAGCTGCGCGAAAGCACCAATTACGGCGTGGAGGTAACAGTGCTGGCGTACAGCGGCGGCAGGCTGGGCAATATCCGGGTGACTGACCGTGCCCGCAACGGCTTTAAGCTGGTGCATGACGGCAGCGCCACCACCGTGAAAGTGCAGATCAGAGTGACGGGCGGGATGACCGACCCGGCACCCACCGAGTAACAGGAGGATAAGAGCATGAAAATCATTGAGAAAAACGAGGGCAAGAAGATCAACTACAACCTGACCGGCACAAAGCTGGACTTTGCGGACGGTGCGCTGACCCTTGACCTTGCCCGCTACCAGCAGGACGACCCCGTGACCCGCGACATTATGGTGGACAGCGAGGGCTATTTGACCACCGGGCGCGGCCTGTACTACGCGGCACAGGTGGAAATCCCCGCGCGGAAGTACACCGAAACCGTGACCACGGCACAGGAAACCGACGCGCAGGCCGAGGGCGGTGAGAACACCGAGGGCATGAGCCGTGAAACCGTGACCCGCACCCCGGAGCCGCTGGACACCGAGGATGTGACCCTGTACCTGTTTGCCATTGATGGCATTATGATTCACTGATAAAGGAGGACGAACCTATGGCTAATTTTGATATGGCTGAACTGGCCCTGAAAAGCGTTTGCCCCAACAACGCCATGAAGTACGACGACAAGGAAATGCCGAGCATTATGGTGTTCATTCCGAAATTCCGCCTGTGTGATGTGCTTTCTACCGCCGACACCAGCGTACACCCCGCGTTCAGGGTGAACGGCGTGGAGATCGACGGCTTTTGGGTGGGCAAGTATCAGACCAGCCACTACAACGGCAGAGCGTACAGCCTGCCCGGCGAGAACCCGGCCAACACGGCGGGCCTTGATACCTTTGTGAGCTACAACCGCGCCAAGGGCGGCAAGTTCCATGAGATCACCTGCGCGGAGTGGGCAGCCGTTGCCCTGTGGTGCCACAAGGCGGGCAAGGAACCCTACGGCAACAACAACTACGGCAAGGACACCCGCGAAAGCCTGTACCGCGCAATCCCCACCAGCAAGGACAACGACAAGACCGGGCGCGTTGCCACCGGCACCGGCCCTGTTACTTGGAGCCATGACGGCACCTTGGAGGGTATTTGGGATTTGAACGGCAATGTGTGGGAGTGGTGCGCCGGACTGCGCCTTGTGAAAGGTGAGGTACAGGTGATTGCCGACAACAACGCCGCCGCGCCCACTTGTGACATGAGCGCCAGCAGCGCTGCGTGGAAAGCTATTTCCGCCGCCACCGGCGAGCTGGTGGCCCCGGACGGCAACGGTACCACGCAGGGAACCGTGAAGTTGGACTTTATCAGCGGCAAATGGACTTACAGCACCACCATTGCCCACACCACCGGCGCGAACGGTTGCAGTTTTAAGGATGTTACCTGCGACAGCAGCATTGGCGCTGCGGCAAAGCTGCTGCTTCAGGCGCTTGCCATGCTGCCCGACGCTGCGCTGACGGGTGACGGCATTGACGCCACCTACGGCGGTGACTATTTCTACATCAACAACGCCGAGGCCGAGCGGTGCCTGCTTCGCGGTGGCAGCTGGGCCTATGGCG
>ENA-ORSL01002222-ORSL01002222.1-human-gut-metagenome-genome-assembly--contig:-NODE-2222-length-14448-cov-3.830056_pt1 | contig 14448 bp, 14 predicted proteins | sample MGYA00242190_ERZ509157 | MGnify/ENA primary metagenome ERZ509157 (study PRJEB26280, sample SAMEA2338664) | human gut metagenome | biome: human gut; feature: human-associated habitat; material: faeces...
AAAATTAATACATAAAAGGTTGCAAATCTGTTACTTTCCTATTACATAAAAAAAAGCACCCTTAATTGGATGCTTTCATAATATTCTTAAAACTTATTTGCCTGACATTTGGCTTTCAGCTTGATGAATCATTTTCTTAACCATATTACCACCGATTGTTCCAGCCTGTTTAGATGTTAAATCACCATTATAACCTTGCTTTAAGTTAACACCAACTTCACTAGCAACTTCTTGTTTAAACTTGTTCATTGCTTCTTTAGCTCCAGGTACTTCATAAGCATTTGATTTTGCCATTTTGTTCACCTCCGAATAATGTTTAATCAACAATAGTTTAGATACTGCAATCAATATACAAACTATTTTTTGAAAAGATGTCTTGTCTTTTCAATAATATATTGTGCATTAAACGGAAATTTAAACATGGTATTTTGTACCTTTTTATATGGAAATATGTAAATTACTTAAAGGCAAATACTATTCTGGAATAACAATTCCAAAAGAACCGTCATTTCTCTTATAAATTACATTTACTTCATTTGTTTCAACATTAACAAATGGTAAGAATAACATATCTCTTTCTGAGTCTAATTTTAATTTAGCATCTTCGACTGTAACTGGCTTAATGTCATAACACATTGTCTTTGTTATTCCCTCTTCATGCTCGATATCATGTCCTTTTAACAAATCGATTGCTTTATCTTTTAAAGATGCCTCTTTACTTTTTTCAACTCTTTTTTCTTTTTCTTTTCTTAATTGTCTTTCTGCTTTGTCAATTGCAAGATCAATTGAAGCATATAGATCATCATTTCTTTCTTCTATTCTTATAAATTCTCCATTTTGATTTATTTGAATTTCTATAATTTGTTCTTCTCTTTCAACACTACATACAACAGTAATTTCTGTGTTTTTTCCTTCAAATTTTTCTAATCTTTCAACTCTCTTTTCAACATATTCTCTTATTGAATCTGTAATTTCAATATTTTTTCCTACTACTTTAATATTCATAATAATTCCTCCTTAAAATCTTATACATTATGCTACTATTCCAACGAATAAAGTATATGACAACACTAAAAAGTAAAGCAATATAGATAATGGAACACCTACCAAAAATTTTTGATGCAATGTTTTATGTTTATACTTATACATTGCATAATATTCACCAATACCGCCTCCTGCAAAAGCAACGATTAATAATGTGCTTTCTCGTATTCGACGAGCATCTGGAATTTTTGCAAGCTTTTTATCCTTTTTCATCAAAAAAATAGCTAACAAATTGACTAATATAAAATATATAACTATTGCAATATATTTATTTACAAACAATGCTGATATTATTGCATTCATTATAGTTGAAATCAAATTAACTATAACTTTAAATACTCCATCTATAATTGTATTATCTACACCCATATGCATATCACCTCCGCTAGCATTTACATTCTTGCTAACTTTTTAACTTTTGTAATAGTGTCTTGCAAATCCATTATACCATAAAAAATTTTTTAGCAAACTATTTTTTTAAAAAGTAAATAAACTCATTTGATTACTCTCTGTCATACCTTTTAGACAATTAGCGTTCTTTAGCAATTCTACTGTTGATTTTCCTATTCCGGCTCTAAGTTTTAATTCCTCTATCGACATAAAGTTTCCGCCTTCTTCACGAGCTCTCTGTATATTTTCTGCTGCCACAGTACCCAAACCACCAACACTATTAAGCGGTGGTCTAATCATACCATCTTCTATCAAAAACTTCTTAGCATCAGATTTATATAGATCTATAGGTAAAAATGAGTATCCTCTTTCATACATCTCCAAAACTAGTTCCAAAATTGAATACATATTTTTATCTTTTGTTGACGCATTATTTCCTTGTAAATCTATCTCTCTCATTTTATTTATTACCTTTTCTTTTCCATATATCATTGAGTCACTATCGAATTCATCAGCTCTTATAGAATAGAAAGAAGCATAATAAGCTAATGGTATATGAACCTTAAACCATGCAATTCTAAATGCCATTGTTACATAGGCTGCTGCATGGGCTTTAGGGAACATGTATTTGATTTTTTTACAAGATGCTATGTACCAGTCTGGCACATTGTTTTCTCTCATCAATTGTTCTTGTTCTTCTGATAATCCTCTACCTTTACGAACACTCTCCATTATTTTAAATGATGGCTTTGGTGGAAGACCTTTTTTAATTAAGTAAAGCATAATATCATCTCTTGTACATATTGCCTCCTCCAATTTTATAGTACCATCTTCAATAAGAGTTTGAGCGTTATTTAGCCACACATCTGTACCGTGTGATAATCCAGATATTCTAAGCAACTCTTCAAACATAGTTGGTTTAGTATCAACAAGCATGCCTCTAACAAATTTAGTACCAAACTCTGGAACACCGAAAGTACCAACCTCTGAATGAATTTGCTCTGGAGTAACTCCAAGTGCCTTGGTAGATGAAAAAATTGACATTGTTTCTTTATCATCTAGCGGAATCTTTTGAGGATCAACTCCTGTTATATCTTGAAGCATTCTAATCATAGTTGGATCATCATGTCCAAGTATATCAAGTTTAAGCAAGTTTTGATCTATTGAGTGATAGTCAAAGTGTGTTGTTATAATATCACTATCAGGATCATCAGCTGGATGTTGCACTGGACAAAACTCATATATTTCATACCCTATTGGAACAACTATAATTCCACCTGGGTGCTGTCCACTTGTTCTTTTTACACCAGTACATCCAAGGGCTATTCTAGTAGTTTCTGCATTATTTATAGGTATATGCCTTTCTTCATAATATTTCTTAACATATCCATAAGCTGTTTTATCGGCTATTGTACCAATTGTTCCTGCTTTAAAAGTAGTTCCTTTACCAAAAATTACTTCTGTATATCTATGAGCCTTAGCCTGATATTCACCAGAAAAGTTAAGGTCGATATCGGGTTCTTTATCACCATCAAAACCTAAGAATGTTTCGAAAGGTATATCCATTCCATCTTTATCTAACTTAGTACCACATTTTGGACAAATTTTATCTGGTAAGTCAAAACCATTTTTCACACCATAGTCTGTAAAGTCTGAATACTTGCAATTTGGACATCTGTAGTGTGGTGGCAACGAATTAACTTCTGTTATACCAGTCATATTGGCCACAAAAGACGATCCAACAGAGCCTCTTGAGCCAACCAAGTATCCATCTTCATTAGACTTATGAACTAGTTTTTGTGCAATGATGTACATAACTGAGAATCCATTCTTGATGATAGAATCAAGTTCTTTATTTACACGTTGCTCAACAATTTCAGGAAGTGGATTTCCATATAATTCTGTAGCTCTCTTCATAGTTATATTCCTAATTGTATCTTCACATCCGTCAATGTGAGGAGCAGCTTTGTAATCAGCAATCGGATCAATCTTTTCACACATATCTGCAATTTTATTCGTGTTTGTTACAACAACTTCATAAGCTTTTTCTTTGCCTAAATATTGAAATTCTCGTAACATTTCTTCGGTAGTTCTATAATATAGCGGTGGTTGGTCATCTGCATCTTCATATCCCTGACCAGCCTGCAATATTCTTCTATATATTTCATCTTCTGGGTTCATAAAGTGAACATCACAAGTAGCAACAACGGGTTTGTCAAGTTTTTCACCCAACGCAACAATTTTTTTGTTAAATTCTATCAAAGTATCAACACTTGGTACTGTTCCATTTTTCACCATAAACATATTATTACCAAGTGGCTGAATTTCTAAATAATCATAAAAATCTGCAATAGCCTCTATTTCATCATCAGGTTTTCCTTCAACAACTGCTCTAAATAGTTCTCCTTGTTCACAAGCACTTCCTATAATAAGTCCTTCAGAATATTTTGCTAACAAACTTTTTAGCATTCTTGGTTTTTTATAAAAATAATCTACATGCGAAAAAGAAATTAGTTTATATAAATTTTTTAATCCAACTTTATTTTTTGCAAGAACTATAGCATGATATGTTGGTAATGTTTTGAAATTTACATCTTTAGACAATATTTTATCTAAATCTCTTAATTCAAAAATTTCTTTTTCTTTTAACTGTTCAATCATTACATTAAAAACCGCAACTAATGTTTCAACATCTGCAAGTGCTCTGTGTGCAACATCAACTTTTATTCCAAGTTTTTCAGCAATTATTCCTAATTTATATTTTTTAAAATCAGGGAACAATTCTTTTGCAAGAGCAAGTGTATCAATGTATGTATTATTAAACTCTAATCCTAAATTTTCTGCATTGTATTTGATAAATCCAACATCAAAATTAGCATTGTGAGCAACAATTACACTGTCACCAACAAACTCAATAACTTTTGGCATTACTTTGTCTATTGTTTCTGCATCTTTTACCATATCATCAGTAATGTTTGTAACCTCAACTACTCGTGGTGGAATTGGTTTTTCCGGATTTACAAAACACTCGAAAGTATCTATTACTTCTCCGTTTTTTACTTTCATTATTCCAAACTCTGTTATTTTTTCAGTAAATCTTGAAATACCTGTTGTTTCTATATCAAGCACACAGTAAGTTGTTTCTTCTATTTTTTGTTCTTTTGCATCATAAACAGAAGTAACATTGTCTGGAGCTAAATATGCTTCAACTCCATAAATAACTTTAATATCTGAATCTTTTGCCGCTTTTTTAGCTTCTGGGAAACTTTGTGCAACACCATGATCTGTTATTGCAATTGCTTTATGTCCCCATCTAATAGCACATTTTATTAAATCTGTTGCCGAAGTAACAGCGTCCATTTGACTCATCTGAGTATGCAAATGAAGCTCCACACGTTTCTCTTCAGAGTTATCCATTCTCTTTGCTTCTTCAAAAGTAGATTCCTCGATTGAATTTGCAATTACGCCAAATTCCTTTGAAAAATTATTATATTCATAAGTTCCAACTATCCTAACAGCTTTAGTGCTTTTCATCTTAGGATTCACTTCACCAAATTCATTCGCTTTCAAAAAGGCTTTTATATTTATAGAACTAGATCCATCATACATATCAAACGAAATTAAAAATCCACCATTTTTAGTTTCTCTACTTTCATAATTGCTAATCTTTCCTTTTAAAATTATTTCATTTTGTTCTGGAGATAAATCGGCAATTTTAACATACTTAGGCGAGTTTAATTCTTTCCATCCTTTAAATATAACAGCCTCTTCATTTTCTATAAAAGAGTTGGTCGGTTTCTTTCTATTAAACTTTGGATTACCACCTTGATAGTTATTACCTCCTTGATATTCGCCATTTCCTTTAGCATGCATAGGTTGCGACGTCACAGCCTCCTCAAAGTGAGTATCTACCTGTTGACTATTCTCGCCAGCCTGCAATTTATTTTGCTCTCTTCTTTCTTTATCAGCTTGTGCTTTTACTTTTTTAGCTTCTTCTTCCTCTTTATGTTTTTGTTCAGCAGCTTGTTGTGCTTCCATTATACTTTTTACGATTTCTCTTTCTTTACTTAAAGAATCCTCTATAACTTCTGGCTCATGAAATACAACATTAACGGATTTGTTACAAGTGTTTTTTATCAATTCCTCTATTGTTTTATTTGAATTTCTAGATTCAAGTATAGACTTTCCTTTTGTTTTCAAATACACATTTAAAGTATTTCCATCAAGCTTTGCTTCACTTCCTAAGAGAGCTCCTTTAAGTGATATATATTTCTTGGCAAAAAAATCTATTACCTCATTCCACGCAATTTCTTTTTCTTCCACTTCTTATTCCCCTCACATTTTTATACAATAAAAAATCTCTCTCACTAGGATACCACAATACAAAATTTTGATAAAGAGTAAAATTGAAATAAAAACAACTTGACTTTTTATGTTAACTATGCTACAATATGTTTATACTAATACCAAGGTATTTATCTTCCCAATAGCGATGAATGATGATTCACGGGTATTGAGGTTATAAGTTTAGTTTCCTAGGAGAAGATTCCGATGATGGTTTAATTGAACTTGGTTGTACTGATGGTTGGTTAGTATGATTTTAATTGAAAGGAAGTCTCCAATGTATTATTCACTTTAAAAAACACATACAATGCTAAAATGATTGTATGTGTTTTTTCTTTGTTTTATATTCTATTAAACTCTACAAAGTTGAAGGATCAATTGATACATATACTCTTCCATTTTCATTAGCATTATTTAATACAAAATTAAATTTTTTGCTATAATTCTTTGGCAATGCATACATTATATATCCATCAATAATATCTCCTTGCTCAATATCATAAGTTTTCTCATAACAATCTGTTGTTCCATATGCTCTAAGTGCTTCTGAATGATCTGGTGATTGTACAGAATATCTTATTAATGGGAATGATTTGCTTCCGTATCCTTCAGGTGAATATTCTTTAAAATCAAGTGTAACTCTTGTTACATATGCTTCCGAGTCAGAATCAATTTTCATTTCAAAATAAGGATTCTTTTTATTGTATTCATCTATCATTTTTTGTGCTTTGCTGCCTCTTACTGTTTCTCCAAGTTTTACATATAAAACTGATTCTTTTGATGTACCAGAGCTCAAGCTAGGTACTGGCATTTTAGCTACTTCACCAGCCTTTGTTAATGGATTTGATGAACTAACTTCTCTTGCTTCACTTGCAAAGCTCTTACTATTTGATTGAACAACATTATTGCTCTTATTATCATCTTGTTGAGTATTATTGTTATCATCTTTTTTGTCATCATTATAGTTGTAATCGTCATCATAATTATAGTCGTCGTCATTATAATTGTAATCATCATCATAGTTGTAATCGTCGTTATAATTGTAATCATCATCATAGTTATAATCATCATTGTAATTATAGTCATCATCATCAAAGTTATAGTGTGAATTATTATTATTATTATTATTAAAAGAACATCCTGTTAATAATAGTGTTGATGCTGCTAAAACTAAAAATATTTTTTTATTCATATAAACTCCCCCTTAATTTTTCACATAAATCATGTTACTATACTTATAATTATAGCAATTACTGTTAATATTAGTGCGATTATATTAACTATAAAAATTTCTTAAGTAATGAATTTTAACTGCAAAAATGACATCTAACACAATATACTTATGTTAAATGTCATTCCAATTATTTATATATAATAATACTCAATCTTTTTTATCATCTGTTTTTCCACCATTCATTTCAATTGCTATATCATCTATAACACATTTAATCATAGACTTGCATCTACAAATATTATTTCATAAGGCATAACAAGACCTAACTTTTCTCTTGCATAAGCTTCTATATATTCATCAGAATTAATTTTTCCTTTTGTTTCTTCTAATTCTTCTGTTTTTATAGTCGCTTCATCAATAAGCATACTGTAACGCTTTATCTCATCATCTAAATTATTCAATTGTTTTTCTTGTTCTACAAGAACAAACGCAGCATACACAATCAAACTTGTTATAGCCAACGTTGAAAGCAATTTAGTGAAAAAAGTTTTCATTCTTCTCATCCTTTTTCTTTGGTTAAAATATTACATATACAGTATATATTCGACTCTTGTAAAAAAAATCCTGCTAATTATTTACATTTTTCTTTTTTAAATTCATTTTATCTTTTATTTTTACAATTTGTTCTACTAATTTATTGACAATACTCTCTATAAAATCAAGTATTCCACCAATAATTTTAATAAATAACTTACTGAAAAGTATCAAATAAAATATTGCACCTATTGCATAACCAATAAACATATACCCTCTAAGCTCGCCGTCATTTGTAACGAATGCACTAATAATTATTATAATTGCAACTATTATCCAATATATTGCATCTTGTATGTAAACAACCCAATTTTTTGTACAACCTTTTCGTCTACTTATTCTAAAAAAATCAAATATTAATGCAAGTAGTGCACCAACAATTATACTCCAAAAGAAAACATAGACTTGATTTGCAATCATTTTAACACCTCTTCACAATAGTTATTTGAATATCCTAGAAAAAACACTTTCGTTTTTTCCTCCAACTTTTTTGTCGCTATAATTCAAAGAATTAATTTCGCCTTCGACGCTAAGTTCTGTATTATCCAAACTAAACCCATTCAAATGCAAATCTGAACCTTTTATTATAAGTATCCCAAGATCTGTTACAACCGTTATTACCTCTTCATCAAAATTTAACACATCAATAACACCAGTAACATTAAGCCTATTTCTGTTTTCTAAAATTACATTTTGTATTTTATTGTTTTCCATTCTCATCACTCCTCTTTAATAATTTATATGAGGAGTTTGTCTTTTTTATGCTTTATTGAAGTTATTTTTTTCTTTTTATCATGAATTTTTCTATCCAACCATTTTTTAGTTTTAATGAAAAATATCCAGCTACACTTATAAATAGTGCACCCAATGTATCTACTATTAAGTCCTCCATAGTGTCTTCCAAAGCAGCTCTGCCAACTAGCATTAAATCACCAGGTTCCATCATAAATTTCTGCATATTAAGACCAAGTAAGCCATCAAATGTAAATTCGTAAATCTCCCATATAACACCAAGCGTCACAGCAAACATAAATGCAAACATTGCAACAAAGAATGGTGACAACTGTAAATGCAAATCTTCTGTTTTATTAAACATAGATACAAAAGAAAAACCTAACGCTCCTATCATCACGCCACTAAATGTATGTAATATCGTATCCCATTGTGGAATAATGTAATAAAAACTTTTAACTTCTCCAAGAAAAATTGCACAATATAAAAATATTAAATAAAATATGTACATATTACTAGGTATTTGTATATTCTTTTTCTTAACCACCATATTTGGAATAATCATTGCAACAATTCCAAGTAGACATTGAATAAGCATTAATACATAATCACTTTTTGTTCTTTGATTACCGTCAACAATATTTCCGCTATCAATGCTAACAATTTTAAATGTCAAGAAAATAACTGGTATTAAAAAGCTTATAAGCACCCATAAACCAATCGCATTTTTTAGCCTTTCGCTTTTTTCCTGCTTCGTCAATTCTTTCCATTTCTTCTTCACAATCTTTTCTTTTTCAACATTTTTTGTAGTCATCTGTCCAACTCCCTTCACAAGTTAGCATATCATCTTTTTAGTTTAATTGTCAATTACACCTCGCATTTTAAGCAAAGCTCTTTTTTCTATTCTTGATATTTGAACCTGCGATGTTTTATATAATTTTGCAATACTTTCTTGTGTCATATCTTTATAGTATCTACAGATAATTACATTTTTCTCATTTTCATTTAGTCCATCAAGTAATGAATTTACTGTCATTTTATTCAATAAAACATCATAATCATTTGTATTATCCTTAATTCTTTCACCAACCGTTATACTGTCTATATCATCTCCTATCTTTTTATCTAATGAATCAATTAAAGAAGTAGCATCAAGCGACATTAACACTTCATCTTTATCTAAATTCAACATTTTAGCAATTTCATCAATTGTTAAATTTTCAAACTGTGTTTGACTTTTTATTTCTTTTACTTTTGCAGCAATTTCTTTTAATGAGCGACTAATTTTTATCATTCCATCGTCACGCAAAAATCTTCTAATCTCACCAATTATCATTGAAACAGCATAAGTCGAAAGCTGTGTGTCAAAACTTGTATCAAATTTTTTTACTGCTTTCACAAAACCAATACAACCAATTTGAAATAAATCTTCTAGTTCATATCCTCTATTACTAAATCTTTTTACTACACTCCAAACTAATCCTACGTTTTCATTTATTATTTCGTCCATTGCTTTACTGTCGCCCTCTTTAGCACGCAAGATTAAATTTGTCATAGTGCCTCCTTACCAATATGCTTTTTCATTTTTACTTTTGTACCAACATTTACTATAGACTCAACACTAAATTCGTCCATAAAATTTTCCATTATGGTAAATCCCATACCAGACCTGTCCAATTCTGGTTTACTTGTATAAAGTGGTTGTTTAGCAACTTCTAAATTTTCTATTCCCTTTCCATAATCAATAATCTCTATGTCTATAGTCTTTTCATATATCTTACAATTTATATGTACAACACCATCCTTGCCGTCATAGCCATGAATAATACAATTAGTAACAGCCTCAGATACGGCAGTTTTTATATCAGAAATCTCTTCAAGAGTTGGATCAAGTTGCGAGGCAAATGCAGCAACCGTTATCCTTGCAAAAGCTTCATTCGAAGACTTACTTTTAAATTCTAATTTCATTTCATTGTCCATTATTTTTCCTCCTTATCAACTAATGGAATTATTTTAAAAATGCCAACCATATTGAAAATTCTTTTAATTTCATCACTTATATTTATCATTTCTGCTTTTCCGCCAAAACGAATTAATCTTTTATATCTTCCTATTACCATTCCAATACCAGCACTATCCATGAAATTTACATTTTTAAAATCAAATATAAGTTTATTGGGCAAATATTTATTAATTGCATCATCAGATTTTACAGCGATTTCACTACATGAATGATGGTCAATCTCACCCTCGAAATTAATAGTTAGTGTCCTAATCTTTTCATCATATTTAGTAACCATACATTATCTCCTCCTTTGTAAACTTTTATACACATCTTACAATCTTTTTACTAAAAAGTTTGTCAAAAAAAGAACGGCATATGATATTTCGCATATACCGTTCTTAATATCTACAATTATTAAATTTACGAAGTGGAAAGATTCAAAATCCTCCACAATAACAAAAACTTCTTATTTTGCAATATTTTCTCTTTATTTAGCCAACTTATTCCAGCCTTCTAAAATCTCATCCTTAGTCTTGAAATAAGTAGTATCTGTGAATTTCTTTTGTTTTTTATTTAAAAAGACTCCTAAAAGAAAATAATCATCCGATTTAAATTTATATCCTAAACTCTTTAAATATCTACATGTAAAAATCTTGCATCCCAAGCATTTAGTATCGCAACCAGTAGGTGTTAAATGTGGACATTCTCCAGTATATACTGGTATTCCATCATATTTTCTATAATAAAATGCATAACAACATCCCATTGTAGTATGTTTAGTCTTGCATGCTCTTTGACATGAACAAGCATCATTTTTAAAAGCACATAAATTCTTTTCTCTAAAAAGATTATCAAAGTAATCACAAGCTAAATCATATATGTAACTATTTTTTTCATTAATATCTTTGATAAACACAACCTTCAAAAAAGTCTTCAATTCCTCGCTTACAGCTTCTTGTTTTATATAAGCAAATGTCTTACCATCCTGCGAGTTTTCAGTTACTTTTTCTTCGTAATAGTTGAATAAATTTAGAACATTTTTCATAAATAAATTCAAGTCTGTTATTTGAGTTTCATCAATTTTAAGTTTGAAATCTTGTGTTTCCTTTATTTTCTTCTTAGCTTTTCTTATATTATTTTGACAAAGTTCTGTCGAAGTTATCCCGTCAATATCATCAAAGTTTTCAACATTATATTTTATAAACTCTTTTTCGTTTGACATTTCTTCTCCTTTGTAAATAAAAGATTTATTTTAAACTTTCTATTCTATCTAATGTTTTCTTCAAAAGCTCTTCATATTTTTCTTTTTTAGCTTTTTCTTCATCTATCTTACTTTGTGGTGCTTTAGCAATAAAGCCTTCATTAGATAGCATCTTTTCAACTCTCTTAATCTCATTTTCATAAGTTAGTTTTTCTTTTTCCAATCTTTCAATTTCTTGAGCAATATCAACCAACTCATTAAATGGAATGTATATTTCAACACCTGGAACTGCAAGAGAAATTGCATTGTCTGGTATATCTATTTTTTCGTCTTTGATAATAATATTATCTGCAGAAGCTAATTTTTCAATAAATCCTCTACCTTCCTCAATTGCTCTGGCATTTTTAGTTACAAATATCAAACTTGCTTTTCTTGATGGAGCAACGTTCATATTAGCACGAATATTACGAACACCTTTTATTATATCTTTTACTAATTCTATTTCTTCTTGCTCTGCCTTATATTCATTTTCTTTGCTATATCTTGGCCACTCTGAAATCATAATACTTTCATCATTATGTTTCAAATTCATATATATTTCTTCTGTTATAAATGGCATAAATGGATGCAATAATTTTAATGCAATTCTTAATACTTCATTTAGTGTATATAAAGCTTCATGTCTTGTTTCATTAGTCATATCATATAGTCTTGGTTTAATCATTTCAATATACCAATCACAAAGTTCATCACGAATAAATTCCATAATCTTTTGAATAGCAACACCAAATTCATATTTATCCATACAATCTGTTACTTCTTTTACAACTGTATTTGCCTTTCCTATTATCCATTTGTCTTCAAGTGCAAGTTTATTTTTATCGCACTTTAATTCTGCATCACCAATGTTCATTATTGCAAATCTTGAAGCATTCCAAAGTTTATTTGCAAAATTTCTTCCCGCCTCAACCTTTTCAGGTAGATATCTAGTATCATTTCCAGGGGCTGTTCCTTGAACTAGTGCATATCTAAATGAATCTGCACCATACTCATCAATAACTACTAATGGATCAACACCATTGCCTAATGATTTAGACATCTTTCTACCAAGTTCATCACGAACTAATCCATGAATTAACACATGTTTAAAAGGAACTTTGCCAGTATGTTCAATGCTAGAGAACAACATTCTTGCAACCCAGAAGAATATAATATCATAACCAGTTACCAAAACATCTGTTGGGAAGAATTTTTCAAAATCAGGTGTTTTTTCAGGCCAACCAAGTGTTGCAAAAGGCCATAATGCTGAACTAAACCATGTATCAAGTGTATCTTCATCTTGATGCATATGTCCACCACATTTTGGACAAACCTTAACATCTTCTTCTGAAACAATCATTTCTCCACAGTCATCACAATAGTATGCAGGAATTCTGTGTCCCCACCATAACTGTCTTGAAATACACCAATCTCTTACGTTATCCATAAAGCTAAAATATGTTTTATCAAATCTTTCTGGAATAAATTTCATTTCTCCACTTCTAACAGCTTCATTAGCTGGTTTTGCAAGACCTTCCATTTTCACAAACCATTGTTTAGAAAGTGCTGGTTCAACAGTATCATGACAACGATAACATTTACCAACATTGTGTGTATAGTTTTCTGTTTTTACTAAAGCACCAAGTTTTTCTAAATCTTCTACAATAGCTTTTCTAGCTGTTAGTCTATCCATGCCTTCATATTTTGGAACAAGTCCATTCATATGAGCATCATCAGTAAATACTTTTATTACTTCCAAATTGTGACGAAGGCCAACTTCAAAGTCATTAGGATCGTGTGCAGGAGTTATTTTAACAGCACCTGTTCCGAATTCTTTTTCAACATAAGTATCAGCAACAATTGGTATCTCTTTATTCATGATTGGTAATACAACAGTTTTTCCAATCAAATGAGTATATCTTTCATCATCTGGATGTACCGCAACTGCTGTGTCTCCAAGCATTGTTTCAGGTCTTGTAGTTGCAACTATAATCTCATCTTTTCCATCCGGTGTTTTATAAGCAATATGCCATAAATGACCTGCTTCCTCTTCATATTCAACTTCAGCATCAGAAATTGAAGTTAAACATTTTGGACACCAGTTAACCATTCTTTCACCTTTGTAGATTAAACCTTTATTATACAAGTCAACAAAAACTTTCTTTACAGCACGAGTTAAATGCTCATCCATAGTAAAGCTTTCTCTTGACCAATCGCAAGAAACACCCATTTTTCTAAGTTGCATAAGAATTCTTCCACCATATTCTTTTTTCCATTCCCATGCTCTCTCTAAGAATTTTTCTCTTCCTAGTTCTTCTTTTGTTATTCCTTCTTCTCTCATTTTTGCAACAATCTTAGCCTCTGTTGCAATACTTGCGTGGTCAACACCAGGAACCCAAAGAGTTTCATATCCTTGCATTCTTTTATATCTAACTATTATATCTTGCAAAGTATTATCCATACCATGTCCCATGTGAAGTGCACCAGTAATATTTGGAGGTGGCATCACAATTGAAAAAGCCTTTTTATCACTTTTGTTATTAGCTTCAAAATATCTTTTTTCTAACCAATTATCATATATTCTTTGTTCAAAATCTTTTGGTTCATAAGTTTTTCCTAATATATTCATCTTATTTTCTCCTTTTTAATTTATTTATTTATAAGCATAATCAACCCACCGACCACGACGAGTCCAAAGCCTATTATTTTCATTCCTAAAACAGCTGTATTCTCCTCACCAAAATTCAAATATTTTCGGACGAGTCTCCTTGAATCAAGTGATATAAACAGTCCGTCCAAGAACAATTAATCCACTAACAATATTTAAAATCATACAAACACTTCCTTAATATGAATACTGAAAATCGCTCACACAAGAAAGATGAAAATCTTCGATTTTCATTCTTTCGTCCCTCGAGAGTTTTC
>ENA-ORSL01002227-ORSL01002227.1-human-gut-metagenome-genome-assembly--contig:-NODE-2227-length-14423-cov-2.660704_pt1 | contig 14423 bp, 9 predicted proteins | sample MGYA00242190_ERZ509157 | MGnify/ENA primary metagenome ERZ509157 (study PRJEB26280, sample SAMEA2338664) | human gut metagenome | biome: human gut; feature: human-associated habitat; material: faeces...
CCCTGCCAGTACAGTCCTATTTTGAAGCAGTACCGCATGACCCACATTTTGTGTGTGGTAATGGTTTTAAAGTGCTGCCATGCTTTCATCATTCTGTCTCTTCTCCTGCTTTCCTGTTAAAATTATGATACTGCGCGGCGGCACGATGACCGTTTTTGCGCTGACTTTTTTCTGATTTTCTTCTGTCAGGAATACTTCCGGTGTGTTGGTGTCGGCCGTCAGATACCAGACCTTCTGTTCCGGGAGGGACGGCAGTGCCAGCTCATGCGGATTCCAGTGCATGTTGTAAGCAATATAAAGATCGTCGTCCTTGTTGCCGTCTTTATCCTGGAAATAGCTTCCGCAGTACATGACGCCGATAAAACGGCATGTGTTTTCCATCTGGGAGAACCAGGCTCTCTGGCTGTGGAAGGACATATCCGGGCAGCCGTAGGATTTGTAGTCGATGAGGCGCGGCTCGCGTTCGCCGTGCAGCGCCGGATGCGCTTTCCGGAAGGCGATTGCTGCTTTTACAAAGGCGGCAAACTCCGGATTCCGGGCGGCTGCTTTCCAGTCGATCCAGCCGGTTTTGTTGTCCTGGCACCAGGCGTTGTTGTTGCCCTTCTGGCTGTTGCCGAATTCATCGCCGCCGTAAATCAGCGGTGTTCCCTGGCTTGTCATCAGCATGAGAACGGCATTTTTCAGCTGGCGGAGACGCAGCGCGCGCACAGCCGGTTTCCGGGTCACGCCTTCTGCGCCGCAATTCCAGGTCAGGTTTTCGTTGGAACCATCCATATTGTCTTCGCCGTTGTCCAGATTGTGTTTCTGTTCGTAGGAAACGCTGTCATACAGGGTAAAACCGTCGTGATCCGCAAGATAATTGATCACACCGTGTGTCTCCGGGCTTCTTCTCAGATAATAGGTGAAGTCGGAAAGGCTGCCCTCATCGCCTTTTAAGAAGCGGCGGATATGGTACTGGTAGCCCTGATTGTGTTCCCCTAAATTCCGGAACCACGGGCGTTTTCCCTGATAGATCCGTGCGCCGTCAAAACCGAGGAAAATCAGTTTCGTCTTCCGAAGGAGTGCATCTTTGGACGCTTCTTCTGCCAGCGATGCATCGCCGACCAGATGGAAACCGTCGATCTGATAGCGGAGCTGCCAGTGGTGCAGAACCTGCAGGACAAAACCAGAAGGCGTTCCCGGGGCAAAACAGAATTCCATCAAGCATTCGATACCATTCTCATGCAGGGCATCGACCATCTCTGCGAACTCTGCGACGGCATCTGCGGATGCAGCATACGAAGCTTTCGGAGCAAAATACAGGGCCTTTGTGCCGTATCCCCAATAATTCACGCGCTTCTCTTCCGCCGGCGCCGGATATACATAGGCCGGCTCCGTAAGGGAGGTCCACTCAAAAAACTCGTAGGACGGCATCAGCTCTACTGCATTGATACCGAGTTCTTTTAAGTATGGAATTTTTTCGATCACGCCGCGGAACGTTCCCTTGTTCTTTACACGGGAGCTTCCGTCTTTGGTGAAGCCGCGCACATGGAGCTTATACAGAATCGTCTCCTCATACGGCCGGTGCAGTGAGGTGGTGCGCATTACCGGGTACTCCGGGAGAAGGCAGCAGCAGGCGCCCTCTTCTTTTTCCATCGGTGCACCGAAGGTTTCTCTTCCTTCTACTGCTCCCGCATACGGATCCAAGCAGAAAGCTTCGTCCATCCGGTAGGCATACGAAAACTTTCCTACCGTCAGGCCTGTGATTTCCACGGAACTGATCACGCCAGTGCGCTCCTCTTCCGGAAGCGGCACGGTAAGAAACGGTTTCTGGTGACCTTTCCGGTACAGCAGAAGCTCTGCTTTTTTTCCATCCGATACTTCTACGGCAAAATTGTATCCGTCTTTCGTCGCCGATGCGCCCATTTTCTCCGGATTTCCCGGTAAAATTCGATATTTTCCTCTGTTTTTTGTCTGTATCATAATTCCCGCCCTTATTTTTTATAATTTGTTGCAATTGTCATACTATTAATGTAAATCATTTGAATAAAATTGTCAATTGACCAATGTTACCAATTGTTATACCTCTAAATCCAGTTCCACCGGGCAATGATCGGAACCGAGAATTTCGGTATGGATTTTGGCATCTGCAACTGCATCTTTTAAGGACTCTGATACCATAAAGTAATCAAGCCGCCATCCTGCATTCCGCTGGCGTGCCTGGAAGCGGTATGACCACCAGGAATACGTCACGGTGTCCGGATACAGCATACGGAAGGAATCAACAAAGCCTTTTTCTTTGATCACAGCAAATTTTTCGCGCTCCTCTTTCGTAAAGCCGGCGTTTTTCTCATTTGCCTTTGCATTTTTGATATCCATCTCGGTCGCTGCGACGTTCAGATCTCCGCAGAAAATCACCGGTTTTTCCTGCTCCAGTCCTTTTAAGTAAGAAAGAAACGCATCCTCCCACTCCATCCGGTAGGCAAGGCGTTTTAATTCATCCTGCGAATTCGGTGTGTAAACGGTTACAACAAAGTATTCCGGAAACTCTGCCGTAATCACACGGCCTTCCGTATCATGTTCTTCGATTCCGATACCATAGCGAACAGAAATCGGCTCCTCTTTGGTAAACAGGGCCGTACCGGAATATCCTTTCTTTTCCGCATAATTCCAATACTGATGATAGCCGGGCAGCTCAAGGTCGATCTGTCCTTCCTGCAGCTTTGTCTCCTGCAGGCAGAAAATATCGGCATCTGCCGCCTCAAAGTATTCCTGAAAGCCTTTCTTCATGCAGGCTCTCAGTCCATTTACGTTCCAGGATATCATTTTTTTCATACGCAATTCATCTCCTTTTCCTGACAGTCTGTTCTCTGCGGTTTCTGTTGCAAAACGCCGGGAACCGACTTCCGTTTTCTTTTATTCCTCTTTCAGAACATACAGCACTTCCAGCGACGCATCCGACGGTCCGTGAAATTCGCAGCCGTCTGCTTTATACTGGCGCATCAGTTCCAACATTTCTCTGCTGTACCGCTCGCCCGGGCAGATGAGCGGGATTCCCGGCGGATATGGGGCTGCCATCTCGGCTGCAATTCGTCCTTCCGCTTCTGCAAACGGAACGGCTTCCTTCTCCGCAAAATATGCCTCGCGCGGTGTCTTTACCATCTCCGGCAGGCTGCGGAACAGCCACTGCTTTTCTGTAAACTTCGTCCGCCCCGTCGTTTTCCCGCTCTCTGCTGCCGAAATTCCTGCCAGCGCATCGATCAGCCGTGTGATATCTTCCTCGCTGTTTGCCCAGGTAATAACGCAGACCACGTTCTCCTCGTCGGCAAGCTCTGTACTGACGCGGTATTCCTCGTACAGACGCACCTGCAGATCGTAGCCGGAAATACCAAGTTCTCTTGCCGAGAATACAAGACGCGTCGGATCGATCTTCCATACGCCGCACGTTCCTTCCATCTCGGTCCCAAGAACTTCGATTCCTTTGATCTTTGCAAGCTCCTGCCGCGCCCTCTGGCCGAGTTCCAGCGCGCGTTCCATTCGCTCTTTTCCGTGCAGCGCCATCCCGCGCCGCGCCGCATCGAGGGATGCCATCAGAAGGTAGGACGGCGATGTACTCTGTACCATCTGCAGATTGGCGGCCACTCTTGCCTCATCGAGACGACCAGAACCGAGTGATAAGAAGGAGCTCTGTGTAAAGGAACCCGCCGTTTTGTGGATACTCTGCGCGCAGGCATCCGCACCACTTTCCAGTGCGCCGAGAGGAAGCTGTTCGGAAAAATAGAGGTGCGATCCATGTGCTTCATCGACAAGAAGCGCTGCGTTGTGGCAGTGACAGATTTCTGCGATCGCCTGCAGATCACTGCAAAGACCGTAGTACGTCGGGCTGACCAGCAGCACGGCTTTCGCATCCGGCGTTTTGGCAAACGCTTTTTCGATGGTTTCCGGCGTCACGCCGCCCCACATCTGCCATTTTGTGCTGTACTCCGGCATCACATAAACCGGTGTGGCTCCGCATAAAATCAGTCCCATCAGCACCGATTTGTGCACGTTCCGCGGGACAATGATTTTTTCGCCCTCTTTCACAGAGGAAAGCACCATCGCCTCGTTGCCGCATGTCGTACCGTTGACGAGAAAGAACGTTTTTTTTGCCTTCCACGTTTCTGCCGCCAGACGCTGCGCCTCCGCGATCACGCCCTCCGCATGGTGAAGATCGTCGAGGCCTTCTGCCTCCGAGAGGTCATACGCTGCAAGCGATGCTCCGTTTAGCGCCTCATCCAGCCCCCGCTCAAACCGGTGTCCCGGGATGCGGAAATAAGCCGGCGCTTCCTCCCTGAACTGTTGTAACGCCTCCACAAGAGGCATTCGATTCTGATCCATTCTGTTTTGTTTCCTTTCCAATGGTTTCTCCATCTTTTTCTGAAACGAAAGAATCCTCCCCGCACCGCCGTGCGGGAAGGACCCCTTATTCGCATTTTTCTGTTTATTATGGTTTATTCTACCGGAGTAGTCCAGCCATATTTGTCTTCCAGCTTGCCCCACTGGATACCGGTCAGGGTATCGTACAGTTTCTGGGTCAGCTCACCGATCTTGAAATCGTTGACGATAACGGAATCGTCTTTGTATACGAACTCGCCGACTGGAGATACAACAGCTGCTGTACCGGTACCGAATGCCTCTTCCAGTGTGCCGTCATGGCCTGCTTTCATCAGGTCGTCGATGGACAGGTGGGTCTCGTTTACTTTGTAGCCCCAGTCACGCAGGATGTGGATCAGGGAATCACGGGTTACGCCCGGAAGTACGGTTCCTTCCAGCGGTGCGGTGTAGATTTCGCCGGCGATCTTGAACATGATGTTCATGGTTCCAACTTCCTCTACATATTTACGATGTACGCCGTCCAGCCACAGAACCTGGGTGCATCCCATCTTCTCTGCTTTTACCTGGCCGGCGATGGAGCTTGCATAGTTACCGCCGCATTTTGTGAAGCCTGTGCCGCCTTTGACTGCACGGACATATTCATCCTCAACCAGGATCTTAACCGGGTTGATGCCCTCTGCATAGTATGCTCCAACCGGAGTGGTGATGATAACGAATTTGTAGGATTTTGCCATATGTACGCCAAGGCTTGCCTCAGTAGCGAACATAAACGGACGGATGTAAAGAGATGTACCTGGCTCAGACGGTACCCAGTCTTCCTGTGCTTTAACCAGTGCTTTGACAGCTTCTACAAACATCTCCTCCGGTACACCCGGCATGCAGAGTCTTTCGTTGGTTCATTTCCGGACGGAACAGCTGGATTTTTCCTTCTGCTGTTCTGTATGCTTTCATACCCTCGAAAGTTTCCTGTGCATAGTGAAGTACCATGGTTGCCGGATCCATCGGGATTCCGCCGTACGGTACGATTGCTGCGTCATGCCATCCCTGCTCTTTATCCCAGTCCATGACAAACATATAGTCTGTAAAGTGTTTTCCGAATCCAAGGTTTTTCTGATCCGGTTTTTCCTGTAAATGCTCTCTTTTTTCAAATCTGATATCCATTTTTTGCCTCCCCGGCAGTTGAGGATAAGTTTGTTCAGCTGCCTGTATATTTAGATTCAATAGTGATAGTATAAGGCTGTACCTGAAAACAGTCAAGAGAAAATACGACTAAATTTTCATTTTTTCTTTCTTATTTATTGTATCTTTTCCGTATTTTCCTGTATCCGCCGCATTTTTTCTTCTTTCCCGGCACAGCCATTGTGTTTTTTTCTATTATCTGTTAGAATGGCAGACAAGAACCTGATAAGACCTGAACACGAAAAAGGAAGGTAATACAAATGAGTGAAGAATTATTCAACAGCGCATCCTGCAGCGGAGACTGCACAAGCTGCGGCAGCGACTGCCAGGATCTGGATCAGCCGACTGTTACCCTGACACTGGACGACGATACCGAAGTAAAATGTGCCGTACTGACCATTTTCCCAGCTCCGAACCAGAAAGAGTACATCGCCCTTCTGCCGCTCGATGAAAACGGCGAGAACGAAGACGGCGAAGTTTATCTGTATCGTTACTACGAAGAGAACGGCCAGCCGAACCTCGACAACATCGATTCCGATGAAGAGTACGAAATTGCAGCAGACGCATTCGACGAGCTGATGGATACCGAGCAGTTCAACGAGATGGAAGAAAATTCCACCGAAGAGTAAGAAGCACAGACTTTGAAACGATTGCAGAACCCGGCGGGAGACCTTATTTTCCTGCCGGGTTTTTCTCTCTTTTTCTCTCAAATTCCCATTATTTCTTATTTGTACAGCTTTTCTGCATCTCTCTTTAAGATCTGTTTCTATTCTTTTACAGACGTATAATATATGTGAGTAGCAATTTTCATGCCGCTACATTACATAGGAATACGAGGTATCTTTTTATGAGAGATAAAGATGTGATACAGCACATTCAGGATTTATGCAAAGAGCGTTCCTGGACTTATTACCGTCTTGCAAAAGAGGCGGACATTCCCTATTCTACCTTAAATAATATGGTAAACCGCACCAATATTCCAACCATCCCTACCCTGCAGAAGCTCTGCGACGCTTTCGGCATCACACTTGCCGATTTCTTTCTCGACGAGCCGGATGCCCTGCAGCTTACCGAAGGACAGCAGGAAATCATTACGCTTTACAATAATCTTTCGCTGGAGAAAAAGAAAATCTTAAAGGCTTATATGAAAGGTCTTCTGATGGAAGTCTGACTTTTCCGGCATCATAAGTATCACAGATAAAGAAAGTTCCGTTTTTTGTTTTTCTGAAACAGAGGCGGAACTTTTTTTCTGTCGATAAACTTTTCTTAAATTTTTCTAAAGCCCGGGACTTTTCCCGTATTTCGTTGTAGAATAAAGGACAACTGTTCACATATTAATCACAGAAGGAGTTACCCTTTCATGCTACAGATTCAGCATATCAAAAAAGAATACCGGACCGGGACGCTGGTACAGAAAGCGCTCGACGATGTGTCCTTAAATTTGCGCGACAACGAGTTTGTCGCTATTTTAGGGCCGAGCGGTTCCGGAAAGACGACGCTTCTGAATATCATCGGCGGCCTGGACCGCTACGACAGCGGCGATCTGATCATCAACGGCATTTCCACGAAAAAGTATAAGGACCGCGACTGGGATTCCTACCGGAACCACACGATCGGCTTTGTCTTCCAGAGCTACAATCTGATCCCGCACCAGACCGTCCTTGCAAACGTAGAGCTGGCGCTTACCATTTCCGGTGTTTCCAAAGAGGTGCGGCGCAAAAAAGCAATCGCGGCACTTGAAAAGGTCGGTCTTGGAAAACAGCTCCACAAGCGGCCGAGCCAGATGTCCGGCGGTCAGATGCAGCGTGTCGCCATCGCCCGCGCTCTTGTCAATGACCCGGAAATTCTGCTTGCCGATGAGCCGACCGGCGCGCTCGATTCCGACACCAGTATTCAGGTCATGGACCTGCTGCAGGAAGTTGCCAAAGAACGCCTTGTCGTCATGGTCACACACAATCCGGAGCTCGCCGAGCTTTACGCCAACCGGATCGTCACCCTGCGTGACGGTGTGATCTGCTCCGACACGAACCCGTTTGAGCCGGATTCCGAAACCCTGCTTCCTCCCAAACACAAAAACATGGGCAAATCGTCGATGTCCTTTCTGACGGCGCTCTCCTTAAGTTTTAATAACCTGCGCACCAAGAAAGCGCGGACCTTGCTCACCTCGTTTGCCGGCTCAATCGGCATCATCGGCATTGCACTGATTCTGGCACTCTCCTCTGGTGTCAACGAGTATATTCAGAATATGGAAGAGGAAACTCTCTCCGAATATCCTCTTCAGATCCAGAGCACCGGCTTTGACCTCACTTCGATGATGGTCGGCTCACAGAATGCCGGCAAAGACTCAAAAGATTCTGGCAAAAAGAATGAAATCAAAGTCCAGGAAGTCGTGACCAACATGTTCTCCACCATGAACTCCAACGATCTCGCTTCCCTGAAAAAGTACCTTGACGGCGGTGCGGACGGCATTTCCGACTACACAAATGCCATCGAATATTCCTACTCCGTCACGCCGCAGATCTACCGCGAAGACGGCGATTCCATCCGCCAGGTGCACCCGGACCAGTCGTTCCGCTCGCTCGGCCTTGGCGCAAGCTCCAACAGCATCATGTCATCCATGATGAGCACCAACGTCTTTTACGAGATGCCGGACACCGCTTCCCTGTACGAGAACCAGTACGACTTAAAAGCCGGACACTGGCCGGAAAACTATAACGAATGTGTGCTTGTCCTCACTTCCGACGGCGGAATGAGTGATTTTCTGCTCTACACCCTGGGGCTCCGCGATGCACTCGAGCTGGATGAGATGGTCCGCCAGTTTTTAAATGAAGAAACCGTCGAGACCCCTTCCTCCATCGGCACGTATTCCTACGATGATATCCTCGGCACCACGTTCCGTCTTGTGAACAGCGCCGACTGCTACGAATACGACAGTCAGTATCAGGTCTGGAAAGATAAAAGCGACAACGAAGACTATATGAAAAAGCTCGTTGCCAACGGCGAAAAGCTCACAATCACCGGTATTGTCCAGCCGTCCCCTGACTCTGCCGCCTCTGCCCTGACCGCCGGCATCAATTACCCGGCATCGCTGACCCGCCACGTTGTGGAGGAAGCAAAGAAATCCGAGATTGTGAAACAGCAGATGGCGGACTCCTCCATCGATGTCTTTACGAATCAGGAATTCGGCACCGTGGATCAGAACAGCGGTCTTGATATGGATTCCTTTATCACTGTCGATGAGGACAAGCTGCAGAACGCTTTCCAGTTCGACGATTCCGCACTCTCCGGTGCTTTTTCCGGTGATTCCATGAACCTTGATTTTTCCAGTGCCTTTGCGGACGCCGGAAGCAGCATGGATCTCGCGGGTGCGATTGACCTCAGTCAGATCTCTCTTAATTTCGACGGACTGCCGCAGCTTGATCTTGGCCAGATTTTATCCGGGCTTACTCTCAATGTCAGTGAATACGGCATGCAGGAACTGGCTTCCAGCCTCATGGAGGGCTATCAGGGCTACGCCTCGGAGCACCCGGAGGCGGATTATTCCCATTTACAGGAGGATTTCGTCTCCTACATCAATTCCACGGAAGCACAGGAAATCCTGCGGCGCCACATCCAGACCATCATTGCAGGCGGCGGTGTTTCCATTACACAGGAACAGATCCAGGAACTCATTCAGCGGATCTTCAAAGGGTATCAGGCATACCTGATCAAGATGGGCTACACCGACCCGGAACAGTTTGATGCTTATCTTGCGGAGTATCTGCAGACCGAAGAAGCTGTTCAGATCATCAACGACTGGATTTCCGAGGTGATGCAGAACAACGGCAATATCGAAATTACATCCGACCAGCTCACTGCGCTTGCGACGGAGCTTTCCAACGGTTATCTCGCTTACGTGAAGGAGAACGGCCTGCCGGATCCGACGGAGATGGGCCAGCACTTTATCGCCTATCTGAACACGGCGGACGGCCAGCAGCGGCTGAACAGCGGTATCACAAAAATCGTCGATCTCGACGGACTGCAGTCCCAGGTTTCTTCTGCGCTCACAAACTACATGGCAGGCGTTATGGGAAGCTACTCCGCTTCTGTCGCCTCGGTTCTGCAGACACAGATCACTTCCGCGATGGAACAGATGATGACGCAGATGGCCTCTGCAATTCAGTCCGAGATGGAGCGCGCCATGACGCAGGTCGGTAATTCTCTTCAGGATTCGATGGGCGATGCCATGAAGATTGACACCGATGCCTTTGCAAGTGCCTTCCAGATGAATATGACTGAGGATGATATGAAGGAGCTCTTCGCTTCTCTTAGTTCTTCCGGCTCTTCCACCTATGAGGGCAATCTGCAGAAACTGGGCTACGCTGATTTTGACGAACCTTCTTCGATCAGCATTTATCCGAAAAACTTTGAGAGCAAGGAACACGTTGTCTCCATCCTCGACGGTTACAATGACACGATGGAAAAAGAAGGCAAAAACGAGCAGGTAATCTCGTACACCGATGTGGTCGGCACTCTGATGTCCTCCGTCACGGATATCGTCAACATCATCAGCTACGTGCTGATCGCTTTTGTCGGCATTTCCCTTGTGGTTTCCTCGATTATGATCGGCGTCATCACCTATATCAGTGTTCTGGAACGTAAGAAAGAGATCGGTATCCTGCGCGCGATCGGTGCTTCGAAACGCAATATTTCGCAGGTCTTCAATGCCGAAACCTTCATCATCGGACTCTGTGCAGGACTGATCGGCATCGGGCTCTCGCTGCTTCTGATGATTCCGGGCAACCTTCTGATCCACCATCTGGCGGATACGACGAAGGTCAGTGCTTCTCTTCCGCTCGTCCCGGCGCTTGTTCTGATTGCACTCAGCGTCGTTCTGACCCTGATCGGCGGTCTGATTCCGTCGAAGAAAGCGGCAAAAAGCGATCCGGTTACGGCACTCCGGACAGAATAATCTGATCCTTAAAACACACTTTGCAAGTACGCAAAAAGCGGCCGGCAGAGGCTTTTCAAAAGTCCCGCCGGCCGCTTTTTTCTATCTTAAACTTTTATTTTTCTTCCAGAGAAAATCCATGCTCTGTCCGCACCAGTGTCGTCTCATAGAAGGTCTTTGCGAACTGCACCAGATAAGCAGTATCTTTGGCGCCTGCCGTCTCATACGGGGAATGCATCGCAAGCTGAGCCATTCCGATATCCACGCTTGTCACCGAGACAAGAGAGTTCAGAATTGCGCCGAGCGTGCTTCCGCCCGGAATGTCGGCGTGGTTTGCGAATACCTGGCACGGTACGCCGGCCTTCTCGCAAATCATCTTTGTTACGGCTTCCGAAACAGCATCGGTCGTGTATTTCTGGTTTGCACTCTGTTTGATGACAACGCCGCCGTTCATGTAGACGCGGCTCTTCGGATCGTATTTCTCCGCATGCGCCGGATGGAACGCATGTGCATTATCGGCAGAAACCATAAAGCTTCCCGCAAGATCTCTGTGGTAAGCGATCGTATCTTTTCCGCACGCTGCGTTGATGTGCTGCAGGGTCTCAGTCAGGAACGACGAATCTGCGCCCTGCTTTGTGAGGCTTCCTACCTCCTCATTGTCAAAGATTGCGCAGACATTGACCTGGCCTGTTGCCTTTGCAGCAAGAAAGCCCTTTAAGGAGCCAAACGCGCTCTGCAGGTCATCCAGACGCCCACTGGATAAAAACTCTTTTCCGGCACCCCAGATGGATCCTTCCACTCGGTTATACAGATAAAGCTCCATGGAGAGAATATCCTCTTTTGCGGTATCCGGCAGAAACAGTTCGTAAAAATGATCTTTCGCTGTCTCATCACCGAGAATCGGAAGCATGTCGGTCTGTACGCTGTATTTGATTCCGTTGTTGATGTCGCGGTTCAGATGGATCGGCAGGTTCGGGATCGTCACCAGATCTCGTCCGGCATCAACCAGCACGGATTTCACGCTGTTTCCGTCACGTACCACCATGCGGCCCGCCAGGGAAAGCGGACGGTCAAACCATGGGGAACGGATCATTCCGCCGTAGCCCTCCACGTTCAGGCGGGTATAATGACCATCCGTCACGAATGGGTCCTCTCCCTTTACTTTAAACGTCGGACAGTCGCTGTGGCTTGCGATGATCTGGTAGCTGGAAAATGCGCTCTCCGGGATCTGGAACGCAATCACCGAGGATTCATTTCTCGTCACATAATATTTTCCGCCCGGAACGAGACTCCATTCTTTTGTCTCCTCCAGTTTTGTATATCCATTTTCGTTCAGCAGATCGCCGGCTTCTTTTACCACATGAAACGGGCTTTTGCACCGCATGATAAAATCGAGCAGCTCCTGCGCTGTATTCAGGTATTCCATAGTTTTTCTCCTTTGCATATATTCAAACGCTTCTTCTATTTTATAAAATCCCGCTGTCTTTTTCAAGACCCAAAAACCTGTGGGAACTTACTGTATCACTCGCAATCATCGTTTCGAATCGGATATTCGCAATCCGCTTCGCTACTCGCACATAAAACCAGCCGCTGCTTCACAAAAAAATCCCGCACAGACAGATTTTTATTTTCTGTCGTGCGGGACTTACTTTTTCCGTTTTTTCTGCTATGCAGAAACCTGATTTCCGGTATACAACTGATAATATTTTCCTTTCTGTTCCATCAGCTGATCATGGGTACCGCGCTCAATAATTTGTCCCTGCTCAAGAACCATGATACAATCGGCGTTTCGTACGGTAGACAGACGATGTGCGATAACAAAGGTTGTTCTTCCGCTCATCAGCTTATCCATACCATCCTGAACAATGCGCTCGGTACGGGTATCAATGGAGCTTGTCGCCTCATCGAGAATCAGTACCGGCGGATCCGCAATGGCTGCACGCGCGATCGCAAGAAGCTGCCGCTGACCCTGGGACAGATTCGCACCGTCTCCGGTCAGCATTGTGTCATAGCCCTGCGGCAGACGCATAATGAATCCGTGCGCATTCGCCAGTTTTGCTGCTGCTACAACCTCATCCTCCGTCGCATCGAGCTTTCCGAAGGCAATATTTTCTCTTACCGTTCCCGTAAACAGATGTGTATCCTGCAAAACAATGCCAAGCGATCTTCTCAGATCGTCTTTTTTGATCTTTCCAATATTGATCTCATCGTAACGGATCTTACCTTTCTGAATATCATAAAAACGGTTGATCAGATTGGTAATGGTTGTTTTTCCGGCTCCGGTGGAACCGACAAACGCGATCTTCTGACCCGGCTCCGCAAACAGTGATACATCGTGCAGAACGATTTTATCCGGGTTATAGCCGAAATCAACATGTTCGAATACCACACGGCCCTGCAGCTCGCGGTAATCCACAGATCCATCTGCCTGGTGCGTATGCTTCCATGCCCATTTTCCGGTACGCTCTTTCGTCTCGGTGAGTTTTCCGTTTTCTTCCTTCGCATTGACAAGCGTTACATACCCCTCGTCCAGCTCCGGCTCTTCATCCATCAGTCGGAAAATACGTTCCGCTCCTGCAAGTGCCATAACGATTGCGTTCAACTGCTGGCTGACCTGGTTGATCGGCATGTTAAAACTCTTGTTGAAGGTCAGAAAGCTTGCCAGACCACCGAGCGTAAAGCCACCGACATTGCCAAGGGCAAGTGCACCGCCGACAATCGCACAGACAACATAGCTCATATTTCCAAGCTGTGCATTGATCGGTCCGATGACATTCGCAAACGCATTGGCATTGTAAGCACTCTCATACAGATTGTTATTAATTTCTTTGAATTTTTCGATATTCTCCTCTTCATGACAGAATACCTTGACAACCTTCTGGCCATCCATCATCTCTTCGATAAAGCCGTTGACTTTACCAAGATCCCTCTGCTGTTTTACAAAGAAATTTCCGGAAAATCCGGCCACCTTTTTTGTCACTCCCAGCATGATAGATACCATAACCAGCGTTGTAATCGTCAGCGGGATGTTCAGAATCAGCATACTGACAAAGACACTGACAATCGTGATTGCACTGTTGATGATCTGCGGGATACTCTGACTGATCATCTGGCGCAGAGTATCAATATCATTTGTATAAATCGACATAATATCGCCGTGCGCATGCGTATCAAAATATTTGATTGGCAGCTTTTCCATATTGCCGAACAGATCATTTCTCAGATTCCGCAGGGTTCCCTGGGACACATAAATCATGGTACGGTTCTGAATGAACGCAGCCACAATACCGATCCCGTAAAATCCGGCCACCCGCAAAATTGCGTGGAGCAGCGGGCCAAAATCCGGATCCGGCTGGGTCAGCATCGGCGTGATATAGCCGTCAATCAGCGTTTTCATAAACATCGTTCCCTGTACGTTTGCCAGGACGTTGACAAAAATCGCAATGACAACAGCGATACAATGTACGGTATAATCCTTTAATACATATTTCATAATTCTGGTAAAGATCTTCATCGGATTCTTGACCTGCGGTTTCACCCCTCTTGGAGGTCTTGCGCCCGGTCCCTTTACCTGCTGTACTCTCTCTGCCATTCCTTACTCACCTCTCTTTTCGTCAAAGTCTCCGCCGCCACCGGTCTGAGACTCATATACTTCGCGGTAAATTTCATTGGTTTTCAGTAATTCCTCGTGGCTTCCAAAGCCGTTTACTTTTCCGTTCTCCATGACAATAATGCGGTCCGCATCCTGTACACTGGAAATACGCTGTGCAATAATCAGCTTTGTCGTTTCAGGAATCTCGGTCAGGAATGCCTTCCGGATTTTTGCATCGGTTGCGGTATCGACAGCACTTGTTGAGTCGTCAAGAATAAGGATTTTAGGCTTTTTAATCATGGCACGGGCAATGCAAAGACGTTGCTTTTGACCGCCGGAAAGATTAAGACCGCCCTGCGCAAGATAAGT
>ENA-ORSL01002237-ORSL01002237.1-human-gut-metagenome-genome-assembly--contig:-NODE-2237-length-14366-cov-8.588498_pt1 | contig 14366 bp, 13 predicted proteins | sample MGYA00242190_ERZ509157 | MGnify/ENA primary metagenome ERZ509157 (study PRJEB26280, sample SAMEA2338664) | human gut metagenome | biome: human gut; feature: human-associated habitat; material: faeces...
ACACCCCACTTCTTAGATAGTATATCATACTGTCTAACAAATGGGGTGCAGTTCACTTTCGGAGCGGGGATTTTTTATTCTCCTGCCGGAGCTCGGGGAAAAATATTTCCGCAGGGCTTGACAAATTAGAGGACTCGAACTGTAATTCACAACGCTGTTATGAAACACCGTTATGAATTGAGGCGAGATTATGGCAAAACAGCTTGAAGGCGTATCCGAACGCATACTGAACTGCGCAAAGGCAGAATTTCTGGACAAGGGCTATACCGACGCGTCGCTGCGCGCTATCGCCGCGGCCGCCGACACCAGCACCAACTCCATCTACGTCCGCTTCGGCGATAAGGAGGGGCTGTTTTCGGCCATCGTCGAGCCTGCGCTGAACGAGATGACGGAGCGCTTTCTGAAAATTCAGGAGAAGTTCCACCGCATGGACAGCACCGCGCAGTCCGCCCACATGGCGGAATACGCCGACGGCGGCACGATGGAGCTGGTGGACTACATGTACGACCACCTGGACGAATTCCGGCTGCTGCTCGACGCGTCCTACGGCACGCGCTTCCATAACTTCATCGATGAACTGGTGCGTATCGAGGTCGAATACAGCTATAAGTATATGGAGACCGTCGGCTACCCTACCCATCTTGGGGACGCGCTGACAGAAAAGCTCCTGCACATCGTTACCACCTCCCGCTTTGAAAGCATATTCGAGGTCATCCGCCACGGCGCGACTGACGCCGAGGTCGAGGCCGCCGCGCACGCCGCTGGCTGTGACAGCTTCATCGGCGGGCTTGAAAACGGCTATGACACGATGGTCGGTGGAGGCGGCGCATCGCTCTCCGGCAGCGAGAAGCAGCGCATCTCCATTGCGCGCGCAATGCTCAAGGACGCGCCCATCATCATTCTGGACGAAGCCACCGCGAATGTTGACCCCGAAAACGAAGACAGGCTTCAGAAGGCCATCGAAGCCCTGACGCGCGACAAGACCATCATTATGATCGCGCACCGGCTGAAAACCGTCCGCAACGCGGATCAGATCCTCGTGCTCGACGACGGCCGCATTGTCCAGCAGGGCAAGCACAGCGAGCTTATCTCCCAGCCCGGCATCTACGCCGACTTTGTCGGCGGCAAGAGGGAGACTTCCGGCTGGAAGCTGTAACATACGTTTCTTGTAAAATAAACTACACCCCAAAGTTCCGCATTGCGGAGCTTTGGGGTGTTTTTAGTTTGATTAAGAAAAGTTATGTATACATATAGTTGCCAACATTGTATAATAGTATCATCTGACAAAGGCAAAAATCAGAGAAGGAACAGCTATGGAGATCAGTCAGTTTTTCATAAACGGAGATATAAAGGGCGCCATCGCGTACATGCGCGAGCACGAGGAATTCAAAGACATTCTTCCCGCGTACACCGCAATTTTTGAAAACTGCGAATACCGCAGCTATGACATACCGGATGCGCTCAACGACATTCTGCGCTTGTATCAGATATATTTCCGTGATGTCTTTTATTGCGGCTTGCCTGAGCCTGAGGCCGCGTACAAGCTGCTGACAGGGCTGAGATTGCTCCTGAATATGCCGGACGCGGACGAAGAGCTTCTGGCCGAGCGGCTTCAAGCGGCGTTTGAAGCAAATGGCTATCATGCGCTTTTTGGGAAAACGCAGGGCTACTACGGCCCATATGTCTGGCGGGAAACGGTTCCGACCGTCTACCGCGTCGAGCTGCCGGACGGGACGGCGGAATATACGGTCAACATTCTCAAAGGCTTCGTATTCCGGAGTTGGATGGATTATCTGACCTTCGGCAGGTACGGTACGGGTGGCTGGGCTTCACCCGACGGCACGATCAGCTGCGTCGAGCAGGCGTATGATTTTGAGAGCGAACGTTTCCTTGTTTCCCTGCTGAAGCATGAAGCGCAGCATGCCATGGATATGAAACGATTCCCGAAAATCACCCCCGCGGAGCTGGAATACCGCGCAAAGCTTGTGGAACTGCATTACTCCGGCGATCTTGGTCTGCTGCAAAAGTTTTTATCGGAAACGGACGAGAGCAGAACAGGCGACAGTCACGCGGCAGCATCAGCGAGAATCAGACGCGAGTTTGCGGGTACTGATCAAGCAAATCTTCCCTCCATTCAAGCACGGGCACGCGAACTGCTCCACGCGCATACAAAAGAGCTGGAAGTAAAATACGGGCATTAAAAAACCGGCGTGACTCTTGAAGTCACGCCGGTTTTTTGCGTACACGCCGCCAGAATTCCGGCTCTTTTCATCAGCCCAGCAGGCCGTATTCGGCTTTGAGCTGCAATATGCGCAGGACGCTCTCGTCGATGCGCTCCTCGCTTATCTCTCCGGCACGAACCGCGTTCAGGACGCCGTCGAAGGACGCGGCGTAATCGTACGGCATGAGGATTATATCCGCTCCGGCCTTGACCGCAAGCACGGCGCTTTCGGCGGGGCTGTAATTCTTGGTTATTGCGCCCATGGCGAGCGAGTCTGTGATTATCACGCCATCATAGCCCAGCTCCCCGCGCAGCCTCTGCGTGAGCAGTTCATACGACAGCGAGGCGGGCAATCCGTCGTCCGTGACCTGCGGCAGAGTTATGTGTGCCGCCATCAGCATATCCGTCCTGTCGAGCACGGATTCAAACGGGATAAGCTCGCAGTCCAGCATCTCCGCCCAGCTCTTGCCGAGCGAGACATAGCCGTTGTGCGAGTCGCCGGTCGTGTCGCCATGGCCTGGAAAATGCTTGACGCAGGTCATTATGCCCGCGCTGTGCAGCCCGTCCACCGCCGCCCCGACCATGACCGCGACCTGCTTCGGGTCACTGCCGAAAGCGCGGCTGCCGATTATGACGTTGTCGGGATTGGAATTTGTATCCGCCACCGGTGCAAAGTCGAGGTTGAAGCCGTACTCTCGCAGATATTCCCCGATGGACGCGTACATATTGCGCACAGCGTCCTCGCCCGCGGCGGCCTCGGCCTGCGCCCCGTCATATCTGGGCACGTCAAAGGCCGCGGAACCGGCGACGCGGGATACGGCACCGCCCTCCTCGTCGGTCGCAACGAACGGCGCAAAGTCGGATTCGTCCCGCAGCGCCGAGATGAACGCGTCGAGCTGATCTGGATCCTGAATATTTTTGCCGAACAGGACAAAGCCGCCCGCCGGACGGAGCGCAAGCTGCGCCGCCATATCCCCGCTCAGCGCTGACACACCGTACTGCGATGCGTCATGAACCTGCTCCGGCGTCAGGTCGGTGTCCAGCGATTCGGGGCGGATAATGAACAGCTGGCCGACCTTCTGTTCAAGAGTCATGCCGGCAAGCAGCGCGTGCACGGTGTCAGGCTCCGTATCTCCGCCGGAGACCTCCGGCGTGTCGCTCGGCTCTATTATTATCTCGGCGCTGCCAGGGTTCGGCTCGACCGTGGGTGCGGGCGCAGGATCAGCCGCGCCGCAGCCCATGAGGAGCATCAGCGAGAGCGCGGTAATGAATGCAGAGAGTTTTTTCAAGGCCATGCCTCCAGAATGCTAGAATGGATAGCATGTATGATAAACCAATATCCCCCCGCTGTCAAGCGCCCATACCGCGCGGGCGGCGCAGCATGGCGTACTGCTTTATATCTGTATCGGGAATTGCTGAGACATAACGGTTTTTATTTCTGGATGTTCAAGGCTCCGATGAAGCAGGTTCTCGCGGAGAAATACGGGAAGCAGTACGCCGCAGAGATCATGAAAAAGAGTCATAAAGTCTATAAGGAGCTAGTCGCGCAAGCGGACGATATCGGGGACGACAACCCCATGGCGTATAACGAGCTGTTCGCGCTGGTCTTTGTTGCTCCGTATGTGGCAAGCGAGAAAAAGATCCCGCCGGAGACCGTGCAGGAGATGATGCGCCGCGCGCTGTATCATATCAAGTGGTACTTCAGCCGGACGGATTTGAACACGGCTAAGGGCAAGGCGGAGAACAAAAAGAGCGTCGTGAAGTACGCCGCGTGGTATACGCCCGAGAATGAGAAGCAGTACCCGACCTCCTTCAAGGTAGACTTTGAAGGCCAGCCCTATGACGGCGCATGTTATTACCGTATCACCCGCTGCCCCATCTGCGCGTATGCGGATAAGTTGGGTGTGCGGGAGCTGATGCCGCTGTTCTGCGAGCTTGACGAGGTTATGATAACGCTCCAGCACGGCGTGCTGCACCGGCAGCACACCCTCGCCAACGGCGGCGACTATTGCGACTACTTCATAACCGGTGATAAAGAATAAACCTGAGCCAATAATCCAGAGATGTTCTTGTGGGTTATCGGCTCAGGCTTTATTATATTCTGCCAAATCTTGTTGTTATTTTGCCCATAATATGTTATTATATTGTTGAAATATAACAAACATGGAGGTTCGAGCCTTGGAGTATCTTGCCCATATTGCCGATGACGGCAGAGTACAGACCGTTTCGGAACATCTGCACGGCACGGGCGAACTCGCCGCGGGTTTTGCCGCACCGTTCGGCGCGGCTGACGAAGCGCGCGCCGCCGGACTGCTGCATGACATCGGCAAATACAGCGCCGCATTCCAGCAGCGGATCCGCGGAAGCGCCGTGTCCGTTGACCACTCCACCGCCGGAGCGCAGGAAGCACGTAAACGCAGAGACCTGCCTGCGGCGCTTGCCATCGCCGGGCACCACGGCGGTATACCCGACTGCGGCAACCTTAATGATGCAGCCGACGATACGACCCTCCAAGGCCGTTTAAAACGCAAGCTGCCGACATATGACGAATGGCAGCGTGAAATCGCTCCTCCACCTGCCAAGCCTCCCGCATGGGCTGTGTCGGACAGCACCACTGCCGCGTTTTATACGCGTATGCTGTACTCCTGTCTGGTAGACGCCGATTTTCAGGACACGCAGAATTTCATGGACGGACAAGCCGCGCCGCGCGGCGGCGGCGAATCAATATCCGCACTTCTCGAAAAAGTGAGAGCGAAAGCCAAGGGCTATCTGGAAAAGCCCAAAAGTTCGGTTGCATCCCAGCGCAATGCAGCGCTTCGCGTCTGCATGGAGCGCGGCGCACAGTGGGAGCAGGGTATGTATACGCTTACCGTGCCCACCGGCGGCGGCAAAACCTTCGCTTCTCTGGCATTCGCGCTGGAACACGCAGCGGCGCACGGCATGTCACGCGTGATATACGTCATTCCATACACTTCGATAATTGACCAGACTGCCGGCGTGTTCGCCGAGCTTCTCGGCGAAGAAAATGTTCTCGCCCACTACTCCGCCGCCGAATATCTCCTCGCAGAGTCGGAAGATCTGACCCCCGCACAGTATCGCAAGCTGCTTGCCAGCGAAAACTGGGATGCTCCCATTGTTGTCACGACTGCCGTGCAGTTTTTTGAATCGCTCTACTCAAACCGCAGCAGCCGCTGCCGCAAGCTGCACAATATTGCAAACAGCGTGATTATTTTTGACGAGGCGCAGACTCTGCCGCAGGATTACCTCCTGCCGTGCCTTTCGGCCATTGCCCAGCTCGTGGAGCACTACCATGTCACATCCGTGCTCTGCACGGCCACTCAACCGACGCTTGCGCCGCTTTTTGACCGCCTCGCGCCCGAACTGACACAGCGCGAAATATGTCCTGATGTTGCCGGAATGTACAGCGCGCTGCGCCGCACCGAGATACGCGATCTCGGCAGCATCTCCACTGACGAGCTTTGCTCTCGGCTGCAGGCACACGAGCAGGTGCTGTGCGTTGTGAACCGGCGCAAGACGGCGCAGGAGCTGTACGCCGCTCTGCCGTACAGCGGCAGCTACTGCCTCACCACGCTGCTGTGCGCGGCTGACCGCAAACGCCAGATAGACGAGATACGCGCCCGGCTTCACGACGGGAGGCCGTGCCGCGTAGTCTCAACGTCGCTTATAGAAGCGGGCGTCGATGTGGACTTCCCCGTCGCCTACCGCGAACAATGCGGGCTTGATTCGCTGCTGCAAACCGCCGGACGCTGCAACCGCGAGGGACGCAATGAGCCCGCGGACAGTCTCGTGTACCGTTTTCAGCTTGACGGGCAGGCCGCGCCGCAAATGCTGGCGCAGAATATCAGCGCCATGAACTACGCTGCAAGGCGGCATGCCGACCTGTCCTCGCCTGAGGCAATAAAAGCTTATTTCAACGAGCTTTTCAACCTCCGCAGCCCTGACCTGCTCGACAAAAAGCACATACTTTCCATGATAGAAAACGGCGTCAGCGGCTGTATACTGCCGTTTGCTCAGGTTGCGGAGCTGTTCAGGCTCATCGAGACACCCACCAGAACCGTATATCTGCCGCTCGGCGCTGGCGCTGAGCTGTGCCGACAGCTCAGCGACGGGAAGATGAGCCGCGGACTTCTGCGTCGTCTCGGCGTATATTCCGTTGAATGCTACGACGCGCAGTTCAACGCGCTTGACCGATCCGGCGCGCTGGAGCTTCTGCCTGACGGCTCGGCGATACTTATCGACATGACGAAGTATGATCCAAAAACCGGTCTCGCGCTCGACGCAAAAACCGGAGTAGGCTTGTTTATATAATGAAACGCAAAAAGCAGCGAAGAATGTACCTCCGCCGCTTTTTGCGCTAAAAATTAACTAATTATTTCAATCCTCACTCAAAAGTTTCACTTCGAGCGACTATATTATAGTATACCTGCAATCGGCTCCAAATTCAACTATTTAAAATATTGTAATTATGCTATTGACAAATGTCAAAAACTGTTGTATTATCCAATCACAGGGTTTTAAATATTAATTAATTGAAATTAGAAAAGGAGGTAGTTTTGTGGCGCAAAAGCATATAACCGTAAGCGCCCTGACCTGCAGCGGAAGGAGGTGGTGCGTATGTCTATGCTGATAGAGGTCTGGGGCGATTACGCCTGCTTTTCCCGCCCGGAGATGAAGTCCGAGCGAGTGAGCTATGACGTGATGACCCCGTCCGCCGCGCGCGGTCTGGTCGAAGCGATCTATTGGCATCCCGGTCTGAAATTTACTGTAGACCGCATCTACGTGCTCTCCCCGATCAGGTTCACCAACATACGCCGCAACGAGGTCAAGGCCACGCTTCTCGCTTCCGCGGCGCTGAGTGCGGCAAAGGGCGGCACACCGCCGGTACTGTATACCACGCAGGAGATACAGCAGCGCGCCGCGATGGTGCTTCAGGACGTGCACTATGTTATCGACTGTCATTTTGACCTGACGGACAAAGCCGCCCCAAGCGACAATCCGGGAAAGTTTCAGGATATCCTGCGCCGGAGGCTCGCAAAAGGGCAGTGCTATCACACGCCGTACTTCGGCTGTCGGGAATTCCCCGCCAACTTCCGCGAGTGGCAGGGAGGAACCATTCCCGCCATCGAGCTGACGCAAGATCTCGGCTGGATGCTGTACGACATGGACTACTCCAATCCGAAAGACATAAAGGCGCAGTTCTTCCGCGCGCTGCTTGACCGCGGTGTACTCGACTGCCGGAACGCGGAGGTGCACACATGATATTACAGGCTCTGACCGCGTACTATGAGGCGATGCTGAAAAAGGGCATCGTCGCCCCGCCGGGCTGGGACGGGGCTTTTAAGGTCAGCTTCTGGCTTGAACTGAACGACAGCGGCGAGCTTATCGACGTCATAGACCAGAGGCACGACGAACAGCGCGGCAAGAAAACCGTGCTCGCCCCTCTCCAGATGAGCGTCCCCGCTCATGTCAAACGTGCCTCCGGCGTCGCGGCAAACTTTCTCTGCGATAACTCGTCCTATATTTTCGGCGCAGATGAGAAAGGCAAGCCTGAGCGCGCTGTGCAGTGCTTTGAAGCATGCGCCGCGCTGCACCATAAGCTGCTGGACGGCGTCGATTCTCCGGCGGCACGGGCTGTGCTCGCATTCTTTGACACTTGGCAGCCGGAACTCGCCGCCGCGCATCCGCTGCTTGCCGAGCGCTGGAAAGATATCATCGACAACGCAAATCTCGTATTCTGCTACGATTATGCTGACGGCCGCCGTACCGTAACCGAGGATCCGGCGATTAAGGACGCATGGCAGCGGCATTATGACAATACAGACCCGAACGCCGTGATGGCGCAGTGCCTTGTTACCGGGCAGACAGCCCCCATCGCCGCAACACACCCCGCCATAAAGGGAGTGCCCGGCGCACAGAGTTCCGGAGCCGCGCTCGTATCGTTTAACGCCCCGGCCTTCTGCTCCTACGGTCACGAGCAGGGCGGAAACGCCCCCGTAAGCAAATACGCCGCGTTTGCCTATACCACCGCGCTCAACACACTTCTCGCCGACCGTGACCGCTGCAAAATCATAGGCGACACCGCCGTAGTCTGTTGGGCGGAAAATGCCGATAATGCCGCGGCAGACCTTGGAATAGATGCTATATTCGGTATTCCGGAAGACCGCGGCGTGCAGGAATCAGACGTAACGGCGGCGCTTAAAGCCCTTGCCGCGGGGAAAAGCTGTGATTGGCTGGATGGGCTTATCCTCCCCGACCAGCATGTATACTTTCTCGGTCTCGCGCCGAATGCCGCCCGGCTCTCCGTGCGCTTTTTCCTCCGAGACAGCATACGCCGCTTTGCCGAACACATAAATCAGCACCGCGAAGCGCTTGAGATCGTCCGTCCGGCAAATGACCCGTGGGAGGATCTTCCTGTCTGGAAGCTCGTGCGCGAGACAGTCAATATGAAAGAGCGCAACCCCTCCCCCGCTCCGCAATTGGCCGGTGACCTCATGCGAGCGATCCTCACCGGCTCCCGCTACCCCGCCACGCTGCTCAACGGCGTGACGCTCCGCATCCGCGCCGAGCGGGAAATCACCCGCGGCCGCGCCGCGATAATCAAAGCCTATTACACAAGAAACCGTTCAAAATATTGCCCTGAGGAGGTACTTACCGTGACACTCAACGACGAAAGCGAATATCTGCCCTATGTTCTCGGACGGCTCTTTGCCGTGCTGGAGGCCGTGCAGGACGCCGCGAATCCCGGCATCAACACTACTATCAAGGATCGCTACTTCAACTCCGCCTGCGCTACGCCCGCCGTCATTTTCCCGACCTTGATCAAGCTCGCTCAGAAGCATCTGCAAAAGCTTGATACGGGTAAGAGCATCCACTATAACCAGCAGCTTACGGCACTTATGGGCATGATTCACGAGGGCTTTCCCGCCCGCATGACCCTGCCGGAACAGGGGGCATTCCAGCTCGGCTACTATCATCAGACGCAGAAACGCTATGAAAAGAAAAATAAGGGGGAAAACTAAAATGTCTGAAGCTATAAAAAACCGCTATGATTTTGTGATCCTGTTCGATGTGGAAAACGGCAATCCCAACGGCGACCCCGACGCAGGCAATATGCCCCGCGTTGACCCCGAGACCGGTTACGGCCTCGTGACCGACGTATGCCTCAAGCGCAAAATACGCAACTATGTTGAAACGCTGAAAGAGGACGAGGACGGCTACCGCATATACATCAAGGACGGTGTCCCCCTCAACCGCAGCGACAGAACCGCAATAACCGCGCTCGGCATCTCTGAGGATCTCAAAGCCGCAAAGAAGAGCGATCCAGAAATAGACCGCAAACTGCGCGACTATATGTGCGCGAATTATTATGACATCCGCACCTTTGGCGCGGTAATGACAACGTTTGTAAAGGGTGCTCTTAACTGCGGTCAGGTCAGAGGCCCTGTGCAGATTGGTTTCGCCCGCTCCATAGACCCTATAGTCCCGCAGGAAGTCACCATAACCCGCGTTGCTATCACCACCGAGGCCGATGCAGAAAAGAAGGGCACCGAAATGGGGCGTAAACACATTGTGCCTTATGCGCTCTACCGCGCAGAGGGCTTCGTCTCCGCGAATCTCGCTCGCAAAACCACCGGCTTCTCCGAAGACGACCTCGCGCTGCTCTGGCAGGCAATACTCAACATGTTTGAAAACGATCACTCCGCCGCCCGCGGCAAGATGGCCGTGCGTGAACTCATCGTCTTCAAGCACGAATCGGAGCTTGGCAATGCGCCGTCCTACAAGCTTTTCGACGCCGTGACCGTCAGCAGAAACGACGGCGTTGATATTCCCCGCAGCTACCGCGACTATACCGTAACCGTCGCCGAGAATATTCCTGATGGAGTGACCTGCGAGAGGCTTTCGTGATGTACGAGCCTGATGACTGCTTGATGATCTCCGGCTTGCAGCACTTCCGCTTCTGCCGGAGGCAGTGGGCGCTGATACACATTGAGCAGCAGTGGGCGGAAAATCTTCGCACGGTTGAGGGTGAACTGATGCACGAGCGTGCACATGACGAAGGTCTCCGCGAAAGCCGCGGCGACACTATCATTACCCGCAGTCTGCGCGTATACTCCCTTACGCTCGGCCTGAGCGGTCAATGCGATGTAGTCGAATTCCGGCGCAGTGCGCAGGGCGTTCCGCTTGCCGGGCACGACGGGCTGTGGCTGCCGTACCCCGTCGAATACAAACGCGGCAAGCCCAAAGATGACGGCTGTGACGAATTGCAGCTGTGCGCACAGGCGATGTGCCTTGAAGAGATGCTGTGCTGCACAATTGACAGCGGCGCACTGTTCTACGGCGAGCCGCGGAGGCGTACGCGTGTGGAGTTCACAGATGCACTGCGCCAAGAAGTCATTGACGATGCCGCCGAGATGCATGAACTGTACCGCCGCGGATACACGCCGCGCGTAAAGCCGACCAAGTCGTGCAACGCCTGTTCGCTCAAGGAGCTGTGCCTGCCGCGACTGTCGCGGACAGGCACGGTAGCCGCCTACCTGCGCGATAACATGGAGGACACGCCATGAAGAAACTGCTCAACACTCTGTTTGTCACAACGGAGGACGCATACCTCAGCCTTGACGGGGAGAACGTCGTTGTGAACCGTGAAAAGCAGGAGCTTGCGCGTTTCCCGCTGCATACCTTGTCCGGGATCATCGCCTTCACCTACGCCGGTGCATCCCCTGCGCTCATGGGCGCATGTGCCAAACGTGATATTGCGCTGAGCTTCTGCACTCCGCGCGGCCGCTTTCTCGCGCGATGCGTCGGCGAGACGACCGGCAATGTGCTACTCCGGCGCATGCAATACCGCGCGGCAGATGATCCTTTTCAAAGCTGCCGCATTGCCCGAAATATGATATTCGGGAAGCTGCATAACGCCCGTTGGAGCATTGAGCGCACGAAGCGCGATCACGGCCTTCGCGTTGATGTGGATAAGCTTCAGGCGTCTATTGACCGGATCAAAGGTCTTTACCCCCTTGTCATGGAAGAGATCTCGCTGGACTCGCTCCGCGGAGAAGAGGGCGCAGGTGCACAGGCATATTTTGACGTGTTCGACGATATGATCCTTCGCAGCAAGGATGAGTTTTATTATCGCACGCGCAGCCGCCGTCCGCCGCTCGACAATGTCAACGCCATGCTCTCATTCGCCTATTCCCTGCTTGGAAACGACTGTGCCTCGGCGCTCGAGAGCGTGGGGCTGGACGCTTATGTCGGCTTCATGCACCGCGACCGGCCAGGACGGTCTTCTCTTGCACTTGATCTGATGGAGGAGCTTCGCCCCTGTTTTGCAGATCGGTTTGTTCTGTCACTCATCAATAACCGCGTCATTACCCCTTCGGATTTTGAGCACACCGACAGCGGCGCAGTGCTTTTGACCGATAGCGGCCGCAAGGCATTCTTGCAGGCTTGGCAGGAGCGCAAGCGTGATGTTATTACCCATCCATACCTCAAAGAGAAGCTGTCCTGGGGACTTGTACCGTATGTTCAGGCGCTGCTTCTCGCGCGGTATCTGCGTGATGACTTGGATGAGTATCCGCCGTTTCTGTGGAAGTGAGGGGCTAAATGCTTGTTCTGATAACTTATGACGTGAATACCGAGGATGCATGCGGCCGGCGCAGGCTGAGAAAAATCGCCAAAGAATGTGTAAATTATGGTCAGCGCGTTCAGAACTCCGTGTTTGAGTGCCTCGTTGATCCCGCACAGTGCCGAAAGCTCCAGCACACTCTGTGTTCTATCATGGACGAGGAGCGCGACAGCCTGAGGTTTTACTACCTCGGGGATAAGTACCAAACCCGCATAGAGCATTTCGGCTCTAACCCGGGTTACGAGCCTGAGGGGGTGCTGATGGTCTGACTGCGAAGCAGAAGCTTACACATTTCTGCTGGGCGCTTCGCACCGAAAAATGAGCGTCAGCCCAAAGTTTTTATATGCTTACATACGTTTTTTGTAGGTAAGGCATCCCTTTCAGCGGGATATTTGTAACTCTTGCGCAAATCTGCACGAAAAAATTGTGCATGTTTGCTGTCGTGCCCCTCGCGGGGCACGTGGATTGAAATCAATATCTAGCAAAAAAAGTGCGGTCTGTTTTCGGTCGTGCCCCTCGCGGGGCACGTGGATTGAAATTTGACTGATGGCTTTCAAGATACAGCCCCGGTAAGTCGTGCCCCTCGCGGGGCACGTGGATTGAAATCGATTTTAGTATCAAACTCGGCCTCAATTTTACGCAGTCGTGCCCCTCGCGGGGCACGTGGATTGAAATAGTATCCGGCCCTATAACGCTAAGTTTAGGGGGCGTCGTGCCCCTCGCGGGGCACGTGGATTGAAATCCCTTTAAAAAATTTATTTACTAGGTCTATCGACGTCGTGCCCCTCGCGGGGCACGTGGATTGAAATAATGGGATTATATGTAAATTCCGTTGTTTTTTGGAGTCGTGCCCCTCGCGGGGCACGTGGATTGAAATCGTGACCAGCTCGATACTGCTTTTTCGGGCGTCGGTCGTGCCCCTCGCGGGGCACGTGGATTGAAATTAATCATTATGGAACTCGGCAGCGTGCTTGAGAAGTCGTGCCCCTCGCGGGGCACGTGGATTGAAATGCGGGTCGCTCAAAATTATACAAAAAGACGGTTGAGTCGTGCCCCTCGCGGGGCACGTGGATTGAAATACGTGAAACATGGGGAGCACTTTTGAAAGGATGATAAAAGTCGTGCCCCTCGCGGGGCACGTGGATTGAAATCCACAACGAGCCTTTGAGCTTGTAACCTCCCGCTAGTCGTGCCCCTCGCGGGGCACGTGGATTGAAATACAAGGCGACCGAGGTCGTATTACTTTTTGTCGCGTCGTGCCCCTCGCGGGGCACGTGGATTGAAATTCGGTAAAGTCGTTGAAATACCGCTCGTTGAAGCGTCGTGCCCCTCGCGGGGCACGTGGATTGAAATCGTTGTTTTTTGGAGCGTGCGCCATTTGTACTGGTGTCGTGCCCCTCGCGGGGCACGTGGATTGAAATATCCATCATCACAGCAAATACATTTGCCTGCGTGACGTCGTGCCCCTCGCGGGGCACGTGGATTGAAATATTTGTGTTTCTCCTTTAAAATTTACTAGGTCTAGTCGTGCCCCTCGCGGGGCACGTGGATTGAAATGTATTTCGCCGCGCCGCTGGTTTGGATATTAAATAGTCGTGCCCCTCGCGGGGCACGTGGATTGAAATAGCGGCGTCGACCAGTTTGCTGAGTTTATCGGCGGGTCGTGCCCCTCGCGGGGCACGTGGATTGAAATTCCTTGACTGACCGCGCTCAAGATACGGCCCACGTCGTGCCCCTCGCGGGGCACGTGGATTGAAATCACCATTGCGCCTCCTGAGCACTCCGCTAGCTTTTGTCGTGCCCCTCGCGGGGCACGTGGATTGAAATGTTGATGTCTCGCCGCCCTGGTATCGGCGGCGATGCGTCGTGCCCCTCGCGGGGCACGTGGATTGAAATATAAGAAAACCTCCTCAGCATAAATAAAGACCAGTCGTGCCCCTCGCGGGGCACGTGGATTGAAATCATTTTATCACTCCTTCTGGCGGCTTTAGCCGCGCGTCGTGCCCCTCGCGGGGCACGTGGATTGAAATATTCCACTTTCAAAGACAATCCTTTTCTTTCAAAGGTCGTGCCCCTCGCGGGGCACGTGGATTGAAATTGTGAGGCTGTCATCAACAGTCATCATAGAACGCGGTCGTGCCCCTCGCGGGGCACGTGGATTGAAATCCTTATGTCTCGGCGCCCTGGCATTGGCGGCGATGGTCGTGCCCCTCGCGGGGCACGTGGATTGAAATAGCGTCTCTGTACGATGACCAAAATTAGACTCACAGGTCGTGCCCCTCGCGGGGCACGTGGATTGAAATTCTTTATGTGCTATACTGCTACGGCTACGCAGCGTCGTGCCCCTCGCGGGGCACGTGGATTGAAATATCTTTTTGTCAACGACTGTTGCGGCGTGGCCGCGTCGTGCCCCTCGCGGGGCACGTGGATTGAAATTTCGGTCGCCGCTGCAATACGCGGCTCTAATGTAGTCGTGCCCCTCGCGGGGCACGTGGATTGAAA
>ENA-ORSL01002242-ORSL01002242.1-human-gut-metagenome-genome-assembly--contig:-NODE-2242-length-14337-cov-4.645918_pt1 | contig 14337 bp, 12 predicted proteins | sample MGYA00242190_ERZ509157 | MGnify/ENA primary metagenome ERZ509157 (study PRJEB26280, sample SAMEA2338664) | human gut metagenome | biome: human gut; feature: human-associated habitat; material: faeces...
AAACTTTATAAAATTTTGCAACATATAAATTCAATTAGTCTTTTTTAGCTCTTTGAGCTGTAATAGCCTCTAAAATAGACTTTGGAACTTCCTCGTTATGACTTGGTTCCATTGAATATGTTCCTCTACCCTGTGTTCTTGAACGTAGGTCTGTAGCATATCCAAACATTTCTGAAAGTGGAATAAATGATCTAATAATCTTCATACCACCTTGGTCATCAATTCCTTCAAGTCTTCCTCTTCTTGAGTTTACATCACCTATAACGTCGCCCATATATTCTTCTGGAACAACAATTTCAACTCTCATAATAGGTTCTAGTAAAACTGGTTTTGCTAATTTACAGCACTCTTTGAATGCCATAGAAGCAGCAATCTTAAATGCCATTTCTGAAGAGTCAACTTCATGGTAAGAACCATCAACTAAAGTAGCTTTAACGTCTACTACTGGGTAACCAGCAAGTATACCAACGTTTGTAGCTTCTCTAAATCCATCTTCTGTTGGTTTGATGTATTCCTTAGGAACTGCACCACCAACAATCTTACTTTCAAATTGGATGCCAGAACCTGGCTCTAATGGTTCTAGTTCAAACCATACATCACCATATTGTCCTTTACCACCTGATTGTCTGATGAATTTACCTTCAGCTTTAACTTTATTTCTAATTGTTTCTTTGTAAGCAACTTGTGGAGCACCAACATTTGCTTCAACCTTAAACTCTCTCTTCAATCTATCAACGATAATGTCAAGGTGTAATTCACCCATACCAGCGATAATAGTTTGTCCTGTTTCTTGGTTTGTATAAGTTTTAAATGTTGGGTCTTCTTCTGCTAGTTTTGCTAAAGCAATACCCATTTTTTCTTGGTCTGCTTTTGTTTTTGGTTCGATAGCGATAGAAATAACTGGTTCTGGGAATTCCATTGATTCTAGTATAATTGGATACTTTTCATCACATAGTGTTTCACCAGTTGTAACATCTTTCAAACCAACAGCAGCTGCTATATCACCAGCAAATACTTTATCAATATCTTCTCTGTGATTAGCATGCATTTGAAGAATTCTACCAAATCTTTCTTTTTTATCTTTGTTTGCATTCAAAACTGATGTACCAGTTTCAAGTGTTCCAGAGTATACTCTGAAGAAACAAAGCTTTCCAACGAATGGGTCAGTAGCAATCTTAAATGCTAATGCTGCAAATGGCTCATCATCACTTGGTTTTCTATCTTCTTCAGCACCTGTATCTGGGTTTACACCCTTAATAGCAGGAATATCAACTGGAGAAGGCATATAATAAATTATATTGTCTAGTAACTCTTGAACACCTTTGTTCTTGTATGAAGATCCACAACATACTGGTGTAAGTTTACAAGCAAGTGTTCCTATTCTTAAGCCCTTTCTTATTTCATCTGCAGTAAGCTCTCCGCCATCAAGATATTTCATCATTAATTCTTCATCTTGTTCTGCAGCAGCTTCTACCATTTCGCTTCTATATTTTTCTGCTTTTTCTTTCATATCATCAGGAATGTCCATTTCTTCAATGTCTTTTCCTAAATCATCTTTATGAACGAAAGCTCTCATCTTTACAAGGTCTATAACACCTTTAAATTGATCTTCTGCTCCGATTGGCAATTGGACAGGAATTGCATTTGCATGCAATCTATGTTTCATTTGTTCAACGCAGCTATAGAAATCAGCACCAGTTGTGTCCATCTTATTTACATAGCACATTCTTGGTACATTATATTTATCTGCTTGTCTCCAAACAGTTTCAGATTGTGGTTGAACTCCACCTTTAGCACAAAATACTGTAACAGAACCATCAAGAACTCTAAGAGATCTTTCAACTTCAACAGTAAAGTCAACGTGACCTGGTGTATCAATAATATTGATTCTGTGATTTTTCCAGAAACAAGTTGTAGCAGCAGAAGTAATTGTAATACCTCTTTCTTGCTCTTGAGCCATCCAGTCCATAGTTGCTGCACCTTCGTGAACTTCACCAATTTTATGAGTCTTACCTGTGTAGAATAATATTCTCTCTGTTGTTGTTGTTTTACCAGCATCAATGTGAGCCATTATTCCTATATTTCTTGTCATTTCTAGTGAAACTTTTCTCTCGGTAGCCACTATCTTTTTCCTCCTTCTTCTATTCTACGAATTACCAACGGTAATGTGCAAAAGCCTTGTTAGCTTCAGCCATTCTATGAGTATCTTCCTTCTTCTTGAAAGCTCCACCCATACCGTTAATAGCATCGATTATTTCATTAGCAAGTTTTTCTTTCATTGTTTTTTCATTACGTTCTCTAGAATATCTTACTAACCATCTTAAACCTAATGCTTGTCTTCTCTCAGCTCTAATTTCCATTGGTACTTGGTATGTAGCACCACCAACTCTTCTAGCTTTTACTTCAAGTACAGGCATTATGTTGTTCATAGCTTCTTCGAATGCTGTTAACGCATCTTTTCCAGTCTTTTCAGCAACTATTTCAAATGCATCATAAACAATTCCTTGAGCTAATTGTTTTTTACCATCCATCATAACATTGTTGATAAGCTTTGTTACAAGTGTACTGTTATATAGTGGATCTGGTAAAATTTCTCTTTTTGCTATATATCCTTTTCTTGGCACTGTTCTTCCCTCCTTATAAAATTAGCATACATTCATACTACCGTATGCCAAGGTACTCTGGCGTAACCAGTAAGTGCTTATATTACATTAATCTATATATAATAAGCACCAAAATACATTACCTAAGCTTTCTTAGGTTTTTTAGCTCCGTATAGAGATCTAGCTTGTTTTCTGTCTTTTACTCCTGCAGTATCCAAAGTACCTCTGATGATATGATATCTAACACCAGGAAGGTCTTTAACTCTTCCACCTCTTATTAGAACAACACTATGTTCTTGTAAGTTGTGACCAATACCAGGGATATAAGCGGTAACTTCTTGTGTATTTGTAAGTCTAACTCTGGCAACTTTTCTTAAAGCTGAGTTTGGCTTTTTAGGAGTAGTTGTTTTAACTACTGTACATACACCTCTCTTTTGTGGGCTTGACGTATTAGTTACTTTCTTTAATTTTGAATTGTAACCTTTTTGTAAAGCTGGAGCTTTTGATTTAGATGTTTTTGCTTTTCTTCCATTTTTAACTAATTGGTTAATCGTAGGCATCTTTTATTTTCACCTCCTTTAAATTAATTATATATTGAAAGTAGTTATTAGCTACTAGCCAATCCTATTCAGCGGCAGTTGCAGCTTTTACTTCTATTCCAGCTAACTGCCCTAGTTTTTCCATGCTATCTATTTCAATAATCTCAATGTTTTTATCTTTACAAGATTGAATAAGTGAGCCAACAATCTTTGTATCAGCATCTTTGCCAATATAAACCTTGCTTACTTCGCCCATTTCAACAGCTTTTAAAACTTGTTTTATACCAACGCACTTCATTCGCTTTTAAATTCGTACCTCCCTATGCATTAACAGCATCTCGATATTTTTACAATAGCATGTTGTATTTTACCATTTTTTTCTTATAAAGTCAATAAATTTAAGTATTTTTTACGTTAATATACTACGTTTCTGACAAAATATAATTTACTTATTTAAATAGTTTTTAAATAAAAATAAGCTATACTGTATTTTTTAATACATGTATAACTTATTTTAAATTTTTCTTTATATATTTTTTCATATTTTTCTCCATATTTTTCTTTATTTATTGCTATGTATATTTTAACTTAATATTTTAATCATTTTTAAAGTCAGTTTTATAAACCGTTGAATCCTCTGCAACACTAATAGAACCGTTATTTGTTTTAGCTTCTATAACTCTCATTCTGCTATCTAAATTGTTTAAAATTGGTATTATATCATTTACCATATAATCAGAAAGTTCGCTATTAGATTTTTCAATTTGAAACTTTATTTCATTTTTCAAATTTACTTCCATTGTTGCCATATCATTTTTCAATTCGCTTCTCACTGTTGCAATCTCTTCTTTCAATTCGCATCTCACTGTTGCAATCTCTTCTTTCAATTCGCTTCTCACTGTTGTAATTTCTTCTTTTAATTCACTTCTTACTGTTGTAATTTCTTCTTTTAATTCACTTCTTACTGTTGCAATTTCTTCTTTTAGTTCTTCTCGTACTCTCGTAACCTCCCTTTCCATATTGGTTACTGCAGCACAGACTTGATCCATTTTGTTAACTAAAGTAACTATAATTTCAGCAGATACTCCTTCCATAAAAAACCTCCTTCATTAAAATATGACTATATTATCGCATTTTTGTTACCTATAGTCAACTTTATAATCAAAAATTTCTATTAAGTGCTTTAGGTGACTCAAAGTCCGTTGTTTTTTATTTTTCTCTTCAATATTCTAAAAATATCTTTAAACAAAATTCATGTAAAGGTGGGGGAAATAAATATGGACGATATAGATGTAAGAATTACTTATGGTAATAGAATTAGAGCGTTAAGAAAGAATTTGAAAATTAGTCAAGAAAGTTTGGCATTAAGAGCAGGCTTAGATAGAACTTACGTAGCATCAGTTGAAAATGGTAAAAGAAATATTTCTTTAATCAATATCGAAAGATTAGCTAACGCTTTGAATTGTTCTTTGTTCGATTTCTTTAATTCGGATGAATTCAAAGAAATCTCACCTGCAAGCATAGGTAGAGTCGCTGATAAGAGCGTAAAGTATTACAAATAATTATATTGAGCAACCCTAAAATAGATAATGCTTAATTTTGTGCATTTTCTATTTTAGGTTTTTTCTTGTTCTATCTTTTCTTCACATCATATTGTGAGGTCAGCACCACAAACATAGGTCTAAAGAAGTTATTTATGGTCCAAACGCTAGTTCCTGCCAAACCATATTCTTCTATAAGTTCAAATCGAGCTTCAAAGCTCCTTGCATCATCAAACCACACAATATGCTCTGTACCATCAGAAAAATATTTAAAATATGGTGCTGAAGCAACCGAATCAAATTTTATTTCAGAATTGTTTCTTATAGCTATATTTAAAGCTGTTAAATTTGAAATAGCTTTAGCCGCTGTTCCTTTTTGGTACGGCAATTTCCAATCATAACCATAATTCGGCATTCCCATTAAAATCTTTTCCTTAGGAATAGTTGTAATAGCATATTCTAATACTCTTTTTACTTGATTTAGTGGCGCAACAGCCATGGGTGGTCCATATGTATACCCCCACTCATATGTCATTATTATAACTCCATCCGCAACCTTTCCATGAAAGGCATAATCATGTGCTTCATACAAAGTTCCTGCTTGATTACCTCCAATTTTTGGTGCAACAGAAGTAAATAGCAGATAATTTTTAGATTTAATCCTATCCGCCAACTTTTGTAAGAAAATGTTGTAATCATTTTTATTTTCTGGATATATATATTCAAAATCAACATTTAACCCTGCGAACCCTTTTGATTCTAACATATCTTCTATATTGTCAAGAAGTTCATTTTGAACTTCTTGATTTGTAAGTATTTCATTAGCTGTCTCGCTGTCAAAACCGCCACTTTCTTTTATATTAGTTATAACCAAAATAGGCAACGTGTTCGTTGTGATAGCCTTCGTTCTAATTACTTCGTCATTTAAATTTCTTATAGTTCCATCGTTTTTCACTTCATAACTAAAAGGACTTATGTACGTTAAATTTTGAAGCGAGTTATCTAATGTTGTATCAACTATGTTTGTATACGCATATCCATTGACATCAATTCTTTTTTTATTTCTATTATCTGTCGGAATATTTATTTTTTCACCAGGATATATAAGTCCCGGATTCGTTATATTAGGATTAGTTTTCAAAATTTCATTAACACTAACTTGATACATCTTAGCTATACCATATATAGACTCTCCGCTTTGAACAGTATGCATGTAACTCTTAATTGGTATAATTAAAGATTGCCCTACCACTAATCTCTCTGGATTTTCAAGCATATTAATATAACTTATATCATCAACTGAAACATTATACTTTCGTGCAATTTCATATAGTGAGTCTCCCTTTCCAACAACATAAATAATCAAAAAAATCACTCCTTAAATTATAGCAAATTACATATTATTATATGTATATGCTGTATATTTTAAAGAGTGATTATTTTTACATTTTATTCAACAATATCCAAAATTTCTTTTGGCTTTTCAACTGGATCATTTGAAAACTCAAATGATTGTCTAAGCATTTCAACCTGCATAAGACCTTGTGTTTCATTGTTGGCATGAATGTATAAAAGCGGATCTCCAACATTAACAAAATCTCCTATCTTTTTATTCATTTCTATACCAACAGTATAATCTATTTTATCTTCTTTTTTATATCTTCCGCCACCAAGATTTACAACAGCCTGACCAATATTTTTTGCCTCAATCTTCGAAACATATCCTTGATGCATAGAATTTAAAGGAATTCTATACTTTGCTTTCTTTAATTGTTCTGGATTATCTATTACACTACTATCTCCCCACTGCCTTGATATTAACTGTCTAAACTTTTCTAATCCTTCTCCCGAATCAATCTTGCTTTGTATTGTCTTAATATTATTAACAATATTATCATCAACGCCTGCCATCTTAAGCATATATGCTCCTAGTATACTACAAACTTTAACGACATCTTCTTGCCCATTACCCTTTAGCGTTTCTATCGCTTCCATTGTTTCAAGTGCATTTCCGCAATATTTTCCAAGCGGTTGATTCATATTAGTTATAACAGCAATTGTTTCTTTTCCAGCAAGTTCTCCGATTTTTACCATAGTAGACGCAAGCACTCTAGCACGGACTTCATTATCCATAAAAGCCCCACTGCCACAAGTAACTTCCAACAATATTTTATCACTACCTGCTGCTATCTTTTTACTCATTATACTAGAAGCTATAAGTGGTATACTTTCAACAGTTCCAGTAACATCTCTTAATGCATATAGTTTTTTATCGGCAATAGCTATTTTTTCTGATTGTCCCATAAGTGCAATTCCTATACGTTTAACATTTCTTATAAACTCATCCATTTCAATGTCTGTTCTAAAATTAGGTATAGAATCCAGCTTATCAATAGTTCCTTGTGTATACCCTAGACCTCTTCCTGACATTTTAGCAACTGGTACACCGCAAGCTGCTACAAGAGGCATAACAACCATAGTAACTTTATCGCCTATTCCACCTGTACTATGTTTATCAACCTTTATTCCTGGTATTTCAGACAAATCAACAATTTCTCCAGAATGAGCCATCGCAATAGTCAAATTATATATTTCATTTTCAGACATTCCATTTAAATATATAGCCATTAGCAAACTAGAAGCTTGATAATCAGGTATACTTCCATCTGAATATCCTTTAATAAAGAAATCAATCTCATCTTTTGAAAGTTCTTTTTGATCTCTCTTTTTCTTAATTATTTCATTTATATTCAAGAAAATCCCCCCAAACTTTACAATGTAATATCAGCTTTAATTGCATTAAACTTGCTCTTTCCAATGCCACTTACATTCATAAGCTCTTCTAAATTTTTAAAGTAACCATTTAATTCTCTATACTCTATTATCTTTCGTGCAGTACTTTCACCAATACCAGTTAATTTTTGAAACTCGTTCTGAGATGCAGTGTTAATATTTAAAAGTTTATCATCTCTCATATATGTTCCAATATTATTCTCGGTCGCATTCTGATTGTCACCGCTTGTTATGTACGGAATTAAAATTTTCTGTTCATCTCTAACTATACTCGCCAAATTAACCAGCCTCAAATTTGCATCATCAATCGTACCACCAGCAAGTTCAAGCACTTCATACAGTCTCGTTCCACTCTTAACTTTCACAACCCCAGGTTCATGCACAGCCCCAACAATGTACACAAAAATATAATCATCCTCTTCTTTAACTAAATCTTCATTAGCTGTATTCTGCAATAATTCAGTTTCTTCTTCCTTTGGAATAAAAAAAGCAACTATTATTGCAACAATAATAAATCCCCCCAACGCAATCGCATTTTTGAATTTATTATTCATATATGAACCTCCTTCAAATACATTATACACAAATAAATTTTATTTGCAAACTAACTTATCGACAAAATAATACAATTTATTTGCATGCATCTTTTGAAATTTACACACAAATTTCACAATAAGCTTAATTGATTATTTATATTTTATAAAATATTGTATTTTTCCATATTTGATTATTTGATAAATTTGTTATAGGATAGCAAACGATATAAAATAGACTTGTCTTTTTTTGACTTTTTATATAGAATATTCAACAAAGAAGGAGGTCATAATGAAGAGAGTACTTTTATTTATTACATTTCTGACTTTCATCAACACAATCGTATTAGCAAACAGTATATCCAGTACTGACAATACTGTAAACACAATAGAGATTACTGCTCCACATGCAATATTAATAGATATGGATTCTGGTAAAATGCTTTATGAAAAAGATGCATACACGCCAGTATATCCAGCAAGTACCACAAAAATACTTACAGCAATATTGGTTTTAGAAAATTGCGATTTAGATGAAAAAGTCACAGCTACCTATGAAGCTGTAAACAGCGTATACGCAAACGGCACAACAGCAAGCATACAAGAAGGTGAAACACATACAGTAAGGGATTTGCTTTCAACAATGTTAATTCATAGTGCTAATGACGCAGCGTACATATTAGCGGAACATGTTGGTGGTTCAGTAGATAGTTTTGCAAGTATGATGAATTCGAAAGCAAAAGAATTAGGTGCCTTAAGCACAAACTTCGTCACACCTAATGGATTACCAAATACATATCATAAATGTTCAGCATACGATATGGCACTATTTGCCAATTATGCAATGAATACTTTTCCTGAATTCAGAGAAATTGTGAAGACCATAAATTATTCTTTGCCAATTACACCAGAATACGAAAAATTGTATTTTTCAGAATATCCAAATGCAACAAAAGCAACCAGATATCTAACCACCACAACAAATCACCTAATAAATCCAGCACGCACAGCATATTACTATAAATATGCAACCGGAATAAAAACTGGATATACAGATGCTGCAGCAAACTGTATTGTTGCAAGTGCAGAAAAGAATGGTGTAGAACTAATCATAGTTATTTTTGGTGCAGGAGGCTGGGGAAACTTAAGAGACGACACAGTAAAGTTGTTCGAGCTTGGCTTTTCTAAATTAAAATCAAAAACATTAACATCTGCTGGAAATATTATCGATAAAGTTAAAATTAAAAACGCCGACCATGATAACGACTTGCTAAATGTAGTGGTAGAAAATGAGCTAAAAGCTACTGTTTCAAATACAGATTTAGTTGAAGCTTTCTCACCATCAGTAGTATTAAGTAATGATTTAAAAGCACCAATTGAATCAGGCGATATAATTGGTACAATAACATATGATATTTATAATAAAACTTACTCTTCAAATTTAATTGCCGGAAATTCTATCAAGCCAAAAGTTTCTGTAACAGCAGTAGCCACAAATATCTTTTCAACCATCATAAAAATCATATTATGGTTTGTTGGAATAGTAATATTCTTATTTATCGCATTAGTATTTTTAAGAGCATTTATTATTACACAAAATCAGAAGAAAAGTAGAAGACGTCGCATGTATAATGCTAGATTCAGATAACTTTATATTAAATAGAAAATTAGTATGAAATATATACACAATGCAAAACCACTACAAACCTTTCGGTCAGTAGTGGTTTTTGTAATTTTAGCTTACATATTAAATGATTCTATGCATAGCATTTTTTCCACCGAAAATACACGGTGAATTACATTTCCAGCCAGAAAAAGTGCAACGAGCTCCTTTAGAGTATGGCAACAAATAATTGTAAAGTTCAGGTTGCATTTTTGTATATCTTGCAGATTTTCCAGAAAAGTCTACAGCAGCTTCTTTAGGCAGAACATATCCTACTTTTGTTGATGCAATTACTTTGATTTTCATTTAATTGCCTCTCGTTTCATGTTGCAAATTTCTTTTCAATGTACTTACATTATGGCTGCATAAACCAATGCAACTGTTTCGAATAATATCACATAACTTATTTTTTTCAACACCTTAAACAATTTTCAGGTGCACCTTAGAATGTACAAGAAAGATGAAAATCTTCGATTTTCATTCTTTCGTCCCTCGAGAGTTTTCGACCGAAAGGAAGAAAATCTCTCGCATAAATTAAAGTTTTTTTGTGTAATAGGAAAGAAAATTAATACATAAAAGGTTGCAAATCTGTTACTTTCCTATTACATAAAAAAAGAATTGCAATATAATTGCAACTCTTTTATACTGGTGCCTATTCGCGGAACACGACCCGCGTCGCTACGAAACAGTTCACTGAACTGTTTCTTGTTCGTCATTCCTCGTTTATACGCATCTGACTCACGCTCCTTTTCGATTCCACGTTTTGCAAGCAAAACTCTATTGAATAATCACACAAACAAAAAATACACAGCTAACTGTGTATTTTTTCATTTGGTGCCTATTCGCGGAATCGAACCACGGACACAGGGATTTTCAGTCCCTTGCTCTACCAACTGAGCTAAATAGGCATATTAAATATTTTTCCTATAAAATAAAAATAACCATTTCAATTAAATAAAATGGCGACCTGAAAGGGGCTCGAACCCTCGACCTCTAGCGTGACAGGCTAGCGCTCTAACCAACTGAGCTATCAGGCCGTATTATTATCAATTTTGCACAGCTTAGATGTTAAAGCCTGCAGTCATAAAATAAAAAGTGGTGGGCACTATAGGGCTCGAACCTATGACCCCCTGCTTGTAAGGCAGATGCTCTCCCAGCTGAGCTAAGCGCCCACTTCCTATGTCCTTTCGACTTTTTTAGTATACTTTAACTTTGGATATTTGTCAACAACTTTTTTTATATTTTTGAAATTATTTTTTCGACGGCTGTATATCAACAAATAACATACATGAAAGTATAGAATATTTATGTTATAGAAGCTTTTTTCTCATACTTGCAAAAAGCTAAATATAAACTTTGTATATATTCTTCTAATGTATTATGAAATAGGAATTTATAGTTTCCTATTTCATAATATAAAGTGCTTAAGATGATATTTCATCTATTTAATTACTCTTCTGATAATCTTGCAGCTCTATCTGCAGCATTTAATGCATCTATCATTTCGTCAATGTCACCATTTAAGAAAGAATCAACTTGATACATGCTAAGTCCAATTCTATGATCAGTTATTCTTCCTTGAGGAAAATTATATGTTCTAATCTTTTCAGACCTATCACCACTACCAACTTGGCTTCTTCTCGCATCAGCTTGTTCTTTTGTTTGCTTTTCTAATTCTGCTTCATATAATTTTGCTCTAAGCATAGACATAGCTGTTTCTCTATTTTGAATTTGTGAACGTTCTGTTTGACATTCCACAACAACACCTGTTGGTATATGAGTTATTCTAATTGCTGATTCAGTTTTATTAATGTGTTGTCCACCAGCACCACTAGCTCTAAATGTATCAACTTTTAAATCTGCTGGATTTATTTCTACTTCAACATCACTAACTTCTGGTAATACAGCAACAGTTGCTGTTGATGTGTGAATTCTACCGCTAGATTCCGTATCAGGAACTCTTTGTACTCTATGAACCCCACTCTCAAATTTTAATCTACTATATGCACCTTTTCCTGTAATCATGAATGTAACTTCTTTTATTCCGCCAAGTTCAGTTTCATTTAAATTAACAACTTCTAATTTCCAATGTTTCTTTTCAGCGTACATACTATACATTCTAAACAAGTCAGCAGCAAACAATGAAGATTCTTCACCACCTGCTCCACCTCTTATCTCCACGATAACATTCTTATCATCATTAGGGTCCTTTGGAACTAATAGAAGTTTTAATTCTTCTTCTATTTTAGGAAGCTTCTCTTTGTTTTCATCAAGTTCAGCTTGAGCCAAATCATGCATTTCTTTATCATTAAGCATTTCTTTTAAATCTTCAATAGATTTTTCTACCTTTTTATATTCCCTGTATTTTTCAACAATGTCTGCAATGTCAGCATGTTCTTTCATAAGTTTCTGCCATTCAGACTGATTTGCAATTACCTCTGGATCACTAATCTTTTGATTCAATTCCTCATAGCGCTTTTCTACGCTCTCTAACTTATCAAACATTTTTTATCCATCCTTCTTAATAATATCGCCACGCTATTATATTACAAAACACTATAATTTGCAACCGCTATTTCTTTATATATCATCTTGTACTTTATTATTTATAACATATTCTTCTGTTGTACTTAGTTTTACCAGCTCTTTATTTATCTGACTAACTCTAACAGAATCAAAATCACCATTTAAACTATCGCCTGAAATAGCAAGTAAATTTTCATTTATATACTTTGTATTCATTTTTCTGTTATTTAATATAACATGGCTAAATTCAGTAAATCCGTCACCGGATACATATAAAGAATCCCCTGACATGACTGCTCCTAAAATATCTATGTCTTTTAAGCCATACCTCATCACTACTGGCTCATATTTGCAATTCAAAGAATAATTTTTGCCATACAATATATCATAGGAAAACAACTCTAAATAGTATTTATATTTATCATCAGAAACAAAGCTTTTATGTACTCTTGGTAACAATCCGCCATTCATTCCAAGTTGTTTTAATGCCACAGAACTAAGTTGATACGCATAAATATCAGCCTTACTTATTAAACTATCATAGTTTGTCCATATGCAGTACTCTGTCTGATACTCACTTAAATTTATTAAATCATAATCATTTATTGTCAGTGCAGGCAAATGATCGCCATACACGACTAACATCACTGGTTCGGGAAATTCATTTAACTTTCTTATAAGTTCTCCAAGAAAATCATCAACTTCATTTATTTGATTTATATAATATTCAAATTCATTTTTTAGTTCTAATTCTTCTTTCAATTCGATATTAAATCCTTGAGCAGTTATTTTCCTGTTAAATTCAATCTCATCTTTAGGATATTTTCCGTGAGGTTGAACACTAACAGCAAATATAAAGTCTCTTTCTTCAGAATCTTCTAATGTCTTAAAAATTTCCTTATCTAATATTTTATCTTTTGCCCAAGAAAGCTCATTTCTCTCAACATCACTCATATACTCAACCGGAATAAACGTTTCGAATCCAAGATTAGGATACACTTTATTTCTACCATAAAATGTTGCTGTATGGTTATGTATCGCTGTTGTCCTATAGCCTTTTTCTTTAAAAGCATATGCCAAACTTTCGCAAGGAGTACCTTTTAATACAGTTTGGTAAGGATACTCTCCAATTCCAAAATCATCAAGATTCATTCCCGTAAGCACTTCAAATTCAGTATTGGCTGTACCACCACCCATACTGGGTACTCGTAATTTTCCTGATGAGCATGTTTCTTTTAACTTTGTAAAATTTGGTATAGGATTTTCTGAGCACTTAATATTTTTCATATACGACACATCAAAAAACGACTCTAACTGTAATATAATTAGATTTGGTTTCAACTTATTCTCTTCTTGAATTGGTTCAAGTTTTTTTAATGCAGAATCTATGGCAAGTTTTGAATAATTTCTAGGTTTGTCAATTCCATTATCAACAATACTTCTTGAGAAGCAACATACAAAACCAACATCATCATATGCTTTTGTTAAAACTGCAAAAATACCATTTTCTGTTGCAAATCTTATTAACGCACTTGTAGATAATGCACTAATAATTACCACCACACCAATCGTTATTATTCCTTTTCTTAGTTTAACCGTGCTTTTAGGTATTTTAAGCCAAGCAAAAATAATTCCTGCTATGACTGCAATAATTGATAATGTCATCAATATTATTTGAATTGTATTTAAATAAATATGTAAGATAGTAATACCACTTTTGGCTATCGAAAAATCTATAAGCGAAAGTGGTGTTATTCTAAAATACAATACAATTGCATTAATACATCCAAGTATTAACCAAAAAGAAGATACTAACATTATCCATGAGTCTTTTCGCTTAAACAATAGTCCAAAGCAATACATCATAAATATTATTAAAACATTATATCCAAAAAATATTGGATGATTAAATAAATGCTCAAATCCACCAATTACAGAATGCCTACTAAAACTCTCTACAATCAAATTCACTAAAAAAGCAATAAATGCCATTTGAATTATTGGTTCATTAATATATATTCTTTTTATTTTTTCCATAAAATCTAATACTTTTTGCTTCATGTTAACACCTTTGTTTATTATATTCTCAAAAATAATTATGCAACAACAATTTCTAAAAATCAACTTTTTAGAATAATA
>ENA-ORSL01002244-ORSL01002244.1-human-gut-metagenome-genome-assembly--contig:-NODE-2244-length-14333-cov-4.313139_pt1 | contig 14333 bp, 11 predicted proteins | sample MGYA00242190_ERZ509157 | MGnify/ENA primary metagenome ERZ509157 (study PRJEB26280, sample SAMEA2338664) | human gut metagenome | biome: human gut; feature: human-associated habitat; material: faeces...
GGCGATCGTTCTGCGGGTCTGCGAGGCAGGCGTCTGGAACAACTACCGCGTTTTTCATTCCGGAATGCCCAGCGGGGTGCCCGTGGCCAACGGCGGCACAGGCGCTGCGAATGCTGCTGATGCAAGAAAAAACTTGGGGGCAAATAACGCGGGAAACCTTACCACAGGGACGCTCCCGTCTGCGAGACTGCCGTTCAAGTTCGCCTACGGCTCCACCACGATCAACGGCAGCAGCGCTGCCTATGTGGACTACTCGGCAGCCGGCTTTACGTCCGTGCCTGTAGTACTGATCACCTACGCTACAACTTCCGGTAACTGGTCCGGCGATAACGGAGCAATCAAGGTCTACAACAAAACGACCACTTCGTGCCAGGTAATCGCAGGCGGCAACTTCAATACCAGTCGTGCTGTAGACTGGTTTGCCTTTGGCACATGAGCATAAAAAAAGAACAATTGGAGATCAGCCCGCTTCCATCCTGGAGACGGGTTTTTCTATCCCTATTTTTAAGGAGGAACTGATAATGCGTAACTTTTCCATTGACATCATCTGGGCGAAGATTCAAATGGCCGTCGCAGCGATTGGCGGCTGGCTGGGGTACTTTCTGGGAGGCATGGACGGTCTGATGATTGCGCTGATCATTTTCATGGCGCTGGACTATATCACAGGCCTGATGTGCGCCATCACGGACAAAACGCTGTCCAGCACCGTAGGCTTCAAGGGTATCTGCAAGAAGGTACTGATCCTGATGCTGGTGGGCGTGGCCAACGTGGTGGACATTCACATTGTAGGCACCGGCTCCGCGCTGCGCAGCGCTGTGATTTGCTTCTACCTCTCCAACGAGGGACTGTCTCTGCTGGAAAACGCGGCCCACATCGGCCTGCCCATTCCCGACAAGATGAAGGACGTGCTGGCGCAGCTGCATGGGCGCGAGGATAAGAGCAGCACCGATGTGAGTGACGGCGAATAACCATTTCCCATTGTATTAAGGAGAAAATCATGGCAGAAAGAAAAGATACGCCGTTTACCGGCGAGCACTTTGCGGCGTGGTGCGAAAAGATGGTAGGCCAGCCCTACTGGTACGGCGGGTGCGTTTACAAGTGTACCAAAAGCCTGCTTAACCGCAAGGCAAAGCAATACCCTTCCCATTACACGTCCAGCCGCATGAAGCGATACAAGGACGACATTGCGCAGAAAAAGGTCTGTGCCGACTGTATTGGCGGCGCGAAAGGATATGCCTGGACAAATGGCGGGCAGGGGGTACTGGAAGCCATTGGCACGGACAAAGGCATTTCCAACAAGTCTGGTGCAAACAGCTGCCCGGACAAGGGGGCCAATTCCATGTTTGCCTGGGCGAAGTCCAAGGGCATGGAATGGGGCACGATTGACACGCTGCCGGAGATTATCGGTCTGGCGCTGCATACGGACGGCCATGTGGGTTACTATATTGGCAACGGTTATGCCGTGGAATGGCGCGGTTTCAACTATGGCTGTGTGCGCACGAAGGTGAAAGAGCGCAAGTGGAAGTACTGGTACAAGCTGCCCTTTATTCAGTACGGAGAAGCGGCTACCGATGTTCCCGCGCCGGAAATTGCGCTGGGAAGTCGCCTCCTGAAACGCGGCATGGTCGGCTCCGACATAAAAGCCCTGCAGGAGCTATTGATGCAGCTGGGATATGCGCTGCCCAAGTATGGAGCGAACGCGAAATTCGGCGCTGAAACAGAAAAGGCGCTGCGGGCATTCCAGAAGGAAACTGGCTTGACAGTGGACGGCAAGTACGGCGACAGGACGCACGCTGCGCTGATGGACGCCGTTGCGGATGATGACAGGCAGCCGGAAACCCCGAAACAGCCCGCACAGAACGATCCTACGCTTGCTGGTACGACAGTAGTGATCGTCTCAGAAGGCGGCAAAGTGAACATCCGCTGCGGCAACGGGACGGAATATGCACGGCTTTCTGCTGTTGCTCCGGGCACCACCTTCCCGCTGGTAGCGACCGCGCAGAACGGCTGGCATGCAATTGTTATCGGCTCTCGTGTGGGGTGGGTGTCCGGGAACTTTTCTCGTATCGTATAAGCAGTACTACAACCATTGGAGGCTTCGGCCTCCTTTTTTCTTTATTCAGAAAGGGAAAACAGTAAGGAGTTTTTTATGACGGTCGCTGAAAAGAATTATATCATTCGTTACCGGCAAATGGGAAAAAGCTGTACTGAAATTGCGCGAGCATTGGGCCTGTCTGTAAATACGGTAAAATCTTTTTGTCAGAGAAGCGGGATTGCGCCAATTGGGCAAGCAACAGGACTCAGTCCTGCAGAAACGCTCTGCCTGTGCTGCGGCGAAAAAGTCACACAGCAGCCCCATCGCAAGTCGAAGCGCTTCTGCTCGGATGCCTGTCGGCTGCGCTGGTGGCACGCCCACCGGGACATGGAGAAAAATGCCGCAGACCGCCGCTGTTTCTCCTGCGGGCGTGTGTTTCGTTCTTCGCGGGAACAAAAATATTGCAGCCACGCCTGTTATATCAAAGCGAGATTTGGAGGGAACGCGCATGAGCGCAATGCTGACGCAAGAGCAGTTTGACCTGGAAGCGGGTTTTCGGCTTTCCCTTTCCATCATGAATCGCCTGATGGAAGAAAGCCTGCTGACCCCAAAGGAATACGGGCAGATTGAACGAATTCTGGCGCGAAAGTTCTCGCCGATATGGGCGGGCTTGCCCGACATAATAAAGGATAAATCTGCGTGACAGCCCTTGATAATCCGTCCATATGACGGTAATATGCATCACGATCCGATGGATTGATACAATGTCCGAAGGGACGGATTCATATGAACGAGAAGACAATGACGCTTACCCGCATGGAAGCACCGGCGCAGCTGCCTGTGCGAAAGCGCGTGGCGGCCTATGCCCGCGTCTCCATGGAAAAGGACGCCATGCTGCACTCGCTGGCGGCGCAGGTCAGCTATTACAGCGAACGGATCCAGCGAAATCCCAAATGGGAGTACGCAGGCGTATTCGCGGATTTTGGGCTGACCGGGACGAAGGAAACGCGCCCGGAATTTCAGCGGATGCTGAAAGAATGCCGCGAAGGAAAGATCGACCTGATTCTGGTCAAGTCCATCTCCCGTTTCGCCCGAAACACGCTGACGCTGCTGAATACGGTGCGCGAGCTGAAGGGGCTGGGCATAGGCGTTTATTTTGAGGAACAGAAGCTGGATACGCTGAGCGGGGACGGTGAGTTTATGCTGACCATCCTCGCTTCTTTTGCACAGGAGGAGAGCCGCAGCGTATCTGAAAACTGCAAGTGGCGCATCCGAAAGAAATTCGAGCAGGGCATTCCCACGGGCTTTGGCATGTATGGCTATGAGGTAAGAAATGGCAGCTTTGTCATTAAGCCAAAGGAAGCAGCAGTAGTTCGCCGAATTTTCCAGATGTACCTGGATGGCATGGGCAGCGTCAAAATCATGAAGCTGCTGACAGAGGAAGGCGTGCCTGCACCATTGGGCGGACTGTGGAATGCCAGCGTGGTCATGGAAATACTGAAAAACGAGAAGTACGTCGGCGATCTGCTGCTTCAGAAGTTCTACACCAACAACCATGTGGAAAAGAAGCGTTTTCACAATCGCGGGGAGCTGCCGCAGTATTTTGTAGGCGAGGATCATGAACCGATTATTGACCGGGAAACATTTGATGCGGTGCAGCGGGAAATCGCCTGGCGGACAGCGCAGCGCAAAGCGAACAAGGCAAAAAGAACAGCGACAAACGCAGAGTTGAGCGCATCGGCAGTAGAGCCTTCTGTACCACCATCTGGGAACAATCGCAGAGAAACAATCCCTCTGACCGACCGCATTTACTGCGGCGTCTGCGGAAAGAGATATCGATATAAGGTCACACGGCTGGGCACGCCGTATGCCGCGCCGGTCTGGATCTGCAGCACGTTCAATTACCGTGGCAAGGCGTACTGCGCTTCGAAGCAGATCCCTGAGGACATTCTGAAAGAACTGATTGCCTCCGCTCTGGGAACGGTTCATACGGAGGAGAGCGTTCATCATATTGAGATGCATCCGGACAACCGGGTGCTGTTTGTTTTTCAGGACGGTCATACCGAAGAACGCTTCTGGGAAGACCATTCCCGCAAAGACAGCTGGAATGAGGAAAAGCGTCAGAAAGCCGCGGAGAAAACCAGAATCCAGCACCAGAAAAGGAAGGAGCAGGAACAATGAGCGAAGCCAGAGCATTAGGAACTACCGTTGATAGAGCTTATACACCCACAGTCACGCGTGTTAAAACGGTTCGGGTCATCCCGCCGACCATTCAGCCGTTAACCGACATTCCTGCCTTTTCGGCGCGCCCCAGGCGCGTGGCGGCTTACGCCCGCGTTTCCACCAGCAGTGAGGAGCAGCTGACCAGCTATGAGGCGCAGGTAAAGCACTATACCGAGTATATCAAGTCCAAGGAATCTTCGGACAACTGGCAGTTCGTGGATGTGTATACGGACAAGGGCATTACGGGCGTGAGCACCAAGAAGCGCGAAGGGTTTAACCGCATGATTCAGGATGCATTGGCGGGCAGGATCGACCTGATTATCACCAAGAGCGTCTCCCGCTTCGCAAGAAACACGGTGGACACACTGACCGCCATCCGAAAACTGAAGGAATACGGCGTGGAGGTCTATTTTGAGGAACAGAACATCTACACGCTGGACGGCAAAGGCGAGGTGCTGCTGACCATCATGTCCAGCATCGCGCAGGAGGAAAGCCGTAATATTTCCGAAAATGTGACCTGGGGCATAAGAAAACGCTTCGCGGACGGGAAAGTGACCATGTCCTACGGGCAGTTTATGGGCTATCGCCGCGGCAAGGACGGAACGCCGGAGGTCGTGGAAGCGGAGGCGAAAATCGTGCGCACCATCTTCCGACGCTTTCTGGAGGGTGCAACGCCGGCGATGATCTCCAGAGAACTCAATCTGTCCGGCATCCCCTGCCCTTCCCGAAAAAGCCTTCTGAGTGAGAACGAGGCTGAAATCGCTAAGGCGCGAAAGAAAACCTCCCGCTGGGGCACGTCTACGGTGGAGAACATCCTCGCCAACGAAAAATATAAGGGCGACGCCATCCTGCAGAAGACGTACTGCACGGATTATCTCCTGAAAACCTTTGTGGTAAACGACGGCAGCGTGGTGCCCAAGTATTATGCGCAGAACAGCCATCCCGCCATCGTCAGCCCGGAGGTGTTCGATCTGGCGCAGCAGGAGCTGGCATGGCGCAGAAGCCTGAATGGCAGATACAGCGGAAGAAGCTGTTTTGCCTCGCGCGTCGTCTGCGGCGACTGCGGTGCATTTTACGGCAGCAAGGTCTGGCACAGTACGGACGAATACCGGCGCATAGTCTGGCGCTGCAACAATAAGTACGCAGGCGAGACAAAATGTACAACACCTCATGTGACGCAGGAGGCACTGGAAAAAGCCTTCGTTCAGGTCATGCAGCAGGTGCTTTCCCAGAAAGATGCGATCCTGACAATCTGCCGTGAAGCGCTGGATGAAGCCTTTGATACCGCAGAGCTCGATAAGGCTGCCACGCGGCTGCAGGATCAGGCGCTGGGCATGGCGGAGCGTGTCAGGCAGCTGGTGGACGAAAACGCCTGGGTGCAAAGGGATCAGGACGAGTTCAAGGAGGATTATGAAGTGCTGCTCGCCGAGCATGCAAAGCTCAGCGAGAAAATTCAGACGATTGCCGAGCAGAAAAGGAATAAGGCGGAACGCCGGCGGCGCATCGAAATATTCCTCCATATGCTGGAAGAACAGAAAGAGTGCATAGGCTTTGAACCGGGGATGTTCGTGGCGCTGGTGGATAAGGTGATTATCCAGCGGGACGGACACATGGAGTTCTGTTTCAGAAACGGAATGAAACGCGAATATCCCAAATAAACACGAATAAGGAAAAAAGCTTGATGGTCTGCTTTTATGCAGCCAATCATGCCTTTCCCTATCGCTTCATACCTTAAACTCTGATCCTCTTCTTTCGCCATTTTTAATGCAGATATTTCCTATGCCTTCTTTTTGCTTTTCTGCTCACACTCTTGCTTCAAACTTTCCCCGAACGCCTCAGATGTGAAGCAAGCAAATCAAAGTAAAAAAATGAGCGGCAATCAAAATAAATAACCTAAAAAAGCCCTGCACGTTTTCTTCGAGCAGCTTATTTCGATATGCCCTGGATAAACTGTTATATATTATAACCTAAATTTTCATAATGTGCAAATTTCCACCCTTGAAAACCTTTTACAACATCTGAAATTTATTTTATCCGAAAATTTGGTGTAAAATATAGGTAAAGTAAAAAAATCCACGAGTTGAAAAGCGAAAATCAATTTTTCTTGACTTGATCTTCCGTTTTGAATATGAGGAAGGCGTTACATTGCCTGAACCTTTCTTCATCCACGAAGGCGAAATCGTTATATAGACACAGAACCAAAATCTGTACTGTCAGTTCTGTATTGTTGAAGGCGATACCAAAGAATGCACTCGTTTGTCAATTGGCATCTTTGACTTGCTGAACCGAAATGGTTTGAGATGGGATTATCTCATTCTAGCCGAAATAAAACTTTGCTATATGACAAGAATGAGGAAGAGATAAAAACCAAAAATAATCATCAGTTTCAGCTGGTTTTCTTTTTTTGTAGTTTTTGCATGTATAGCATGGAAGAATTGTGATGCAAACCAGTCAAAAATATTGGCTATATCTCTTTCCGTGAAGTTTTGATAAGATAAGATGCAAACAAACATTGACGCATTGTCGAAGGGAGCGAACAGAAATGATCACACGAGAAGTAGCCAGGTTGTTTGCCAGTGCCGGAGAATATGATGTTGCTGTAATGGGTGCAGGCCCCGGCGGCATCGGCGCGGCAGTGGCGGCTGCGCGCAAGGGCCTCAAAACCATCCTGATTGAGCAGTATGGCTTTGCAGGCGGCGCGGGCACACTGTGCTGCGTTCCACTCTATTTTGGGGAAGGAGGCTTGTGTTATCAAGGCATCCAAATTTCCGGTGGCTTGAGTGACGAAGTTGTTCGGCGTTTGGATGCAAAGGGAAAGGTTTGCATGACCACCGACAGTAGAACACGTTATCCAGATCACACCCCTATCAAGGGGCGTGAGTTGACACGTCACGTAATTTCTGATGTGGATTCTATGCGGGTAATGTATAATGAATTGCTGACCGAGGCAGGTGTAGAATGCTTGTTCTATTCCTATCTGGTGGACGCGGTGGTGGAGGATCGCCGCATCGTAGGTGCACTGGTAGGGCGTATCGAGGGCCCGGGTGTTGTATGGGCCAAGACCTTCATCGACGCAACTGGCGACGCGCTGCTGGTGCACTACGCAGGCGGCGAAACCCGCGAATATTCCGACGAATACAACATGCATAAGTCACTGTTTTTCTACATGGGCAATGTAGGACCATATGATCGCGAATATGCCGAAATGCATTATAAAGAGCTGTTCGCCTGCGAAAAGACTCCGAAAAATGTATTGGAAATCTTCCTGCACATGCAAAGCAAGATTCCTGGCGTGACACAAATTGCTTTTGGCAAAGCAAGCGGAACGCCTCTTACATCCGCTGGTATGACCAAAATGGAGCGCGACCTGCGCGCACAGCAAATGGAAATTGCAGATTTCATGCGCCGTGAAATGCCGGGCTTCCAGAACGCTGAAACGGTGTTCACCTCCATCCGCGTGGGCGTGCGCTTCGGTCGCGGCATCGTGGGCGTGGAAACCCTCACGCCGGAGCTGCTGGAGCAGGATAGCCTACCCGAAAACCGTGTTGCGTTGATTGCACGCTCCTACGGTACTTCTCATTCAAACAAGACAAAGTTTGCCGACGACTGGGCGCGCCATCAGGACGGCCTCAGCGGCATCCCGCACGGCACACTCATCTCCAGGAGCTTTTCCAATGTGCTGGCCTGTGGCCGCGCCATCTCCAGCCATCCGGCACTGTCCGCCACGTTCCGCCTGATGCCCACCTGCATCCAGACGGGCGAGGCCGCGGGCCTGCTGGCGGCGCTGGCCATCCGCGGCGGCTGCACGCCTGTCGGGGTGGAGTACGCCTCCCTGCGCAGGGAGATGGACCACTGCCGCTTCATTCTGGACTAAAGGAAGTATGCACATGCCCATGAAAAAATGCCTCAATGCCATCTGGAAGAACAAGGCGCTGTATATGCTTGCGCTTCCGGTGTTGGTGTACATCTTTATCTTCAACTACTTGCCTATCTACGGCGTGCAGATTGCTTTCCGCAACTACACATTCTCACGCGGCATCACAGGCAGCAAGTGGGTGGGCATGAAGTGGTTTGAAATGCTGGCGGATTCGCCCGTCTTTGCCGACGTGGTGCTCAACACCTTCAGCATCAGCATCTACAGCATCGTAGCGGGCTTTCCGGCGCCTATCCTGCTGGCCATCATGTTCAAGTATATCCATAGCAATGTGCTCAAAAAGACGGCACAGACCCTCACCTTCCTGCCGCACTTCGTGTCCAACGTGGTATTCTGTGGCATGCTCATCTGCTTCCTCTCGCCGGACAGCGGCTTCATCAACGGCATCATCACCGCATTGGGCGGGAAGCCCGTTTTCTTCATGGGCAAGGAGGAATACTTCACCCACATTTATGTCATCTCCGGCATCTGGAAGGAAGCGGGCTGGGGGGCGATCATCTACATCGCGGCGCTGGCCTCCGTCAGCCCCGAACTGCACGAGGCCGCCATGCTCGATGGTGCATCCAAGCTCAAGCGCATCTGGCATGTTGATTTGCCCGGCATCCTGCCCACGGTGGTCACCATGCTCATCCTGCGCTGCGGCAGTATCCTGAGTCTGGGCTTTGAAAAATCCTACGCACTGCAGAACAGCCTGAACCTTGGCGTTAGTGAGGTCATTTCTACCTACAACTACAAAACAGGCATGCTTCAGCAAAAGTATTCCTACTCCGCTGCGATGGGCCTGTTCAACAACGTGGTCAACCTCATCATGCTTTCTTCTGTCAACTTCATTTCTAAAAAGCTGACGGAAGAAAGCCTGTGGTAAGGAGGGGTGAAGATGAAACGCAACGCGCTCCGTCAGTCCCGCAGTGACCGGGCCTTCGACGTGGTCAACCACATCATCGTCATCCTGCTGATGATTGTGATGTTCTACCCCCTGTACTATGTGCTGGTTGCTTCCATTAACAATCCAGTAGATACCAATAGCGGGAAACTGGTACTCTTTCCTTCGGAGTTTAATGTGCTGGGTTTTCGCAATGTGTTCAAGGACAGCCGCATCCTCACCGGCTACGCCAACTCCATCTTTTACACGGTATGCACCACGTTCCTGGGCCTTGCCATGTGCATCCCCTGCGGCTATGTGCTTTCGCGGCGCGATCTGGTGGGTCGCGGCTTCATGACCGGCTTTCTGGTGTTCACCATGTATTTCAGCGGCGGCTTGATTCCCACCTATACGGTGGTGCGGTCTTTGCACCTGACCAACTCGCGGCTGGGCATCATTCTGCTTGGCTCGGTATCGGTGTACAACATCATCCTGATTCGCTCCTACTTCCGCAGCTCGCTGCCAGAAGAACTGCGCGAAGCGGCGGAGATTGACGGATGCAGCAATCTGGACTTCTTCTTCCAGATTGCGCTGCCTTTGGCCACGCCCATCATCGCCGTCATCGCCATGTACATTGCTGAGGGAATGTGGAACTCGTACTTCAACGCCATGGTGTACCTGACGGACATTGATAAATATCCACTTCAGAATTTTTTGCGCGAAATTCTCTTGCAGGGAGAAGCCAATACCGATCTGACCGATCCTGAAACAGCAGCAGAACGGGCTTATATTATGCAAATGCTCAAATACTGCGTTATCGTGCTTTCTTCCCTGCCGATGATGCTGCTCTACCCCTTCATTCAGCGTTTCTTTGTCACGGGATTGATGATTGGCTCGCTGAAAGGATAAAAATCAGCGCCATGAAAGGATAAAAATCAGCGCCAGAGGCGTTGATAATATAGGAAAGGTGGTTATACTATGAAGAGGACCCTCATCTCTCTGCTGCTTGTGCTGACCATGACGTTTGCACTGGCCGCGCCTGCTCTGGCAGAGCAGGAAGCCCCCGTCAAGCTGCGAATTGCGGCACCGAGGTCCAGTGAAGACCAATCCAGCAGTTTTAATGACAAAGAAGTTGTGCAAAAGTTTTGCAAAGAAGCCAATGTGGAAGTAGAATGGATTGAAATTCCGAGCGGCTCTATCACGGAACGAAAAGGTGTTATTCTTGCTTCCGATCTGCCAGATGCCTTTTTAGGCATTGTGCAACAGGATGACATCACTGCTAACAGCGATCTGTTCCTTCCCTTGCAGGACTTGCTGCCCCAGTATGCTCCCAATATCTATGAACAGTTTAATTCCATGGGAGAGCAGGTATGGAATATCTGCACATGGCCGGATGGAAACGTATATGCGCTTCCGGGCAATTGGATGCTTGCTACCGGAAACGTTGTTGAGCGTCAGCCTATGATCAATCAGAAATGGTTGGAAAACGTGGGGAAGAAAATGCCCACCACTCTGGATGAACTGTACGATGTGCTGAAGGCCTTCAAGGAGCAGGATGCCAACGGAAACGGTGACCCCAGTGACGAGCTGCCCATTTCGTGCAGACCGGAGGATTTCATCTATTTCGGCGGTTCCTGGGGCTTCACTAATGACTTCTACCGCATCGAGGACGGCAAGGTCATCGGCGTTGCCGCCACCGAGGACTACCGCGCCTTCCTTGAGTTCTACAACAAGCTGGCTTCTGAGGGCCTGCTGGATGTGGAAAGCTTCTCCCAGACTAACGACCAGTGGTCCGCCAAGTTTAAGGGTAATCGTTTGGGAATCAGCTGGTGCTGGCGTCCTGGTACCGATTTGGCTGGCTCTGAGTGCCAGAAGGATTTTGTGAGTTACCTTCCGGTAATGGCTGAAGGGTGCGAGGGTCGTCCCGCTGTTCCTGGTTCCAAGACCAAGTTCACAGGTATACTAGTTGCTTTGGCTATTACCACCGCTTGCAAAAATCCCGAAGCAGTGCTCAGGTTTTGGGACAATGCTTCCGCTACCACCGAGCAGAAGATGATCTTTAGCCAAGGCTTCGAGGGGTACACTTGGGGCTGGGACGATGCGGGTCGTCCGATTGAGTTTGATGTTCCGGCAGAACTCGATCCGGAAAACAAGGGCCGTGCGTGGTGGCGGTTCAATCTTTCTGCCATTGACAATGTTCTTCCTTTGATTCTGCCTCACGAGCAGTCCTATTACCCGTCTGATGCCTTTGATCCTCAGGCAAAGTACAACCTCGCCATGGATGTTTGGGAGTATGTTGCTGATCAGGAAGAATCCATGCCTTTACGCATCGTGGATGCAGAGACGCTGGAAGAAAAGACCATGATCGAACCCGACCTCAAGAACTACCTGACGAGTTTCGTGGCCAACTCCGTGATCAACGGCGTGACCGACGAAAGCTGGGCCAAGCATCTGGAAGAACTCGAAAAGTACCAGTACAGCGACTACATCGAGTGGCAGCAGAAGTACTACGACGGCTCCTTCTAATTCAACACTTATCTCCCCGTGATGGAGCGCCCATAAGGGCGCTTCATCCTTCGTGCTTTTTTTGAGAGGAATGAACGAACATGCAGACCAAAAGGAATCAGCCTGCCCAAAGTCCTTATTCGCGTAGCCGACGCGTGCTGTTGCGCTATGTACTCAGCTATGCGCTGATTTTGCTGATTCCCTGTCTGCTGTTTTCCAGTGTTTACGAACAGTATTACGAAAAGGCATACACTGAAAAAATTCTTGCCCAACACCAAATCCGGCTAGATCGTGTATATGCTGACTTTGTTGCCTTGGAGGAAAACATGCAGTCCATCGCGGTTAGCTTGCCCGTTTGGGATGAATTGAAAAGAGCTAGCGCCATGGATGCGCCCACCTATGCAAAGCTGAAGAAAACATTGTTGGTTTTTTCGATCACGAACCCAGCGTTTGAATATTTGGATTATTACACACTGACCGCGCCGCAATTTGTATTTACCAGCGAAGGTACCTATACGCCGGAATACTACAGCCTCTACCTGCTGGATGGCGAATGGGTACAGGTAGACAGACGATTGTCGGCAATTCGTGAGGGAACATGGATTTTGCCGGACGAAGTGCAATGGAACACATTCAGCGGACGCAAAGTTCGCTTGGAATACATTATACCTGCTACCAGCGATAAGAATTCTCATGTGATTTTCACTATCAATCCACAAAGCCTGGAGGGTTTTGTGGGGATTTTGCAGGACAGGCCCATTGTGGTCATGGCGGGCGACAAGCAAATTTATCCTTTCGATACATGTAACCCTGCTCTTCGAGCCTACTATGAGGCGCATACCTTGCCGCCGGACGGGTCTGTGCTGCAAAGTGTGGGCACCAAGGATGGCCTATGGGTGGCGCAGCGTATTGATCAGAGCATTCTGCAGGTGGACCTGTCCAGTATTCAGAGAACCTTCATAATGGTGTTTTGGGCGGTGCTTGCGCTCGGTGCGGTGCTGGTACACTTAATGGCCTACCGCAGTTACCTGCCTATTTCAAAGCTGGAAACATTAGCCCGAAGCAAGGTACCTGACGGGCAGCTCCCTGAAAAGCTGCACGAGCTGGAAACAGCCTTTTTTGCCCTACAGTTTTTGCAGGAACATAATCAACTGATCAAGCAGACTCACCGTACCGACAAGGTGCTGCGCATGCTGGCACATGGCCATGTAATGGATATGGCCCGTGATGGCTACAGCACGCTGCCTGTGGCCAATGTACTAAAAAAACCATACATGTGCGTAGTACTCATGGAATGCCTGCATACCGACAATCCAGACAATCTGTTTTCGACCATTTATGAGATCATGAACGAAAATAATGAGTCCGAAGGTATGGAATATATCGAAAACAGCCGCTACCTGTTTCTGGTGGGCATGGACGAGCCCGATGTGCAAAAGTACCTGCCGATGTTAAACCGTGTACTGCAGGAAACTGGAAAACGCGTGTGCATTGCGGTAGGCGATACCTATACCACACCGGCAGAAATATGCCATTCCTTCCGCCATGCCGCCTCACTGCTGGGAGGGCTGAAGGCACAAACCAGTGGTGTGCATTTCTATATCTCTTCCCATGAGAAGGGCGGAGCAGAGTCTGTTTCGCTGTCTATAGAAGCGCGGGTCTATGCAGATGCCATTCGTCAGAAAAATACTGAAAAACTGAAAAACATGACCGACGTGCTGATAGATGAACTGCGCGCACAGAACAATACCTTTGTTTCATCACTGCATGCAGGCAATTTGATCCAAAGCGCCATCACGGCGTTAGGGGAGATCGGCGTAGAAAGTGCGTTCCTCGAAAAGCTGAAGGGCTACCTATCCATTAGCAGTACGCTGGATGACCTTGTTGAGATTTTGCTGCATATCAGCAGCTACACCTTCGATTCGCCTGAGACAACCACCGTGAATATGCTAGATGTGTGCCAGTTTATCATGTCCAACTACCACAATACAGAGATTAACGCCAGTTATCTGGCAGACCGCTACGGCATACCATTGTCTACGCTGAGCCGCCGCTTCAAAAAGGTGATCGGCATGACTCTATCGGAATATATTTCTAAATGGCAGCTGGATTACGCCAAGGAGATGTTGCGGGATACTCGCTTGACTGTCGCCAGTATTTCCGAAGTGATGGGCCATACTCAGACGTCAAGCTTTATCCGCCGGTTCAAGGCCTATGAGCACATGACGCCCAACGAATACCGCAAAAAGCACGGTAAGTATATGGTAGACGATGAAGAAGGCTTGCAGGAAAAGGTGCCTACCCCAGAGGAATAAGGACGATAGGTTATTTGTGAAGCTTATTATTAACTAGCAACAAGTGAAAATGCTCCGTGTAGTTTCACGGAGCATTTTCGTTATCTAACCATTTTCATATACTTATACACCGTCGGCCTACTTAGACAGTGTCTACCTGAGATCAAGCCAAAACAGCCAGCCAAATAGCGATGCATCTGATGTGAACAGCAGAAAGGAAAGAGGAAGAGTTTTTCGCATAGCGCGTAGCGATCCCCCTCCAGCGTTTTAACCACAGAAAAGCATTCTCTACAAGATGCCTGATTTTGTAGAGATAGCGGTCATATTCGCGCTGTTCCTTACGGTTCTTCTTGGAGGGGATGACAACGTTTATTCCGGCCGAAAGCGCAAAAGCAACGATTTCCGATGTGTCATAGCCACGATCTGCCAGAAGATTTTGGGCGTCTATTCCCTCGATAAGGTGTATAGCCTCCTTGCAAT
>ENA-ORSL01002248-ORSL01002248.1-human-gut-metagenome-genome-assembly--contig:-NODE-2248-length-14320-cov-4.449562_pt1 | contig 14320 bp, 12 predicted proteins | sample MGYA00242190_ERZ509157 | MGnify/ENA primary metagenome ERZ509157 (study PRJEB26280, sample SAMEA2338664) | human gut metagenome | biome: human gut; feature: human-associated habitat; material: faeces...
AAACGCCCCCTTACACAGGGGAGCCGAGGCGTGGGCGATAGCGCGATCGTTCAACGCCTGCGGGGGACGGCTTCTGATGACTCCGATTCTACATTGCTGCCTTCAGTGCGGAGATCAACAGATCGCCCGCGACGACGCGATCCTCCGCAGCAAAGCCGTCGGCAAAGTTTGCGGTATAGAGGAGCTGGGCGTTGGGCGGGAACTCATCGTCGCCCTCCCAAATCAGCAGCCGCAGACGGTAATTGTCGAACAGCGTAAATTCGTAGCCTGCGTCGCCGTGCTTCAGCGCAATTCCGCCCAGCCGTTCCGCCGCCGCACGAAAGGCGGCAATGCACGTGCCGAAGCTGAACGCCGCACGGGTCAGAACGCGTCCGGTAAAAGGTTTTATGTAAACCTCGCCCCACGGCAGCTCGCGGAAGGTCTTGAACTCGTCGGTCGCCGCAGCCCGTTTTCCGAGCAGCAGCAGCCGCAGCAGGAAGGTTTGCAGCGGCAGAGGAGGAACGCTCCCGTCCCGCGCCGTTACCTCCGCCGAGGGATAGGCGACGCGGTAGTCCGTTCCGAGCAGACGGACGGTAAATGCCGCGCCGTCAAATGCTGCGCCCGTCCGCTGCGCCGCCTCCGACGGGTCGATGGAGGCAAACTGCTCGGCATAGTGCGCGAACGGGACCTCCTCCTTGTGATTTTCAATCTGCATGGCGCTCACTCCAATCCCGCAAATCTCGCCGCGTCCGTGTGGGGCAAGAAGCAGGCGGCAACAAAGCTGTCCATATAGCCGGGGTGCGTGGAAAGCTCGACATAGGTCATGTTCCGCGCGACCTCATCCACCTTCTGCTCGGCTTCGTCCGAAAGCGCCATCGCATACGCGCCCGAGAGCGACGAATTGCCGATGTAGTGGAACAGCTCAAGCGGCACGTTCGGGAACATGCCGATGCGGACGGCGTTCTTCATATTGATGCCGCTGCCGATACCGCCGGCGACATAGAAGCCCTCAATCACGCTCTCGTCCATGTCCATGCCGGAGAGCAGCGTGTCGATCGCAGAATAGATCGCGCCCTTCGCGCGGATAAAATTCAGAATATCGACCTCGTTCAGGGCGACCCCCCGACCGGTGGCGGATTCCTCCGCCGATGCCAGCAGATAGCGCCCCGTGCCGTGGTGATCGTGCAGAATTCGGGGGCTTTCGCGGACGAACAGCCCCTTGGCATTGATCGCGCCGGTGCGGAACAGCTCGGCGATCGTGTCGATGATGCCGCTGCCGCAAAGACCGACGGGCTTCTGCCCTGCCTCGCCGATGATGCCGAAGGTCGGCTGCATGGTGTCCCGGTCGATCACGCAGGATTCGATCGCGCCGTCCGTCGCGCGCATACCGCAGGAGATGTCGCCGCCCTCAAAGGCCGGGGCTGCCCAGCAGGCGCAGGACATCAAAAAGTCGCGGTTGCCGAATACGATCTCGCCGTTCGTGCCGAGGTCGATGAACAGCGAAAGCTCGTCCTTGTTCCAGATCATGCCCGCAAAGGTGCCCGCCGTAATATCGCCGCCGACGTAAGAGCCGATGTTCGGCGCGATCAGAATACGGGCGTTGGGATGGATGGGAAGCGCCAAATCGCCGCCGCGCAGACCGTCCCAGCGGAAAAATGCGGGGATATACGGCTCGGTGCGCACGGATTCGGCATCCACGCCCACGAGCAGGTGGTTCATCGTTGTGTTCGCGCCGACGCTCATGCGCAGGATTCTCGTCGCCGTCACGCCCGCCTGCTTGCACAGTGCGGCAATCAGCGGCACGAGCGTTTCCTTGACGATGGCATCCTGCAATTTTTTCCGACCGCCGGGCTTGCCCTGCTCGACGATACGGTTGATGACGTCCGCGCCGTAGCGGATCTGTCCGTTGCCGCCGGAGGCTTTGGCAAGCAGCCGCCCGTCCCCGAGGTCGAACAGCACGGCGGAAACGGTTGTTGTGCCGATGTCCACGGCAAGACCGCAAAGCGGCGCGGCATCTGCTGCGGGCAGGACATCGTAGACGACGAAGCGGTCGTCAAAGCGCTCACCGGCAACCTTGACCGCAAAGCCGCTCTCCCGCAGGACGTGCGGCAGCTTACGCAGCGGGAAGAACGGCAGCTCGATCGTCGTGCAGCCGGTTTTCTCCGCGAGCGCACGCTCCAGCCGCTCGTTGTCGGGCATGGTGTCGTCGAGCGTCGGCTCGTCAAGGGTCAGTTCGACGGTCTCAAAGCGGTTTTTCAGCGCGATTCCCGCTTCCCGCACGCCGTCGAGCAGCTTTTCAAAGATTGCGACCTCCTCACCGGAGGAAAGGTCGGCGGTCTTCATGCGGCTGCGGTATGCCGAGGCGATGTCCGGCACCTGCACCGTCACATCCGAGCGGGCATAGGTACAGCAGGACAGCCGCCAGCCGTCGGCAAACTCCTCGTCGGAGATATGGGAGGTCTGTAAGCCCTCCGTCTCGCCGGAAATCAGCTTGACGCGGCACTTTCCGCAAGAGCCGTTGCCCGAGCAGGGCGCGTCGATGGCGACATTTGCCTTCCGCGCGGCATCGAGCAGCGTTTCCTCGTCGCTGACGTTAATGACCACTGGCTTTTCGTTATTTTCAAAGGTAAAGGTCAGTTCGTAGGTCATGGTTCTGTTTCCTCTCAGTCAAAAGAAGTATAGCTTGGGTCGCAGAGTTTGATATAGAGCGTTCCGTCCAGCAGACGGATTGCACCGTCGTCAGGGTAGCAGGGCATTGTGTCGAATTCGGCGGCGTAGGTTGCCAGCTCTTCGTCGGTTGCATAACGCGTCTGTGTGCCAAGATAAGCGGCGATCATTTCTACGCGACTGTATTCGTTAATTTGACCGGAGGCTGTGCTCCGTCCGTCGAAGATGAAGGGAGTGTCTGCCCAGACGTCGTGAAGTGAGGGGTCGTTGATATGCCGTCCGACGAAAACGATCTCGGTCTGTGCCGTATAGCCCTCTACGTTCTTCGCGCGGGTCAGCATAGTCTGATAATAACTCGAAATGACCCGATTGGCATAATAATTCGTCCGGTAGCAGCCGTTTGCCTGCCACGCGTAGCCGATTGCCGCACCAAGCAGGCAAAGCGCTGTCAGCAATCCGACCCAGCGCCGTGTTGTATTGCTGTGCCGACGGGTGCCGGACAGGACGACAAGCGGCAAATAGAACAGGGTCACCACGCCGTAGGTCATAAGCGTGTGAGTTTCGGCATCCGGAGCCATCAGGAAAATACCGTTTGCTGCGATCGGCAGTGCAGCGAGCAGCAAAAGCACCGTAACAAGCTTCTTCGGGTCGCGCTCGTGCCGGTTGAGAATCAGCCAAAGCGCAGACAAACCCACAGAGCCACAAATTGCCCAGCGCACCAGACGTGTCGGTGCGAGGAACGCATAGTTTTCCCATGCCAACAGATAGAAGCAGCGAATCTCGCGCCAAAGCAGCTCCGGTAGCCGATCCAACGGCAGAAGTCCCATGCGGTCAATGCCGCGGTACGGCAAAAGCGACTCATGATAGACCGCAAGGCACAGGCGCAGGACCAAAAAGTACAGTATCATCGCCGCCGCAAGCATACCGACATAACGCAGCGCCCGCAGCGCGACGGTTTTCCACTTTTGCGCCTCGTCAAGGCAGTCACGCAGCAGCCGCAGCACCAAAACGGCGGCTGCCAGCGGGAAATATGCCTGATACAATCCGATTGAGCAACACAGCAGTACGGCACTCAAAATGAAGCAGCCCGTACCGCGCCGAGTGACAAGCCAAACGGAAGCCGATGCCAGCAGTACTGCCAGCAGATAGTAATGTACAGTGAAGGAAAAAAGCATCGCCGAGGCAGCAGCGGGGAAAGCGACAGTGATAACGGAGAGAAGTGCACACTGCCATGGCTGCTCCAGCCGCAGCGTGCGGAACAGCAGTTGACACGCAAGCCCGAGAAACAGCAGCCCGACCAGTCCGTTGAACAGCGGCAGATTATAGTTGCCGAGAAAGTGTGAATAGGCATCGCCGAGCAGCGTCAGCAACCACCGACCCGAGCGCAGACCGGTACCGTAGCCCGCCGGGGTACATGCTATATTGTCATAATTGTTGATATTTCCGACCAACACATACAGATAGCACACCGTTGCTGTCAGACAGACGGCAGCGGCGCTTGCGATCGTGCGGCGGTCGCGCAGCAGCGGTCCGATTCGGCGCTGTGCGTAGAGCAGAGGGTCTTTCATAAAACCGTATATTATTGCTTCGGCACGACGGCAAAGAATTTCAGCTCGTCCGCACCGTTATTTTTCAGTCCGTGGGTACCGCCCTTGGGGCAGTAGTGGCAGCAGCCTGCGGGGACGGTCTCCTCGCCGTCGGGGGTGAGGAAGGCGGCTGTGCCGGAAAGAATGTACATGATCTCGCAGTCGTCAACGTGGGTATGCACGCCGATCGAAGCGCCGGGCGCCAGCCGGTCGAGCATGACCGTTACCGCGCCGTCGGAAAACGCCCGCTTGAGCAGCTCCTTTTCGCCGCCCTTGGCGTTGGGAACGCACTGTTCCGCGATCTTGGAAAAATCAATCGTCATGGTGATTAGCTCCTTTTCGGAAGAGAGTTCGGAATATCGGGAGGGCGTTGCGCCCTCCCGATGTGCAGTATCATTACATCAGAGGCTCCAGCCCGAGGACGGGATGGTTCTTTTCCGTCAGGAAGTCCATCAGCGCCTCGCAGTCCTCGCAGATCGTCTCGTCGGCGATCATGTCGGCGAAGTTGTCGATGCCGTAAAGCTCCTTGGCGGTCTTGTTCAGGCGCTCGGCAACGTCGTCCTTCAGCTCCTTCGGCATCCAAACGATACGCTCAATGCCGCCCTCGGCAGCGATGAACTTCTTAGAGGAGATGAAGTGGCGACCGTGACCCATGTAGCCGGGGGTCTGGACGCCGCCGCCCGTGCAGGACGCCAGCTCGCCGAAGGTCATACCGACGGGGGTCATGCCCTTGAATTCGCGGTTGACAACGATAAAGCCGTTGCTCATCGGCTCAATGCCGCAAATGCACTCGAAGCAGCCGCAGGAGGTCATCGGATCCTCCAAAATGGAATAAAGCGTGACATTCTCGACCGCGCCGTGAGTCGCTTCCTTGATCATCTTGTTGACCGTCTCGTAGCGACCGGTGCGCTCGTCGATGCAGCCCTCTTTCAGGATGGGCTGGCAGGGACCCTGCGGATTCAGCTCGTTGGTCGCCTTGGCGTCAAGCCACGAAACCGCGCCGCACAGACCCAAACGCTCGGGTGTGACCACGCAGCAGTGCGCCGGCGCGAAGGACTGGCAGAGGATGCAGGTGTAGAAGCGGTCAACGGACTCGTCGGTCATGGAGGACAGACGGTCGTCACGAGCGTTGTAACGCGGCATTGCAACCTCGTCGCGGAATTTTTCCGCTTCGGCTTCGTCGGTGATGAGGGTGATCTGACACTTATCGACAACGGCGTCGAATTCGTCCATAATCATGTGGTACAGCACCTCGGCGAAGTGCTTCAGGCGCAGACCCTTTTCAAACGCGTCGTTCGACACGCGGACACGCACCTGATTGCGCTGACCGGTGTGCATGACGCCCTCCATATAGTTGAACCACGCGTGGATCTTGCGCTCGATAACGGATTCGAAGTCCGTCTGCATCTTCGCGCCGCTGACCTCGACCTTGGTGGCAAGGGCAAGGTTCTTCTCGCCGCTGTCAAGATCGGGTCCGACAATGGTGATCTTATGATCCTCAACGTTGTCCGCCATCATGACAAGCTCCGCCGTGGCGTTCTTGCCCGACCAGAATTCGTTGTGCATATCCGCTTTACGGATAATTTCGCCCTCAAAGGCGGCGGCAAAGGCGACGGGGATCGGCAGCTCCTTGGACTTGATCTTGATGTTGCGCAGCTCCAGCGAGCGCTTGACGGTCAGGTCGTGGTCGCAGACGGATTCCAGCGCGCCGGGGACCTGATTCTCGCCGAGGTCGATGTCCACAACGACGGGGAAGCCGAGTGCGATCGCGCCCGCACCTGCGGAGACGACCACATTGTCGATCGCGCCGAAGGTGTTGACGAACGCGGGGACGCGGTCCTTCGTATAGGTCAGCAGACCGCCGAGGTCGCCCGGGGTGACGTTGCCGAAGATGAGCGCCGCACGGATGGCGACGGTGACGACGTGGATAACGCTCGTGACCGCATGACCCAGCGGCACAACGCGGAATTCCAGACCCATTTTCACGCCGCCCTCGGCACACTGCTCGATGACGTCGCCGACCATGAAGGTCATAATGCCCTTGGACTGGTAATCCTTTACGACCTTGACCACATCGGCGGGGTTCTCCGCCTTGCCCAGCACGACAGCGACGCCCGGGATGTCGCCCGTGACCAGCGGTACGCCGAGGGAGCGGATGACGGGGTCGGGAACAAAGCCGATACCGGAGTCGTCGGCATAGGGATCACCGTCGAGGTAGCCCAAGCCCTCGAGGATTTCCGCGCCGACTGCGGTGGCAAGACCGGCGTTGAGCGCCTGCCCGAGGTCCTCCTGATTGGTGATGAGGCTCTTGAGGACACCGACGCACGCGGGCAGATCGCCCAGCTTCGTGACCTTGACGCCCGTTGCGGCATAGATGGTGGGGAAGAAATACGCAGTGTCGGGGAACGCGACGGGCTTGTCCGCGCCGTATTTGGCGATGGCATCATTGACCGCCCCTTCGGTCAAACCGGCGACGGCATTTGAGCCGCCATAGATGAGATCGGTTAATACGCTCATGGTTTTTCCTCCTGTTTATCGTGAAATATTTGCATATTTTGGGAACGAATTTCAGAGTATTGCGAGCTTTTTCCTAATTTTCGGATGGGTTTTGCAGAGTAAATTTTGCCCCGTCGGGGGAGTCGTGGTGTGCGAATACCTCGCCGGTGTACAGGTCGCGAAGCTCAAAGGCGTAGGCTGAGGAGCTTTCCGCCGTTGCCTCGCTCTCCGACCGCTCCAGCCGCACCCAAGCTGCTTCGTCACCGCTCAGCTCATAGCGTCGGGTAGAGCCGTCGGTCGTAAATGCAGAGACGGAATAATCCGTTACGTTGCCTTCTGCAAGCACAAAATCGCGGGAAACGGTTACTTTTTGCGCTTGATCGGCAAAGAAAGCGTTGAAGGTATCTCCCCACTCAACATCAAAAGATATGTCGTCGGAGCTTGGCTGGAAGGTGAAGAAATCGCTGTCGGAAACCCTGTAGCGGTGGACGGAAAATCCTCCTTCAAAATCCAAAAGCTCCATCGTGCCGCTGCGTTTCCCGTGCTCCATCACCAAGGTTTCACCCTTTGCATTGGTCAGAACGAAGGAGCAGCCCGATGGGACACTGACCCAAACCTCCGGTCTGAGCCAAGCGCGGACGAGAAAGAACCCGCCGACAAGCAAGGCAAGCGCGGCGAACAGACAGAGCAGAATACAACATCGCTTTTTGGTCATGACCTGCCTCCGTTTCAGACTGCAAAAGGGCTTTCGTTCGTGCTTTCGCGTGGGGGCATCTGCGGCGAGCCTGTCGAATTGCTCTGAAGACGCAGGGTCATATCCCCCCGAGGGGGATAGAAAAATGTCAGGAACTGCGCCCTAAAAAGGGCGCAGTTATCCTTAAATTACAGTTCGAGGTAGCTGTCGGAGTACAGCTCGTTGTTCTTGAAGATGTCGCAGGACTTGATGGTCTCCATCAGCCGCAGGTCGTTCGGGTTGACGATCGCGGAGGTCAGACCCTGCATCATCGCCATGGCGACCAGCGCGGAGTCCATGATCGGACGCAGCGCCTTGGGTGCGCCGTTGGAGTTGTTGGACAGACCGCCGGTGGACTTCAAGCCCTCGTCGGCGAACAGCTTGATGGCGTTCAGGACGTCCATCTGCTTGTCCTGCATACCCTTGACGACAAGGAACAGCGGGTCGAACCACAGGTCCTCCGCCTCCATGCCCAGCGCCATGCCGCGATCAAGCATGGTATGGCAGTGGTGCATACGCTCGTCGTTGTCCTTTGCAATGCCGTCGGCAGAGCACAGGGCGATAACGATGGCGTCGTTGGCGGCGGCGAGGTCGATGTTGGAGATACGGGAGCCTGCATCGGCAGAGTTGACGATGGGCTTGCCGTTGGTGCGGTTATAGACGCGGATACCGGCTTCGATCGCCTTCTTGTTGGCGGTGTCGAGTGCCAGCGGGACGTTATTGAAGTTCTCCTGCAGGAGCTTGACCGCCCACGTCATCAGCTCGGGACCGTTGGACTCCGCAGGTCCGATGTTGACGTCGAGGTAGGTCGCGCCCGCCTTGATCTGCTGCGCGGCACGCTCGAGGATGGGATCGGGATTGAAGGTCGCCATTGCCTCGCGGATGACCGGGCTGATGCAGTGGATACGCTCGCCGATGGTGACGAACTTCTTGGACTGCACATTGCGGGTCTTGTAGGTAACGCCCATGTCCTTGTGTGCGATCTCGGGAATGACGAGCTTGCTGAAGTCGATGGGGGCGTTCTCGTCCGCGGCGGGCTTCTTCTCCTCCGCAGGCTTCTTGGACGCGGCGACCAGCTCCGCAGCCTTGATGTGCTCGCCGTCCTTGAGGTACTTGACGATCTCGACCGCTTCACGCGTGCCGACAACGACGTTCCAATCGGGCAGCTTGTCCTGAATCTCGCCCTTCATGACGGCGACCTTGCCGGGAATGACGAGGGTGCGGTTGTTGATCTTGCCGGCGATGTCGAATTCGTCAAAGAACTTCTTGACGGTGGAGGACGAGAACTTGCCCGCCGCCCACGCGGTCAGGACAGACATACCGGAGGCATCGGTGATGAGAAGGTTCACCGGCACGTTGGAGCGCTCGATCTCGCCGGAGACAAGGAAGTAGGTCAGCGCAAAGTCCACCGTCATCAGGCAGGGATCGTCGGGCGTGGCGCCGTTCATCGGGTAGATGCCGGGCGCGACCTTCATCGGCTTCTGCGGGTCGGTGTAGATGTTCTGACGCAGACCGTACAGCGGCAGCGCCTCGGCGTAGCGCATCTGCTCCATGACGATGATGGAGCCGTACTTCAGCGTAAAGACGGCAGCCAGCGCAGTTTGCAGATGCAGGTCGCCCTTGGCGATCTTCGCCAAATTGACAATGGAGGGATAGCCGAAGGTGCGGTCGCCGTCCTTGAGGGCGGTGCGGCGCACGAGCACGGCGTTGGCAAAGGTTTCCTTGACGGTCGCGCCGGTGACGTCGATGACAAGGTTCTTGTTGCCGAGGGCTTCAAGCTTCTTCACGGTGTCGTACAGCTCGGCAAGGGATGTGCCCTTGACGCCCAAAACGACACCCGCTTCGGTCGCGGCAGCGCTCATGGCTTCATAGTTCTCGGCGTTTGCGCCGTTGAGGATGGGCTTGCCGTCCTTGCACAGCGCCAGCGCCTTCTTTGCGCACTCAACGCACTCGCAGTCGAGGATGAGGGTGCGCTCGGTCGCCATTGCCTTCTTTACAAGGTCCTCCCACTTGCCGGCGGAGTCCTTGGAGCAGTGGACGAGGACGAATTCAACGTATTCGCGCTCGCCGATACGCTCGTAATCGACCTTTTGCAGATCGGCGAGCTTTTCGTCCGCCTTCGCCTCGTCCATGCAGGTGCAGACCGGCACGGCAAAGCGGTTGCGGGAGACGAGGGTCTTTTCGTGACGGAACAGAACCGTTTCGCCGCCGAGCTTGATGTCCTTGCCGACGGTGAGGGTCTTCATGGGAGGCGCGGTCGCCTCGGAGAGGGTCGCGATGGCGTCCGGCGAGAAGTACGGACACTTATCCAGCGGGACGGCGCCCTGTGCGACCTTCATGCAGAATGCCATACAGGTGGGGCTGCCGCATTCCTTACAGTTTTTCTTCGGAGAGAGCTTGAAGATGTCTAAGCCTTTCAGTGCCATGGTATGTTCCTCCTTCCGATCAGACCAACGCTTCGATCATGGTCGCGATTGCCTTGACGGCAGCCGGATGACGCATGATAACGGCGTCGGAGCCGCCTGCCAGACAAGCGGCGGCGGTGGTGATCTCCATCTCAATGCCGCGCTCCTCGGCGTCGCCCCATTCGGGCATATCGGCTTCCGCCATCATGGATTCCTTCACGCTCCACGTTTCGGTGGAGACGGGGGTGATGATGGGCATTTGGAGCTGGTCGTCGCTCTGTGCCAGTGCCGCGGCACGGATGCGATCGAGGGTGGAGGCAACGTACTCATAGCCGTAGCCCGCAGCGGCGGAGCCTGCGTTCATCACGATGGACGACGGCGCAACGCCGAGCTGGGTCAGCAGCACGTTGAGCTGCTTTGCGAGGTTAATATCGACGGCGGATTCTGCGCCGACCTTCTGGTTGTACGCCAGAGCGACGGAGGCGCCGACGGTCTTATAGTCCTCCTCGCGGGCGGAGAGGACGAGGATGTTCTTGCCCTGGAGCGCCTCTGCGATCTTGGAGAACAGCTCGGCGTCCTTTTCGATGTTCTTGCAGCCCATGATGACGATGGGCAGGGTCGTTGCTTCGGCAACGGACTTGGCGATCTCGACGCAATCGGCAACGGGCTTGTTCTCGCCGTTGGGATCGGCGCCCTCAAAGTGCAGGCAGATAAAGGATGCGCCGTGCATCTGCTCGACCTTTTTCGCCATCTCGGCGGGGGTGGTGCAGCCGGCGTAGAATTCCTGCAAGCCCTTCTGCGGGTAAGCGGCAATGCCGGCATCGGTAATTTCGATACCGATCTTCGGTGCGTTCTCAATGGGTGCATCGAAGGAGTAGAAAGGCAGAACATTCACGCCGCCCAGCTTGACTGCCTTGTCCCCTGTGCCGAGGGTGACGGTGGCAATGGACGAGGAGAACGCCTGCGTTTTGGGTTCAAAAGCCATTGTTTTTTCCTCCTGAGTGTTTTCGGGGCGGCGGGAACCGTGCCCGATTGGTTTACATAATTATGCTTTGCGGGGGTTGAGCGAATAATTAACAGTGAACAGTGAATGGTGAATAGTGAATGATAAGGGTGCGATATGCGGCGGCAGCTCGTTCAACACCGTAGGAGCGATCATTGATCGCCTCAGCGCGTCAAAGAACCCTCGGTTATGTCATTCCGAGGAGCGAAGCGACGTGGGAATCTCATGTGAAATGTTTCGGATTCGCCGAAGCATATCGAGAATTCAAAACAATTCTGCGAGATTGCCACGACCCTTTCAGGGTCTCGCAATGACAGACCGGACGTTTTTGACGGTCTTAGCTCCTTCGGCAGAGGGAGCTAAGGTGCGTGCTTGATCTATGCGCTGCTAATTTAACGACTTGATAGATAGGAGGAAGAATTATGAACGAATTTATTCGGATACTTTGCGACCGCAGGAGCTGCCGCAGCTACCGCCCGACGCAGCTTCGGGAGGAGGATCTGACGGACGTTCTCCGTGCGGGCACCTACGCTGCCAGCGGCATGGGGAGGCAATCGGCGAAAATCGTCGTATTGCAGGACCCGAAGGACATTGCGCGGCTGGAGCGTATGAATGCCGAGGTGCTGGGCAAGCCCGACGCGCACCCCTTCTACGGCGCGCCGACGGTCTGCCTCGTGCTGGCGCGGGCGGATGTACATACCGCCGTGGAGGACGGCTCGCTGGTGATGGGCAACCTGATGGCGGCGGCGTACAGTCTCGGCATCGGGAGCTGCTGGATCCACCGCGCCCGCGAGGAGTTTGACAGTCCCGAGGGGAAGGCGCTGCTGAAGGAGTGGGGCATCGACGGCGACTGGATCGGCGTCGGACACTGCATTCTCGGCTATCCGCAGGGCGAGCTGCACCCGCCGGTCGAGCGCAAGCCGGACTTCGTTGTCAGAGTTTGACGAAACGGTAAATTTTTCTTTGTTGCGGCGAAAAAATGCTTGCCAAATCGAAAAAATGCGGTATACTAACAGTAGAAATCCTAAAGGAGGTAGTGTATTATGAAGAAAAGCAATCTCGGACTTATCTGTTCCATCGTCGGCGGCGTCGTAATCGCTGCTGCCACTGCGGTTGCCCTGATCCACTTCTGGGACGACATTAAGAGACTCCTGCCCTGCTGCAAGTGCAAGGACACCGAGGAGACGGAAGCTTTCGCCGACCTCGACGAGTAAGCAGAATATTTCCCGAACCGATGCAACGGCTGACCCGCTTTTGGGTCAGCCGTTGTGTTTTTGCCGAAATTCAGGCGAGCAGCGCTTTCCGTCGGAGCCTGTAATAGAGCAGTCCGGTCAGGTCTGCCAGTACCCAGCCGATCGGAACGGACCACCAGATGCCGACTACGCCGATCGCGGGGACGGCGGACAGGAGGTATGCCAGCGCGACGCGGGTGCCCAGGGAGATGATGGTGAGGACGAGACTCATTGCCGGCTTTCCCAAGGCGCGATACAAGCCGTAGAGCAGGAACAGGCAGCCGATCCCGCAGTAGAACGCGCCCTCGATGCGCAGATACCGCACGCCCTCGCGTATGATCTCCGTCTCGGCGGCGTCCACGAAAATTTTCATAAGCGGCTCGGCAAACACGCAGACAAGCGCGGAGATGACCAGGCAGAAAACCACGGAGATGTGCACCGCGCTCTTCAGTCCCGCGCGAATTCGGTCGCTCTTTTTTGCGCCGTAGTTCTGCGCAATGAAGGTGGAAAGAGCGTTGCCGAAGTCCTGCATCGGCATATAGGCGAAGGCGTCGATCTTCACGGCGGCGGCAAAGGCTGCCATCACAACGGCTTCGAAGCTGTTAATCAGCCCCTGCACCATCAGGATACCGAGATTCATGACCGACTGCTGCACACAGGTCAGCGCAGAGAAGGAGATGATTTCTCGGATACGCCCCCGCCGCAGACAGCGGACGTTCCGTATCGAGCGCACCTGCGGCAGGCGCAGGAGTGCGTAGGCGGCAATTCCGATGCCCGAGAGGTACTGGGCGATCACGGTCGCCTCCGCAGCTCCGGCGACGCCCCGCTCCAGACCGATCACGAACCAAAGATCAAGACCGATGTTCAGCACGGCGGAAACCGCTAAAAAAACCAGCGGTATGACGGAATTGCCGATCGCCCGCAGAAAAGAGGCAAAGTAGTTGTACAGGAAGACGGCGGGGATGCCCATAAAGATCACAAACAGGTACTCCCGCATATCGCCCCAAACCTCATCGGGGACGCGGAGGAAGGTGCGAAGCCCGTCCAAGCAGACATAGGACAGGACGTTCATAAGCACGGTCACGAGCGCTATAAAGAAGAACGACGCGCAGAGGCTTTCACGGAGAGCCTCCTCGTCCCGCTGCCCGAAGCGCATGGAAAACAGGGCGCCGCTTCCCATGCACAGGCCGAGGATCACGGAGGTCAGGAAGGTCATCAGCGTAAAGGAGGACCCGACCGCCGCAAGCGCATCCCGCCCGAGGAACTGCCCGACGATCAGCGTGTCGGCAATGTTGTAGCACTGCTGCAGCAGGTCCCCCAAGATCATGGGGACGGCAAACAGCAGCATGGACCTTACGACGGGTCCCTCCGTTAAATCCCGATTCATGATACTCCTCCGAAACGTAAGAAAAAAATTACAATTCGAAATTATTATAGCGTTTTTGAAGCGGCAAGTCAATACGGCGTTTACTTTTTGAAAGAAACGTGTTATGATAACGACAGAGATCATGCGGACGGAGGGTTCACGAATGTACTTAGACGGGCTGGACGAGCTGGATCGGAAGATCGTGCGGCTGCTGATAGAAAACGCGCGTGCTTCTTATTCCGACATCGGGGAGAAGATCGGCATATCAAGGGTCGCGGTAAAGGCAAGAATACAGGCGCTGGAGCAGAAGGGCATCATCGAGGAGTACACGACCGTGATAAATCCGCAGAGGATCAGCGGGGCGGTATCCTGTTACTTTGAGATCGAGACGACGCCGAGCTGTCTTTCGGAGGTCACGGAGATATTAAATCACCACGATACGGTCACGCAGATCTACCGCGTGACCGGAAGGGACAAGCTGCACGTTCACGCCGTTGCCGCCTCCGCCGAGGAGATGGAGACGTTTTTACACACGGTTATCGACACGCTGCCCGGCGTGGTCGGGTGCAGCTGCAATATCATCCTGTCGCGCGTCAAGGACATCAAGGGGCTGCGGCTGTAGCGACCGCGCGGCAGCAGCAATTTTTCGCAAGTCTGCAACGGCTGACCCGCTTTTGGGTCAGCCGTTGTATTTTTTGACACCGATTTTACAATTTCTGTCTTTTCGGCTTTACATTCGCTCACTAAAATCAGAAACGTACCGAGGAGATACAATATGTTGGCTGTGAAGGATGCAGCCGGAAAGAAGGAGATTTTATGAAACTGAAAAAATTATTTGCGATCGTATCGGCAG